>Ga0209475_10005720_pt1 | contig 10063 bp, 9 predicted proteins | sample tdDd471_FD_187128 | JGI IMG/M metagenome (GOLD analysis project Ga0209475, IMG submission 187128) | Marine sediment microbial communities from the Atlantic coast under amendment with organic carbon and nitrate - tdDd47.1 (SPAdes)... | ecosystem: Environmental > Aquatic > Marine > Coastal >...
TACAAGGACAGTATGAGCGACAAGAGGATACTGAACATGTTTATTGCGGTTTAAAAAAAGCACAGAAAAAACGGTTTAAAAGAAATAAGAAGGAATACAGCAAGCTATCTGAACATATCGGTTTATTGCCTTTAGTGATGATTTCGCCTTCGGATGAACAATTGATAAATGAAGGCAGTGAGCAGCGTCGTAAATATATGGATGGCGTGATTGCACAGTACGATAAGCCATTTTTGGATGATCTGATGCGCTATAATCGGACTTTGTTACAACGTAATGCCACCTTGAAACAGATTAAAGAAAGGGGTATGCGCGATTTTTCTATGCTGGAGTTATGGGATGAACAACTGGAGCAATTGGGCAAACGCATCTACACCAAAAGGGCTAATTTTATTGAAGAATTAGTTCCTGTTTTTCAAAAGTATTATGCTTATATATCTGATGGTAAGGAAGAAATTGCACTTAACTATAAATCGCATTTGCACCAAGGGGATTTAAAAGCGCAATTACTGGAAGTTAGGGCAAAGGATAGTATTTTAGGCTATACTACTCGAGGTGTTCACAAAGATGATTTAGAATTGCTCCTGGGTGGATATTCAATTAAGAAAATTGCATCTCAAGGCCAAAAGAAAACCTTCTTAATAGCGCTGAAATTGGCCCAATATGAATTCATTCAGAAACATAATGGAATTAAGCCTATACTGCTTCTGGATGATATCTTTGATAAATTAGATGACTCGCGCAGTAATCGGTTATTGCAATTGGTTTCTGAGGATGTTTTTAATCAGATCTTTATTACCGATACCAATAAAGACTATTTGGTTGATATTGTTAAAAGAACAGGTAAGACTTATCGTGTATTTGATGTGTCTAACGGTAATATTGAAAAAATGGAGGAGGAGTAATGAGAAGAAAGAAGACACAAGCTGTTAGTGATGTGATAAAAGAGGTGCTGAAGAAACAAGATCTTAATAAAGGACTGTTGGAAAACAGAGCTGTTAATTATTGGGAGAAAGTGCTCGGACCGTCTGTTGCACATGCCACACATCGCATATATATTAGAAATGGGGTTTTGTATATTGAAATGACATCAAGCGTACTTCGAAATGAACTGATGATGTGGAAAGATAAAATCATTGCTAATCTTAATCAGGCTATTGGAGACAATATCGTTAAGGATATTGTTTTTAGGTAGATATTGATATTATTTAATCTATGGTTTTTTAAGTTCTGCAAGCCATTTGTAAGATTGTAACTATTAAAGTTGATCGATAGATACTTTTTGTATGGTGATATCTTATTTTAATATCTTTTAGCTTCTAAAAAAGAAAGCCCCTCGCTAAGCAAGGGGCTATTATCTGTCAATTAATATTATTAAAATTAAGGATGTTTTTCAAGTAATTCTTTACTGCTAAAAAAGAAGTGACTTTCCCGGTCAGCACTTTCATCACTATCCGAACCATGAATTGCATTGTGTGCTTTACTAGCTGCAAAAAGCTTGCGAATTGTACCTTCTTCTGCTTCTTCAGGGTCGGTACTACCTATTAAATTACGAAAATCTACAACGGCATTATCTTTTAATAATATTGCTGCAACAATGGGTCCTGAAGACATAAAATCAACCAAATCATGGAAAAATGGTCGTTCTTTGTGTTCAGCGTAAAACTCTTCAGCATCTTCTTTTGATAACTTTAATGATTTAATAGCCGAGATGCGAAAACCGGCTTCTTCAATCATGTTTAAAATAGCACCGATATGCCTGTTTTTTACGGCTCCCGGCTTAATCATGGTAAGTGTTTTTAGTCCTGCCATAGGTAAGCTGATTATTTAGTGTAAGGTAAATATTATAAATTCTAAATTACAAAATATTATCATTACAAAATCTATATCTTTGTGAATTCATCTAAAAAAGTGCAATGAATATTAAAGACAAATCGCAAATAGATTTATTTAAATCCAAAATAAACAACAGTCAAAAACTTATAATTGTTCCACATAATAATCCTGACGGAGATGCTTTGGGCTCTGCTTTAGGTCTTTATAATACCTTAAGAAATATGGGGAAGGATGTTTCGGTGATTACACCAAACGAATTTCCTGATTTTTTAAATTGGATGCATGGGGTTGAAGATATTTTGATATACGATAAGCAAATAAAAAAAGCAACGGATCTTATTAAAGCTAGCGAGTTGGTCATTTTCGTTGATTTCAATGCTTTGTCGCGTATAAAAAATATGCAGAAGCTATTTGAAGAGGATGATACACCTCGTATCATGATTGATCACCATCCATTTCCTGAAGCCAATACTGCTGAGTTACAAATAAGTGTTCCAGAGGCCTCATCAACTTGCGAGTTGTTGTTTCATATTTTGAGTGAATCTGGAGTTAAACAGTATATCACAAAAGAAGCTGCAGAATGTATTTATGCTGGTATTATGACTGATACCGGTTCACTTAATTATAATTCAAGTCGACCAGAGACCTATTTGATTGTTGCTGATTTATTACGAATGGGAATTGATAAGGAGCATATTCACCATATGATTTTTCACAATAACTCATTTGACCGTATGCGCTTGCTAGGCCATGCTCTTGGTGAGAAAATGGAGCGCATTCCAGAGTTTAATGCTGCATTTATTGCGTTAAGTAAGAGTGAACTTAAACAATTTAATTTTAAGCCTGGTGATACCGAGGGCTTTGTGAATCAGGCATTGTGGATTGAAGGTGTTAATTTATCTGCTCTTTTTACTGAGAAAAGCAATTTGATTAAGATATCATTTCGTTCGAGAGGAGGATTTCCAGCCAATAAATTCAGTGAATTGTATTTCAATGGAGGCGGTCATTTTAATGCAGCAGGTGGTGAATCTAAACTAAGTCTCCAAGATACAATCGTGCGTTTTAAAACTGTTCTTAAAGAGTTTTGTAGTGCGTATAAATTCTAAAATCATCATGAGGAAGCAATTTTGTTATCGTATTGTCTTTTTGTTTTCATTATTAGCTGTTTTAACGGCTTGTAAGCAGAAACAAGAAAAGCAAAGTCAGCGGGTAACGCCACAAATGTTGCTTGAGATGAATAAAAAAATGGTTGGTGCCGAATCTGAAATTATCGATAAGTACATTGTAGATAATCATTTGGAGATGCAAACTAGTCCAACTGGTTTGCGTTATAATATTATTAAAGCACCTAATGGACCTCTTATTAAAGATGGAGATGCTGTATCGTTAAAGTATACAACCAGCTTGTTAGATAGCACAGTTTGTTATTCATCGGATAAAAATGGACTGATGAATTTTGTTGTTGGCAAAGCACAGGTGGAAGCAGGTTTAGAAGAGGCTATTGTTTTATTTTCAAAAGGTGCAAAGGCAACATTAATTTTACCGCCTTACCTGGCTCATGGTATTGCTGGAGATGGCAATAAAATACCGAAATTAGCGATAATAATAATGGATATTGAGGTGATGGATGTTCAATCTGCCTCTGATGTTGAAACAAATTGATTTGAAGATTACGCAAAAATGATTTTCTTTGTGCTTTAAGTCAAATAGACGATAATAAAACAGATGAAGAAATATAATAAATATATACAACTACTAGTTATTGCCGCATTTGTTGGCTTTGTAGCATGTAATGACACTAATAACTATATCAATCCTAAAGAGTTAATTGAAGCTGAGCAGGTTTTGCTCGAGCAATACTATAACGAAATGATGGATAATGATATGACACGTTTAGATTCGTTATCAGCAGAAGCAGTGGATACGGTTGATCACAGGTTTGAGTCTGGATTGATGCTTTTTCATACGAAAATTGGCGACGGCGATTCCATAAAATTATTTAAAAGGGTAGGTTATCGTTTTAATGCATATAACATTGTACAAGACTCTACTGAAGTTACATATGAGTCTTTTGCGGGAACAAATGAATATGCAACTGCTCCGGCAACGTATACAACATATATATTAAATGATGCTGGATCGGCAAATTCAACAGGAGTGCCATTGGGTATTAATGAGGCTATACAACATATGCGTTTAAATGGTGAGTGTAAGGTCGTTTTGCCGTCTCCTATAGGTGGTGTTAATGGTTATTATACTACGATATATGAAATTAAGGTTACCTATTTAGAACAATAAGTGGAGTCTATCAGGTTAAAATATAAAGGCTATCTCATTTACATGTGGTAGCCTTTTTTGTAATAGGCAAAATGTACAAGGGCCGTAATTTAAATTAATTTTTTATTAGCGCTATTTTCGCTCAAAATATCAATGTTGTACATTTTAATCCTATCTTTCTTTCCGTTTTTAAGAAAATGGATTGTATTTAAACGAGATTGCTTAATAAGGTAAAACAAATATTTGAAAATAGAAATCAATAAATTATACACAAACAAAAATCAAAAGGAGGCATTCTTGATGGGGGTCTCTGAGAATTAACTAATTTAATTATGTCTAGTAAAAACAACAAAGTATTGCCAATAGTAATGATGTTCTTTCTATTTGCAATGATTTCATTCGTAACTGGTTTATCAAATCCGATGGGAGTGATTGCCAAAAATCAAGAAGGTATTCTTAACTGGATGTCTCAGTTAGGTAACTTTGCTAACTTTTTGGCTTATTTGCTTTTAGGTTTGCCTTCTGGAATCCTTTTGAAGAAAAAAGGTTACAAATTCACAGCCTTAACAGCAATTGCTCTTGGTATTTTGGGTGTCGGTGTTCAGTTGATTTCTGGTTTAATGCCATATGAAATTGGCGATAATTTCACACCAATTTTCTCAGTATACCTTACTGGTGCCTTGATTTCCGGTTTCTCAATGTGTATGTTGAATACTGTTGTTAATCCAATGTTGAACACTTTAGGTGGTGGAGGTAAAAAAGGTAACCAGTTAATTCAGTTTGGTGGTTCATTAAACTCTATGGCTGCAACTATTGTACCTATCTTAGGTGGTTATCTTATTGGTGATCTAGCAAAAGCTACAATGAAAAATGCAGTGCCAGCCTTGTTAATTGCCATTGGTATTTTTGTTGCTGCATTTATTGTATTAGCCATTGTTGCTATTCCTGAGCCTCATAGCCGAGGAACAGAAACAACTAAAAAGAAAGAAAAGTACAGTGCAGTGTCGTTCCGCCATTTCATTCTGGGGACAGTTGCAATTTTCTTATACGTTGGTATTGAGGTGGGTATACCTAATTTTATTAATTTATTCTTAACTGCTCCACAGGATATACTTGATGGAGCTAAAGGTATGGGAATTGATCCTGCTGCCGCTGGTTCTGTTGTAGGTACTTACTGGTTCTTAATGTTAATTGGCCGTTTGACGGGTGGTGTTTTAGGTAGTAAATTCTCTGCAAAATCTCAGTTGACTTTTGTAAGCACATTAGGTATTATTTTAGTTGGTTTAGGTATTTTCCTTCCGTCAAGCATTTCTGTAGGAATGCCTGTGTTTATGTCTGATTTAAGCTTTGGTATGCAGACTGTACCTCTTGCCGTTATGTTATTCGCACTTTGTGGTTTATGTACTTCTATTATGTGGGGTGGTATTTTCAACTTGGCTGTTGAAGGTATTGGTAAATACACAGAAATGGGTTCTGGTATCTTTATGGTAATGGTAGTTGGTGGTGGTGTTTTGCCACTGATTCAAGGTGCTGTTGCAGATATTACTGTAAGTTATATGGCTTCCTACTGGGTAATTATAGCGGCTTTGGTGTTCCTATTATGGTATGCTTTAGCGGGATGCAAAAATGTGAATAAGGATATTCCTGTAGAGTAATTCTAAAAAAAATAGACTATTTTAAGCCATGACTTTCTGAATTACAGGAAGTCATGGTTGTTTATAAGAATATATTAACTAATTAATAACTAATCAAATGAAAAAAGTATCTGTTGGCGTGGATATAGGTGGTACAAATACTGCCATTGGAGTTGTAGATGAGTTGGGGCATGTGTTAACCAAGGATAATATTTCAACACCTTCTCATGGAGATATTAATGTATATATCGATGATTTAGCAAAAGCAATTAATCAACTGATTACAAATGCTAAGTTGATTAACGAAGAAATTGAAATCGTTGGTATTGGTGTGGGTGCGCCAAATGGCAACTATTATAGTGGAACCATTGAATTTGCGCCAAATTTGTCTTTTAAAGGAGTAGTGCCTGTTGTGCGTTTATTAAGAGGTCATTTTCCGGATATGAAAGCTATTGCACTAACCAATGATGCCAATGCAGCAGCTATTGGTGAAATGATATATGGCGGTGCTAAAGACATGAATAACTTTGTGATGTATACCCTTGGTACTGGTGTAGGAAGTGGAGTTGTGGTAAATGGTGATTTGGTTTATGGTCATGATGGATTTGCAGGAGAGTGTGGTCATACAACACTTGTGCCTAATGGTCGTCATTGTGGTTGTGGTGCCAAAGGTCATCTTGAAGCGTATTGTTCTGCTCCGGGAATGAAGCGTACTGCATTTGAGTTATTGGCAAAATACAATGCAACAGATAGTCCTCTTGCAAATCATACATATAACGATCTGACTTCAAAAATGATTTATGATGCTGCTAAGGAGGGTGATAAAGTGGCCTTGGAAGTATTTGCAACTACAGGTCGTTATTTAGGTCAGGGTATTGCAGATACAATTCATCACTTAAGTCCAGAAGCTATCTTCCTATTTGGTGGGCCTTTAGCGGCGGGAGATTTGATACTTAAACCGACAAAATTGAGCATTGAAGAGCATTTGCTTCCAATCTTTAAAAATAAGATTAAACTTTTGCCATCTAGTTTGTCAGCTGGCGATGCTGCCATTGTTGGGGCAAGTGCTTTAGCTTGGAAAGAGTTGGATAAGTAAAAAAAACAATTCAATAATATAAGAGCCTTTCAGATTTAATCTGAAAGGCTCTTTTGTTTTAAGCATATAATTATTCTAAACAATAATTGAAAGATGCACTGCATCAGGTGTTTATATTTTTTAAGAGTAAAATATACTTTTAAAATACAATAAAAGTAAAATATACTTTTATATTTGTTTCGCTTATGGTAACAAGAATTTACGATCAATATCAAGAAAATAAACGTTTTGTAGCAGTCGATTGTGTCATCTTTGGATATGAACAAGAAAAACTAAAGCTGTTGGTTTTTCAACGCGCTATTGAACCTTCTAAAGGAGAGTGGTCATTGCTTGGAGGATGGGTAAAGCAGAATGAATCCGCTGAAGATGCTGCTCGAAGGGTTTTGAATAAACTAACTGGCTTATGTGATGTTTATTTAGAGCAAGTTCATACTTTTTCTGATCCTAATCGTGATCCAGGTGGTAGTGTGTTAACAATTGAATATTACGCGCTTATAAAGATTGATGAAGATATTAATGCTTTAATACAGAAGAATGGCGCTAAATGGTTTACCCTTGGCGAATTGCCCAATTTAATATTTGATCACAATATTCTTGTGGAAAAAGCACTTGAGAAATTACGCCTCCGTTCAAGTTATGAAATAATTGGACGCAAGCTATTTCCTGAGAAATTTACACTTACCCGCTTAAGAAATCTTTACAATCAGATTTTCCAGAAAGAGTTTGATCCGGGAAATTTCCGCAAAAAAATTCTGTCCTTAAAAATTCTTGATAAGCTAGATGAAAAGGATATGTCAGAATCAAGAAAAGGAGCCTTTTATTTCAAATTTAAAGAGAAGAATGAAGGGGAGTTTAATGATCCGATTTTTAAACGTTCGATATAAGTAATACAATATAAAGTGCACCAATTATGGAACAATTTGAATTTACAGAACATTCGCACCGCCGCTATAATGCCTTAACAGGTGATTGGGTGCTTGTTTCACCGCACCGTACCAAGCGTCCTTGGCAAGGTAAGGTGGAAAAATCAGCTCAGGATAAACGTCCAGAGTATGACCATAAATGTTATCTGTGTCCTGGTAATGAGCGAATAGGAGGGCATAAAAATCCTGAGTATAAAGATGTTTTTGTATTTCAGAATGACTTTAGTGCTCTTGTACCTGATATTCCAGAAGGAAAGTTTGAGAAAAAAGGTCTGTTTAGGGCTGAGAGTGAACGAGGCTTTTGTAAAGTAATCTGTTTTTCACCACGCCACGACTTAACCATTCCGGAGATGAAGGTTGAGAATATTAAAAAGGTGGTTGATTTATGGAGTGATGAGTATGAAAAGATTGGAGCCTTAGATTATATCAAGCATGTTCAGATATTTGAGAACAAAGGTGATATAATGGGGTGTAGTAACCCGCATCCACACGGTCAGATTTGGGGGCAATATTCTGTACCTGTTGAACCGGCTAAGGAAGCTGAAAAGCAAAAGGCCTACTACAACGAAAATGGTCGTACTTTATTAAGCGACTATGTAGAAGAAGAATTGAAAGATGGTGAGCGTGTTTTAGTTGAAAATGAGCATTTTGTTGCCCTGGTGCCTTTTTGGGCAACATGGCCTTTTGAAACCATGATCGTTAGCAAGCGAGCAGTTCAGAATATTGCACAGTTATCAGATGAAGAGCGTTTGGCAATGGCTGATGTATATAAGAAGCTTACCGTAATGTATGATAATCTTTTTGAAGTTTCATTTCCATACTCAGCAGGTATCCATCAGGCACCAACCGATGGAGAAGATCATCCTGAATGGCATTTGCATATGCATTTTTATCCACCATTATTACGTTCTGCTACTGTAAAGAAATTTATGGTTGGTTATGAGATGATGGCTAATGCACAACGCGATATTACTGCAGAGCAGGCTGCTCAGCGCCTTCGCGAATTACCTAAAGAACATTATAAAGCTAATAAGCAATAACGCTAAATTCAGTTTAGATATGAAAATTACAAGTTTAATTGAGAAAATTAATGGCGGAAATAATCCGTTGTTCAAAGAATTATATGGAACGGAAGAGGCTGTTCTTAAAGGACAAGCAGATCGCTACATCAAATACATGGATGAGTTTAAAAGCATTTATGCCAATGATGATGTAACGCTATTGAGTTCACCTGGCCGTACCGAAGTTGGAGGTAACCATACTGATCATCAGCTGGGAAGAGTGTTAGCTGGTGCAGTAAATCTTGATAATATTGCTGTAGCTGCTCCTAATGGTACAAACACAGTTCGTATTACTTCTGTTGGTTTCGATCCATTTGAAGTAAACCTTGACGAATTAGAGATTACTGAATTTAAATTGACACCAGGGAATATTGTTAGAACCATCGCTAAAGAAATTAAAGGCTTAGGACTTGAAGTTAGTGGTTTTGATGCTGTTATTCATGGTTGTGTGCCAGAAGGATCTGGTTTAAGTTCTTCTGCTTCATTTGAGGTTTTAATTGGTGCTATTTTTAGTAACTTATTTAATGCTGGAAAGTTAGACCCGGTTGATAATGCTAAAATTGGTCAGAAAGCAGAGCATGCTTGCAAGAAATTCTGTGGTTTAATGGACCAAACAGCATGTGCGGTTGGTGGATTTATCACTATTGATTTTGCTGATAAAGCTAATCCGGTTGTTAAAGCGTTAGATTTTGATTTTGCAACAACTGGCTATTCTTTAGTTATTACTAATACTGGCGGTAGTCATGGTGGTTTAGATGAGGAGTATAATGCACTTCCGGGCGAAATGAAATCTGTTGCTAATGAGTTGGGACAGGATGTTTTACGTCCTTTGTCGATGGAAGATGTCGTTAAGGGCATACCAACGATTCGTGAAAAGGTGGGTGATCGTGCACTTTTACGTTCAATTCACTTTCAGGCCGATAATTCACGTGTAGTTGATCAGGTTGAAGCATTGGAATCAGGCAAATTTGATAAATTCCTTGAAATGGTTGTTGAGTCAGGTTTCAGCTCATACATGTATAATCAGAATATTTTTGTAGGTGGCGAAACGAAATATCAGAATGTTGCTTTGGCCTTAGCTCTAAGTGATCTTATCCTGAAAGGAAAAGGAGCTTGGCGTGTCCATGGTGGTGGTTTTGCTGGTACTATTCAGGCTTTTGTACCTAATGAATTGCTAGAAACATATATTTCTACATTAGAGTCTGTGTTTGGAGAAGGAAATTGTCATAAATTGTT
>Ga0209475_10005724_pt1 | contig 10056 bp, 8 predicted proteins | sample tdDd471_FD_187128 | JGI IMG/M metagenome (GOLD analysis project Ga0209475, IMG submission 187128) | Marine sediment microbial communities from the Atlantic coast under amendment with organic carbon and nitrate - tdDd47.1 (SPAdes)... | ecosystem: Environmental > Aquatic > Marine > Coastal >...
TTGCCATAACCCCAATTACAACAGGACGCGCGGCGGCGGCGGAGGGGGGCGCGGCAATGGTAACGGTGGTGGCTGGGGGCGACGGGGCTCTCCGCCGAGTTTGCGAGGCGGCGAACGACAGATGCCCCCCGGGGACACCACTCCTGTCGCCGCCGCTGCCGCCGCCGGCAATGGCAACACCGACTATGTTCGACTGGTGCGCGAACCGACGAGCGCGGCCGAGTTGCGCTACCGAACAAACCGATTTAACGACGTTACCGTCAACTCTAGCGCCATCCCTAGCGACGCAGTGACGTTTTGCCTGGCGCTGGCACGACGCATGCAAGAATGGGTGTCGTCGCGAAAGACTGCCGTGTGGATCAAGTTTTCACAGTCGCGCGTTTACCTCGTGCAGTACGCCATGGCCATGGGCTTTAGGATTCACCACGTACAGCCCAAGACGCAGTCGATGGTGCTGTACCGCTGGTTACTCACCAGCGTCGACAAGATGCCCGAGGCGGCAACGCACCAAGTGGGCGTGTCCGTTATGTTACTACGCGAAGGTTACGGACGCGGCTTGCCCAGGCAACAGTCGCGCCTCTTCTCATTGTTACAGCGAGAGCCGGAGGTTGTTGAGATTATGCTTGTACGCGAGAAGTTTACGCGTCGTCGCGACTACTGGAAACTTATCACGGGTCAGGTTGAGATTGGCGAGTTTGTCGCCGACGCGGCGCTGCGCGAGACGCTCGAAGAGGTTGGTCTCAACTCACGCTTCGTGTGTACCCTTGGCTTTTGGAATCGCCGCAACAGTCGATTTGGTCGCAACGAACTGTACGTGCTCGCGGTGCTCGAGTGCACCGACACGCTCGACACGCGACCCGTGCCACAGGAGGACGAGATTCAGGAAGCACGGTGGCTCAGCCTAACGCGTTTCGAGGATCACATTAGCAACAGTAGTTTCAACGACATTGAACGCGTGTGGCTACAGTGCTTGCAAAACGCATACGGCGGTATGCACGTAACAAGCAGCGTCGATAGTCATCAACAAGAGATGCACTTTCACCTCGCCCCGCCAGTGGGTGTTAGTGACTGTGGCGGTGGCGACTATGGCGGCGGCGGCGGCGGCGACGGCGACGGCGACGGCGACGGCGACGACGACGACGACGACGACGACGACGACGACGACGATGGTACGTTGGCAGTGCCGTTGCCGCCATCTACGCCTACACGATACGCGGGGCGCACACCACCTGTGCCGCTGCACATCGGAACCCTTCCCGAGGTGGGTAGCGACGACGACGACGACGACAATGACGACGACGACGACGACGACGACGACAGTGGCCTCCCCCGATAAAATAAAATCGCCATGGCATTGTGAGATGATAAACGCCTGCTCGAGCAGCCCGTGGGGGGTGCGGGGTGTTGTGCCAAAAAAATTTCTACAGTTGGTGTACACGGGCGGCGGTTGGCCACAACCATCATCGTCTTTGTGTGGCTAGAGTGCGCGCGTGTGTACGTGTGCGTGTAGGATGGTACGGCGACACACTGCACTTCTCAATCGACCACGGCCCGTGACAAACATTGGCGTCCCGCGCATTCGTAAACGAAAGGTGCCTGTGCAGCGCCCAGTCTACACGACGGTTGAGCGCGAACACGATGCGTTGATGAGGCACTTTGAAAAGCAGCGACATGAGATTCCAGAGCAACGCAGGCGTCTTGCCGTGCTCGAGGAGGAGTATCGTGTCGTGTGCGAACAGGTTGTCAGTGTAACACGCCAGTTGGCAACAACGTCGACTACAACCTCTATGAAAACCGGTGGCCAGGACCGGGCCGACATGCGCCTTCGCTTGCGTACACAACTACAATCCGTCAACGCCAACTGTGCGCGAATCCGCCTGGAGATGGACGCACTCCGGGCGTCTATCGAAAGACTGGATCCTTCAACACAGATGCTACGCGAGGAAATTGACTACACCTTCAACCTTATGATGTTCCTCGAGCGTCATCCCGAGGTGGGGCGCGGCAGTGTCACAACAGTCGCACGACACCAGACGCACGCGCCCGCCGCCGCAGCAAAGATTCAACCTGCACGAAGTCCGTCGCCAGACACGGTGTTTGACGCGTTTGAAGCGTTGAACAGGGGCGGCCCCCGTGATGACGATGATGACGACGATGATGATGATTCTGGCGATGACGTCGTCATCGCAACGCAGTCGTCACCCATGTCGTCGTCACTCCAGCAGCAGCACCAAGCGTCGTCGTCACCCCCCGCGCCCATGTTGCAGCAGCAGCCCTCCCCGTCCACACCCCCGCCCGCTGTCAAGCCTGCGATCGGAGCGCTCGAAGAGTACCTCGTGCTCATCGGCAAGAGGCCAAAGGACGAGGCGCCGCGCCACGATACCATGGCCGACAGGTGTGTCGAGTGCAACGGCTCGGATCTTGTGTTGGACGAGGTTGAGAGCACACAGACGTGCCGGACGTGTGCCACCAGTGTGCCCGTGTTACTCCATGGACGTAACCAAGTGCCGTATGCCGACAAGTACGAAACGATTAGCGAGAGTGGCTATTCGCGTATCACGCACTTCAACGAGATGCTGTCGCAGTTACAGGCCAAGGGGCGCAGCGAGGTGCCCGACGAGGTGATCGAGCGTGTGCGCGACGAGTTTGTTCGGTCTCGCACGCGCGTAAGTGACATTGACACGGATCGAGTGCGTAAGATGCTAAAGAAGATTAAGCAAACGCGGTACTACGAGCAAGTGGCAGCAATTGCGTATCGAATCAGTGGTATCAGGCCGCCGATGCTTACGAGCGAGCAGGAGGATCGTCTGCGTTCACAGTTCCTCGACGTGCTCGAGGCGTACGAAGACTGTCCGATATCTATCAAGGGCAATCGCATTAACTTTATCTCCTACTCGCATCTCTTTCACAAACTCGGTCTTCACAACAAGATTGAGGAACTCGTCACCTACTTTCGCGTCGTCAAGTCACCGGTCAAGTTCCGACAACACGAGGAGACGCTACACTGGATCTTCACCCGGCTCGGCTGGCGGTTTATACCGTCTTCTATGCGTCGATGAGTTGCGCACGCGCGTGTGTGCGCGTGTTTGGTTGTGTCGGTGCGGTCAGAATGAACATGTTTGTTTCTGACGTGTAGAACAGAGCAGCGGCGCACATACCACGCCCGCGCACCCCTGTAATGGCTACCCCCGCGGCGTTTGTCGCGCTACTCAACGAGTTTGCAATCCATGATCGTGTCAGCATCGACGAGTTGTACCACGACTTTTCGGCCATCTACACGCCGATCAACGAGTACAAGTTGCGTAAGGACATTCGCGCCGCAATGTCAAAGACTCATCACGCCATCGTGGAGGGTCAGACGTTCAAGGTAGACCCCGTCGTGTACGTCGCGTCCCAACGACTCTTTGCGGACATGTTTATTGATCCGTCGCACATGCAAGCAATCGCCGAGTTGTACGAGGACTTCTTGTCGCACCACGACGCCATTGTGTTCTTGAAGAGCCTCGATGTGCAATGCAAGTTCCTCGAGCAGGACATTAACAGCATCGCTGACGCACACACCGCGCTGGACACTGACGACGCAAGGCAACTCGACCTGGCGGCACTGTGTTGGGTACACAAGTTGCGCAAGACTAGCACCGACCCGCGAGACAAGTTTTTGTGCGCGGCCGTTGCTGAAATGATCTGTGCCTGCTCTGTTGACGACGACGACGACGACGACAACAACAACAACATCGAAGGCGACGAGGAAGGCGACGAGGGCGAGGGTGAGGGCGAGGGCGAGGGTGAGGGTGAGGACGAGGGCGAGGGCGAGGATGAGGGCGAGGGCGAGGGCGAGGGCGATGGTGATGGTGGCGAAGGTGACGGCGACGAGGATGACGATCGAGTCGAAGACGACACAGACGGGGGGGCACTCGAGGCAGACCCGGTGCACGACACGGGCGATGACACAGAGCCCACAGCAGACGCCGACCAAACGATCAAGGTTGTGTAGGACAAACACGTTCTCTGCGCTCGTGATAAAGCGTTGGTAAATCGCCACGTTATGCCGTAATACGTCACGTGCAGCGCAACACGGCAATGGCGAGGGTCGCCAGTGGTGTCTCGATCAGCGATTTAGTGCATAAAATCACACATTGATGGGCATCCTCCTTTTGTTTGGCATCCAGCCGTGCGCTGCCACACGCAACGCAGCGCACCACCGCGGAATACCTGGGCGCAAGAGGATGTCCGCCTGGTATGAGTTTGATGAAAGTTACGACAACAACAACGACGACGACGACGACGACGACGGTAGCAGCAGCAACAGCAGCAGCAGCGACAGTAACAGCAGCAACACCACCAACAACAAGAGGCCCCCACCAGACCAGTTTCAGGGGCACGACGCCAAGCGCTTACATTCCGGCAACCCACGCAACACCGAAGAGCACCACGCGTGCGACGACTACGACTATGTTGAGTCATCGTTGTGACGGTAAAAGCCAATGGCGACTGTTTTGCCACCCTTCTCTGCCGCACGCACCGTGTATCGGCCATTGTTAAGTAATGATGCGTAAAACCCATGTGCACCACGAACTTCCACACCGCCGCCGCCGCCGCCGCCTCTGCCACTCGGTGCGCGTCGACTAATGTCCTGCCAACTACGTGCACCATCTACCAGGTCGCTCGAGTCGAGCATGCGTGTCATGTCGTACACGCCGCCCAGCGCCTGTTTCGTGTCAAATGCACCCACGGGCTTCCAGTCGAGGGACGTGTCGTCGTCGTCGTCGTGTGCGGGTACGACGACGCTCGCATGATGGGCTACGAATCGGTCGCGCAATGTCAACACGTGCCACGTGCCAATACGCACATTACGCAGTACATTGTTGTGACGATCGCCGGGTGCAAACATCGGGTCGCTCACGGCCACTGTGCCCGAGTCAACACGAAACTCGGCTGCACGCTTCTGTGGCGTCCTACGCTTATGCGCGGGCTTTCTCCGCGACAGCGGCGGCACAGGCGGTGGTGGCACAGGCGGCAGAGGAGGCGGTGGCATTAACACGACGCGCCGGGCGGGGCGGCGGTGACGACGAATGTCGCGTCGCACGCGTGATGCTTCAACCGCGCCGCCACCATCACCTGCTCCCATTGCGGCTGCCACGATGCCTGCGGCGGCGGCTGCATTGGGATTTGCCAACTGAGGCATGCCCAGCGCGACAGCGAGCGGCACCCAGTGCACGGCAAGTAACGCAGCCAACGCGCCGCGTGAACCCAGTGCCGTTTGGTCGTTGATGGTGATAACACGGTGTTGACGCGCCATGTGTTCGTTACGCAGCCACAGGAGCGTCGGGGGCGTTGCCGTGTCGGGTGTACCCACGATCATCGGGTCACGCGACGGGTCATACACGGCAACTGGTCGATCGCGCGTAACTCGTGGCGCGCGTCGATGCACCACGTCCACCTGTTGCAGGTGAGCGAGTGGGTCGTTGTCGCCGAAACGATAGGACACCTTTAGGCGTGTGCGCGGCTTGTTGCGAATGAGTGTGGTGCATTGACGCCGCTGCACCGTAACGCCGCGCGGATCAACGTAATCGGGTAACTCAACCTCGGTGCCCTCGACGCACGGGTGACGATCGATTTCCTCGACGACAAGGTACCGCACAGGTATGTGACTTGGCACGTTGTGTGGAGCATTGTTGTTGTTGTTGTTGTTGGCAGGGTGTTGGAGCACCACTGGTGCCACGTTGTCGGCCGCGTATACCAGAGTGACGCGGTACCCCCGCTCTACCTTTAGCCTCAGGTCGTTCTGTTGTTCGTCGGGGCGGAAGAATCGTTGCAGGATATTCTTGTGCTCGCTCCACTCGTAGGTACGGGGCACAAACGAATACTGATCAACAACGGCACCGTCCACAACTCGCTGCAAAGTGGCGCCAATTGTTGCCTTTTGTTGAAAGAAGGTCGGAGGCAACATGCCAATGGCGCGCCCACCGTCGGCGCGCGTCGTGAGCGCCGTGTCGGCAAGCCAGCCGTTGCAGTGCCCACACGTGTCGTCGGGCACCATGCCCTCGCGCGCGAGCGGAAGAAAAAAACAACCGTTGCCCGCTTGAGAGTTGTCAATCTCGTGTTTGTAACACGACGCGGCCTGTGCCAGCGACGCAAACGGCGCTAGTCTCAGTGCGCGAAACACTGGTGACATGACGGCTGCCAGGAGGTGAGGTGCCACGCGATTGGCCATGGGCAGCATGGTGATGTTTCGCTTGCGTAACACCTTGAGCCACTCGGACTCTGCGTCGTCACCGTCGGCTACGACGCCAAAGCGCGAGTGCAGCGACTCGCGAAAGTCGATACCAGAGTTCCAAAAAACGTAACGGTACCGTGAGGCGTGCACGGCGTGTGTTTCTCGCGTGCAAGCGCACTTGTACACAACTCCTTGCGGCACGATGATCAGATAGCCTCGGTCAGGGTCGTTGGGTAAGTCGGCTTGAAACGGACATGGCAACTCTGTGCCGTCGACGGTCACTCGTGCAACGAGGTACGGGAACAGGAAACGTCGACTATGTAGTGAAGGACGGGAAAAGGCGTACAATGACAGTATCCCAATGCCACCAACAGACACTAGGTCGTCGTCGTCGTCGTCGTCGTCGCCACCGTCGTCTTCCCCTTCGTCGTCGTCGTCGTCGTCGTCGTCTCCGCCACCCGGAGGTTCACCCTCTTCGGCAGGTAACAGTACTTGCGCGATCATGGCTGCTACACCGGGGGGCAGGGGCTGAGGACCAGCGTTGGGCAACGGCGCAGGCAGTGGGGCAACCTCTGCCTCTTGCGCTGCAATCAAGTTGTCGACAAAGGCATCGTCTATGACATTCTCCAACCCAGGTAGGAATTCATGGTCCATGTGCCGCCGACACGCGTACACGCACACGCACACGCACACTACCGCCGCACGTACTACGAGCGCGTAACAGGCAGCGGTGCGCGACGAGCGGTATCGCGTCTCTACACAAGGAAAGAGTAAATTTTTTTGTTCACGTGTATTCAGGGCGAACCACCACCACCACCACCACCACCGCACTGAAAACGCCACGGCAGAAGCACTCATGTCGACCACTGCCACTGCCACCACACTGACGATTGTGGCGGCTGTTTCCGCCGTGATTGCCCTTGTTGTCACACTGACACTGCTCGTAGACCGTCGTCAGCAACGTGGAAAGTCGTCGTCGATGACGGCCGCCGCGGGTGCTGGCGAACGATCGTGGCGACACTGGCGCAGACACGCTCCGTTCAACGCTGCAGAAATGTCTCCGCGTTCCAGGCGCACACAACGCGCACGGTCATACGAGCGTGCGCTCGAACTGGCACGAGATCCGTCGCGCGTCGTGACGTGGGGCACAAAGAGTCGCTTGGACCAGGTGCATGGCTGGTCGACCAAGCCAGGAGTACCGTAAACGGGTAACGTACGACGTACGTGTTTTCTACCCCGTGGTGGTGCGATTGGCCTTAAAAACTGCAATCAGCAACGCGACAACCAACGCAGCAATGATGACCCCGCTCACGATCATCACCGTCCTGTCCGTTTCGTCGCGGGACCCTTGTGTAACAATTGGCCCCGCCCCTGTTTCAACGTGCTCCTCTGTCGGTGTGATGATCTTCAAAGGTTTCCTTTTCTCCTCGCCCCTGTCGTTACACACATCACACGACGGGGACACGCAATCACACGCACCAGGGTCAAGCCATTGGCTCATGCCAGGGTCGTCTGCCAACGTACCGACCCACACCTCCTGGCGCTCGCCGTCAACCAGCGCCCGCCATTGCGGAGGCAACTCGTACTGTAACACGTCGGGGGGCTGGGGCGCCTGAGCAATGGGCCGCAAGCCGTTTCCAACGTCGGTGGCGTGTAGAGACATGTCACAGTGTCTACGACAGCAGTCTAGCCTCCACCCTGCAAGGGGGACGCGGAATTTTTTGTACCTTCCTTTATCCACACGCGACGCACTCTCGGTGCACAATGTCCACACGCCACGGGTCATCCTTTCACGTCGTCGCAGCCTTCCTGGCCGACGTCGTTGCCATCGTAGACGTAAACTGCGCCCAAAGTACGTTAAACGACGGTTCCACAAGGGTCGTAACCGCTGTGCCAAGACTGCGCCGCTCGCGTTCTCCAGCGTCCTGTTCGATTGGCAACACGGAAACGTTGCAACACAGCGACTCTTGAGGAGTCTTGCCGCCGCACGCAACAAACACGACGACCGCTGTTTTCGCAGCCTCGGTGCCAGCGGCAGTGACGGCAGCGTCGTTTGCGCGCCAATACTCTTGAATCTTGTCGAGCACCGAGCGTGGCACGTCGAGCGTAAACTGGTACAACCCCGCGCAGCGCAAGCCAACCTGTTTCTGCCAGAGGATTTGCTCACTGCCGTCGTCTGCCGTCTGGATGTACTGTACAAAGCCGTAACACACGTCGTGTGCCTTTGGCTCGTTGCCAGAGCCTAGTGCCTGGCGCAAGCGCGGCGGTACGTGCTCTGCAGTGGCGTTGGCTGCCTTCCACAGGTCGGCCGAGTGGAGTGTAAACAGGCGGCCCAGCACCTCGATCAGCCCCCCATGTTTCGACAGGTCGGCGAGAGTGGCCAGTGCGGCGGTTGCCGTCGTCGTCGTCGTCGTCGCCGTCGCCGTCGTCGTCGTCGTCGTCGTCGCCATGACGTGGTTGCTTCAACGACCAACACTCGATTTATCCTTTCACCTTTATCAGGTGCCTTGTGATAAATACTACTTGCCGCGACGGCGACCGCCGTTTGCATCGGTCACAAGACGAACAGACAGTCCGTACTGCGCTCGCAGCGCGTCGAATGTGCCAGTAGACACGTCGAGTCGTGCGTAAGCGGGGTGCTCACTGTCATCGCGCTCTTTGCGTGCCAACGAACGATACCTGTCTGACAGTTGTTTTGCTACAAATGCTTTCACGAGGCCACACGTGCGCTGCGCATCACGACGCCTCGTAGCGGCGGCCAACTTGAGTGTAGGTTCGATGATCCAAACGCCGCGTGCGTCAACGGTAACGTGCGCGTGCCATACACGATTGACAAACAGCCTGCAGCAAAGTTCAAGGTCGGCAGCACTTGGTCCCCAAAACATGATATATCGAGGGTGTTCGTGACGTACGTACGGGTGCACGTGAAAGGTCACCGAGGTTCGATCAGTGTAGTTCATGAGTTTCTTGATGGGCACACGCATCAGTGTTACGTCGTCCTCGTCGTCTTTGGTGCCGCCGTCGCCACCAAGGTGGTGTTTCGATTGCCTCTGTGCTTGCATTGCCATGGTGCGACATGTGCTGGGGGGGTCACTTCCGTTACCATCGGCGCCGCGACCATTCATACGTTGCGCCACACACCCTCGTTCCTCGTGCATGCGCGTGAGGACGATGCCTCCGTACGTCTCGTACTCGTTGTTGCCGACGAACGGCAATCGTTTCAGGTCCTTTAGCAGTGCCTGTGGTAACTGGATGGCCATATCGACGGCTGCACACCACGACGCAGATAGCGTCTGACATATCTTGTAGAAACTTTCACCACACGCACGCATAAATCGTCGTGTCATCCTTATCACTGGCGACGACGCGCGTGTCAGTGCGCTTGCCGCTCGTTGGTCGTACTCGTCCGGGACCTTCTAGTGACACACGGATTGCCGTCGCTGCTGCCATATGGCAGCAACAGCAGCAGCAGCAGCAACAGCGTGTGCGCAATGCGAGAATTGCGTCACGGCGCGTGTATTTGTGCGCGTGTATCGCCCGTGGCTTTTGAGTCGTACCTTTTACTGTGCGACGCCATTCTCGTTTGTCGTCGAAACTGACGAGGGTGCGCCCGCCGGCTGTCGAAACTTGCTCGTACCAACAGGCCCTGGCGACAAGATGCAAAAGATTGGCACCCTGGACGCTCGCGCCGAGTGCAGTATGATGGGTGAAGCAGAAGCAGCACGTGACTATCTGGCTAGCCTCACGTCATCCTGTCCACTTCGCGACACCCATGACTGGCATGCCGCACATTCTCATGGATTGCAGGACGATCTGTTGTGTGGCGGCGACGGACGGCG
>Ga0209475_10005725_pt1 | contig 10055 bp, 6 predicted proteins | sample tdDd471_FD_187128 | JGI IMG/M metagenome (GOLD analysis project Ga0209475, IMG submission 187128) | Marine sediment microbial communities from the Atlantic coast under amendment with organic carbon and nitrate - tdDd47.1 (SPAdes)... | ecosystem: Environmental > Aquatic > Marine > Coastal >...
ACCTTATTGACTTTATCAGGAGCTTACGGGATGATGAATTTCTAAATAATCCAGCATTCGGACCACCGGCTGATTTACCTTGATAATACTATTCAATAGTAAAATCACCATTGATCGTCAGGTGATAGCCTGCCGGTATCGTCAGTATGGCATTGTTTTCCAGGATAAGGTCGTAAACTTCAACATACATACTCACGAAGGCTTCAGGGTAAAATGGCCCTGGCTTGTATTGAGGGATAAAGACATTGGTTGTTCCATCTGGCACGGTATTATCGCTCCAGTTGGCGGCTGTATTCCAGTTATTGTCGCCGCTAAGGCCTGTCCAGACTATATGTGCCGGGCAATCAGGGATGATATTGGTGCTGATGCAAACATCATCGATGGCCCACCCTGTTTTACTCTGCCCATAGTTGTCGGCACCAAAGACAAATCGAAACTGGAAGTTTGACTTACCATCATAGCCTGCCCCGCTCAGGTCAACACTAACCTTTGTCCAGCTAGTCCGATCTGTATACCAGGCCTCCGATCCTCCATAAGGATTTGAATACCCGCTTGACAGCGTGCCGTCATAGGCAGGGTCGAGGTATGAGCTACTTATAGTATTCCAAACTGATCCGTCGAATAATTCAATAAATCCACCATCCCAATTTTGGCCTTCCTGCTCCATGTACATCCAGAAGGTGAGTTCACATCCGCTGACTCCGGAAAGGTCTACCGGGGGAGAGGTCAGGATATAGGAATTGCTTGTTCCGTAATCATTGTTACCATTGGTAATAAAGCAGTTACCCCCAATAGTATGATCATCAGGAGGTGTGCTCGGATCTACATTCATCCAGTCAGCTAATCCCCCATTCATTACCCAGCTGCCATTGATATTGCAGTTGTCATCCAAATGCATGACTGTTGTCGTATCATTGATCACAATATAGGCCGCTTTCGTCATTGTATTTGATCCCTGGGCATTGGTGGTTGTAAGCACAACATCGTACATGCCTGGATTATCATAACGTACTACCGGGTTCTGGTCTTCTGAGTAGTAAGGATTCCCTCCCGGGAAGTTCCAGTGCCAGGAGATGGGTGTGCAAGCAGTGATGTCGGAAAAGGTGATGCTTGTCATTGAGTTGGCCGATGTATGGCTGGCAGTAAAATTAGAAATCGGATGTGTACAGCCAACAATATTGATCTTGTCTACCAATGGTTTACAATTTTGTTTTGAGATGGTTAGTACCAGATCATCTGAAGGTACTGCCGGAGGGAGTGAGAAGGTGCCACTTCCACCGCTAAGGGAGATAACATCAAGCAATACACCGTCCTGGCAGATGCTTGCAAGGGCATCAGCCTCGCTGCAATTGGTGACCGTAAAGCTTGTTGCCCCATTGTTAATGGTAGATGGGTAGGTGGCAGCAATAGCATTGGGGTTAGGATTTTCTGTCCAGATGCGCATGGCAGGATCACCAAACCAGTGATAAAGTTCATGGGAGTACTGGTTATTTCCCCAGCTGGCAGCCATCCTGATAAGTCCCTGGTTCATCACATCCCCCATGGTATAGAACTCTGCCTGGGTGCCGTAAGGGTTGGGGTTGGCCCAATTACCAAACGAAGGTGAAATTCCCGGTCCTGGCCAGATGGTATTGATCATACCAATAGAAAAACCGTCGTTATATCCACTGTAGCTGTAATACGCAGCAGCTATAACACCAACAGCACCCTTGTTTTCCATGCGGATCAGTTTTTCAGCGAAACAATTGCTTAATTGAAATTCGCCTGTATGGCAGTTAATGCTGAAGATCACTGGGAGGAGATTACCGTTTGAAAGGCTGTTCATAGAGGAAGTTGTGTAAAATGGCCTGTGCCATCCTGATCCGCCTATGTAACCATGATCTCTGTGAAATACATAGAACTTGCCGGCGTTGATTGCTGATGTAATATCTGCCGCTCCACCATTCCAGTCGAATCCGGCTGCTTGCATCTCTGCAGGAATAGAAGTGTTTGGTGGTGAATAGTTGCCATTGTTGTAGTATGTGGGGTCCGGGCTGTCGGTGAAGTATACTCTCTCTACGGTATATCCTTTCTGGTCTTGCATATAATCCCTGATGTCCTCACTGGTATGGCAAAATCGCCTGTCGGCATAAGTATTGTCATCATCATCCTGGAACTGCGCACAGTTCAATCCATTCTGATAATATGAGCCTGTTGTGGTCGGTGTCTTTTCATAGTTAATGATCTTTTGTACAACCACCATGGCTTCGGAAGCATTAGAAACTGAGATCCTTCCGTGGGCCATGTCAGGATAGAAGTCACTACCACCATCCATACAGGCATAGTAGAGGTCGGTGGAGAAATCATCTCCATCGCTTGGGTCCTGATGTATTTCACCGGGTACAGCATAGGATCCTGTATGATCACCAATGATGAGGAAGTAATCAGGCTTTGGCGTCCAGGAAGTGTATCGCGACTGTATAGCATTCTTTACCTGTGCAGTGGTCCATGATGATTGCGTAACTATTTCCACTGTATACCCTAGTTGTCGCTTCCACCTGGCCAGGGAATCTGCTGCTGCTTCATATTCAGCATGGGTGATGATGATATAATCCTTTTCCCCTACATCAGAAGGACCTTTTACTTTACCGTCTGGAATTCCTGCAGGGTTGATAATGGAGTTCTTTATCAACCTGGTATAATGCCGGCTGTTATCATGTTTGATAGCGTCAAAAGATGCATCACTACCATTGAAGATAATACGGCATCTCAATTTTGAGTAAACCCTGATCTCCCTGGTGGCGGGGTTAAATTGTACCGGCTTGATGCCAATCTGTGCAATGGGCAGGTCACGTAGTTTCTGAATATCTTCAATGCTGGCAAGATCTGCAGGGAACCACTGGTTGCTGTTGTATACTGCCAGATCAATTTCAAACTCAGGCTCTGCTGCACCATATGTATCTCGTGCAGGCTTCAGGGCAGGATGTATCATAAAACCCTGATGAACGGTGCTCTCAGCTTCAATGATCTCAATGCTTATGTCAGAATTGAAAGGTATAGCGACCATGGCATAATAAACAGGAAGGGCAGGACTGCCGATCGCATTCATCTTAGAAAAGCCATCCACATGGATATATTGGTAAATATCGTTGTCCTCAGCGATGTCGCTATAATATGCCCCCGGGATATTAATGTCCACCTCAACAAAATGCACACCTTTGTCCAGAACAACAAGCTCCGGATCAGAGGCCATATTGAATGGATACCTGACGGGATCAAGAAAAGAAATATATTCCTGGGACATAAGCATGGTTTGGGTGAAGAATAATAACCCAAAACAAAGTAATGCTATGCTAATTTGCTTGCCTTTCATCATGGTTTTGTTTTTGCGCAATCGTGTTTAGCTTATTTATACTTGATAAGCAGCTATAAAAATACAATGTAGACCTCTGAATCGCTATCGTCAAAACCCGTAATTAACTAAGGGTTTTTACTGAATTTTTTTAAATATCCTATTATTTGATACTTTTGAATAGAAATGAAGTGACTCATATGATGGCTCAATTCACATATCTCGAGATCATTCAACATATAATCCTAATCTTGTTTGCAGGGTTTCTGTTGTATGGGGCGATAATATCTGTGTTAGAGAAAGAATATAGGGCAGCAAAGTTGCTTTTTGTGTTGTTCATTCTTCCCTGCGTTTTATGGAGTGTTTCCTTTCTACTGCCACCTACAGTACTGGTATGGTACACAGGAACATTGGGGGCTCTCTTTATTTTGGTAGCTATTGTACTTCTTTTCCCTACACGATTTTTTGAAAAGAATAAACAGACCGTAGATCCAAAAGGACAGATCAATGAAAAGACTGTTATGTTTTCCCGTAAACTAATTGAACCAGGATCAGACAGGTATAAAGAATACTATGAGGCTTTTCCCCAGCATGAACAAGCTGATCTTAATTTCAGATCGAAACCAGGTCTGCTTGATGAGAAATCATCATTCTACGATCCTTTCACTTTTACTGCTTCACATTCCATTTTCGAGGCCATCACTGCTTTTCACTCCATTGTTGACGGGGAACCAGCCACGGATAAAAAAGATGTCGATCCGGAAAGACTCTGGAATTTTATTGAAAGGTGGCTTAAAAAAGACGGGGCTGTTTCTGTTGGGATCACCAAAACGCAGGACTATCACTGGTATAGTGTTGTAGGTAGGGGAGATGACTTCGGTAAGGAAGCACAGTTGCCCCATTCACATGCTATTGCCTTTACTGTAGAGATGGATAAGGAGCTCATGGATTCGGCTCCCAAAGGACCCTCTGTGATGGAGTCGGCCCGGCAATATATGAAGGCTGCCGTGATCGCTACTGATCTGGCGATGTTCCTTCGGAAGATGGGGTACGCAGCGCGGGCACATATCGATGGAAATTATCGTGTTGTCTGTCCGCTGGTGGCACGAGATGCCGGTCTGGGTGAGATTGGCAGGATGGGCTTGCTGATGACACCCGAATTAGGACCCAGGGTGAGGATAGGGGTGGTAACCACAGAATTATCACTCCCAGGTACAAAAGCACGGGATTTTTCTCATATGACAGACTTTTGCAGGACATGCAAAAAATGCGCAGATGTCTGCCCTTCAAAGGCCATTCCTTTTGATGACAGAAAGGAGATCAACGGTGTCAATCGCTGGCAGATCAATCAGGAAGCCTGTTTCAGCTTATGGTGCGTCAGTGGCACTGACTGTGGCAAGTGTATGAGCGATTGTCCTTATTCGCATCCCAATAACTTCTTCCATAAGGTCATAAGGACACTCATAAGAAACTCAAAGGTCTTCAGATATTTTGCTTTGAAGATGGATGACTTTATCTATGGCCGTAAGCCAAAAGCCTCAAAAGTACCCGACTGGCTTCGGTCAGAAAAATAGTTTCGAACTCTAAACTTCGAACTTTGAACTTCGCACTCTAATAAACGGGCTCTACGTCCATATTGTAAAACATGAACGACCACTGGTCGGCAACGCCCTCTATGATCTTCGAAATGGGTGTTCCTGCACCGTGGCCTGCCTTGCTTTCAATCCTGATGAGCAAAGGGTTCGGACCTGTATGTTTTTCCTGCAGCGTAGCTGCAAACTTGAATGAATGTGCCGGTACCACACGATCATCATGATCAGCAGTAAAGATCATTGTTGAAGGGTAATCGACACCGCTTTTAACGTTGTGTATGGGTGAGTATCCTAAAAGGTAATTGAACATGGCACTGTCGTCTTCACTGGTGCCGTAATCGGTGGCCCATGCCCAGCCAATGGTGAACTTATGATATCTGAGCATATCAAGGACACCCACCTGAGGAAAGGCTACCCTGAAGAGATCAGGACGCTGGGTCATGCAAGCACCCACCAGCAGCCCGCCATTCGAGCCACCCATGATGGCCAGCTTATCTTTATTGGTGTAGCCCTGTTCGATCAGGAACTCGCCTGCGGCAATAAAATCGTCAAATACATTTTGTTTTTTCATTAGCGTACCCGCTTCGTGCCATTCTTCACCATATTCGCCGCCACCCCGGATGTTGGCCAGAGCAAAGACTCCACCATTTTCAAGCAGAACAAGATTGCTGGTGCTGAAATACGGTGTCAGGCTGATATTGAAGCCACCATATCCATACAGTAAGGTTGGGTTATTCCCGTTGAGTTCAAGCCCTTTCTTATGAATGATGAACATGGGCACCTGTGTGCCGTCCTTGCTGGCATAGAAGATCTGTTTTGTTTCATATAGATCAGCGTCAAAATCAATTTCTGAGGCAAAAAACACCTCACTCTTATTTGAATGTATATCGAGTTTAAAAACCGTTGATGGAAAGGTGAAGGAAGTAAAGTTGTAGTAGGCATACCTGTCATCAGCCTTGCCTGACAGCCCACCAAAAGAGCCAATGCCAGGAAGCTCAAGCTCTGCTATCATTTTTCCTTCCAGGGTGTTGATATAGGCCTTTGAAGTTGCATCGACCATATACTCTGTGATCAACCTGCCTCCGAGAATGGATACTGACTCCAATACCTCTTCCTTTTCAGGAATGATGGTCACCCGGTCTTTCTTCAACCTGTGTGTATTGACAAGGTATATCATGCCCTTTGGTGCACCCTCGTTTGTCTTGATAAGCAATTTATTATCTACATTCCCGATCACATCATAATCGTATTCAAAACCATCAGCTAATTTGATAAATTCGGAGCGTTTCTTGCTCAGGTCCTTGAAGTAAAGTGCGTTCCCACTGGTGGATTCTACTTCGTACATGACCAGAAAGCGTTCATCTTCCGTGGTGCCGACATAATAGTTTCTGCGTGGGTATTCAGGATTATCATATATAAGCAGGTCCTCTTCTTGTGGGGTCCCGATCTTATGGTAGTAAACCTTATGGTTTTCGTTCACATTACTCAACTCTTCCCCCTCTGCAGGTGGATCATAGCTGCTGTAGAAGAATCCATCACCTTTCCACGAAATCCCTGAAAACTTCACCCACTTGATATGGTCATCCAAAACAGTCCTCGTCTCAAGGTCCAATACATAGATCTCCTGCCAGTCGCTGCCCGCCCTGGCAACCAGGTATCCAAGGTATTTGCCATCCCTGGACAGATTCCAGCTGCTTAAAGCAACGGTGCCATCTTCAGAAAATGTATTTGGATCGAGCAATACTTCAGCTTCTTCATCTTCACCCTTTATCACAAACAAAACATCCTGGTTCTGTAGACCGTCATTCTTCCTGTAATAGAGATACTCACCTTTTTTCTCAGGCGTCCTGTAGCGGGGATAATTCCATATCTCGGTCAGCCTGTCGATGATCTTTTGCCTGTATGGAATTTTTGTGAGATAATCATGAGTCACTGCATTCTGGGCTTTGACCCATTCTGCCGTTTCATCTGAGTTGTCATCTTCGAGCCATCTGTATGGATCTGCTACCTCGACACCGAAATATTCATCTACCTGATCAACCTTGTTTGTCGTAGGATATTGACATCTTTGTCCCTCCTCGGAACAACTGGAACCTAATATCATAATGATACTTGCGCTTAATAATAGTGATACAATCTTTTTCATTGGAAAATATATTTTTGAGTTTGGGTATTGTGTTTTGAGTTAATTTTGAATCGGGTTTCGGGCTCCGGGCTTCAGGCTTTCGGCTACGGGTACTAATTTTTCCGCCTTCTGCCTTTTGCCTTTGCACCCCGTGCCTATATGTTCAGTAAATTTACATAAATTTTAAAAGAATACCTCATGAGCAAGATCAAGACCGCAAGCCTGTTTAAATATGACTATATTCTGAAGGATATCAATTCTGAAGAATTTGAGTTAGAAGGAGGGATTTATAATAAAACAACCTATGATGAGGAGGGTCGCACGCTGTCAGAGATCAAGTTTGATCCTGAAGGAGTTGTCGAGCAACACTACGAATATGAATATAATGAACAGGGCGTTAAAATCAGCGACAAATCCTTTGATGAAAAAGGTGATTTGATTGATAATCTTGAATATAGTGCTGATCCCAAAGGCAGGGTTCTCTTTGGTTATAAGAAGTACCTTGATGGCTCTAAAGATACGATCACCTACCGCTATAATGAAGATGGTAAGCTGATCGAAAAGGAGTTTAAAAGCGAAGAGGATGATATTGACTATATAGAAAAGTTCACCTTCGAGGGGGATCATGAGATCCTTCATGAAGCATGGAATGAAGATGATGAACTTGCTTACCGCAAGGAATCAAAATACGATGACAAGGGAAATGTGATTGAGGAGAAGACATGGGTATTGGAAACTGACAGAACGGCGCGGGTCATGAACACCTACGACAAGGATGGTCAATTAATATCAGTGGCTTCTTTCGATGAGAATGACAATATCATCTTCAAGGTTGAATATACTCGAAATTCCGAAGGACATATTACAGAGGTCAGCGAGGAATCCCCCGAAGGCATGGCTTTTACAAGCATTCAATATGATGATGCTGGGAATGCAGTCGTACAGGAGGAGAAAAATGAAAAGGGAGAGTTAAGTTCACGTATTGAACGAAAATTTGATGGTGAAGGCAATGTGACTGAGTCAGAAGCCATCCTCGACCGCCATGGACAGGGAATGAATCAGCATTATATACTCAAGTATGAGTATGAGTTTTATTAGGTGCTGGGTGCTGGGTACTGGGTTCTAGGTGCCATTAACTGATTTGATGATACCTTTAACTGATTCTTCCTTGATAAAGCACAAAAGTGATAGTAATTTAATTGCTTTAACTCAAATCAGTAGATTTCAGATTAAAGCCTCTTGCCTATGTGTAATGTTCAATTTCCTGATTCTTTTTCACCGGGGAAGTGTGGGGCCAGCAAATCATTCGCTCCACAAATAACCAACGCCTCTGATACTTTGCTCTTCAATATGATCATTTCTAATCAGCAAGGTGAAGTTGTTTATGAAGCATACCATGCCCGGGATGGGTGGGATGGCACCTGCCATGGATCACCCTGTCCAAAAGGAACCTATCAGTACAACGCCACCATCCTGGAGATGGATAAGCATCCCTCACTCCAGTTTCAGAAGAGTGGTAATGTAAGGTTGGAGAGGTAAGTTTAAGATAAGTGCGAAGTCCGGAGTTCGAAGTTCTTTCTTTAACTAAGTGTGCTTGACCAAAGACTTAGATTTCCATTTTCCGGAGAGATAATAGAAGAACGACAGTATGCCACCGGCCAGCCAGGCGCCTGGGATGCCCCACCAGATTCCGATCACCCCCATATCAAGCGACATATAATAACACAGGGGTATCCTGACCACCCAGAGTGCTATAAAAGTGATCAACATTGGGATCATGGTGTCACCTGCACCACGCATGACACCGCCGATTGTGAACATGGCTGTGAAGACAATATAAAATGGACTGACGATATACAGGTATTTCACGCCGATGCCTATGACCTCCGGGTCATCGGTAAACAAACGCATGAGTGGCTCGGCCAGCAAGAGTGCAATAGTAGTGATCGTCAAAGCAAAGATAGAGGTCATAACGATGGTGGAGATAAGCCCGCTTCGGACCCTCTCAGGCTTATTGGCCCCCAGGTTCTGTCCCACAAAGGTAGATAGTGCCGCAGCGAAGTTCATGGCCGGCATGGCGGCAAAGGAGTCTATCCTGAACACCACTGAATAAGCAGCTACTGAGTTCGTTCCGAAAGGATTTACCAGCCAGTACATCACCATCATGCTGAGGGCTACAAATGACTGTTGTAATCCGATGGGGATCCCAATCCTGATATTTGCTCGAAACAGCTCCTTGTCAAAGACCATTTTTCTCCACGACAAATTAATGATCTCATGGGTACGATTGAGGTATAGGATGGCGGTAAGGAAGGCACCTCCCTGGGCTACAATAGTTGCAATCGCTGCCCCTTCGATACCCCAGTTAAAGCCCACCACAAAAAGTATGTCAAGCCCAATGTTCATAAGCGTGGCTATGATCATGAAATACAGAGGGGTTTTAGAATCTCCCAGACCTCTCAGGATGGCGCTGGTAGCATTAAATCCAAAGAAGAGAACGAGCCCTGACAGGTATATCTTGAGATAAGAATCTGCCTGCGGGACAACATCGGGTGGCAATCCCAGCAATCGAAAAATATCAGCGCTGAAGTATATCCCCAGAAGACTCACAGCAAGTGAAGCAAAGAAGATAAAGATGTAGAGTGTGTCTATGGCCCTTTTGACCTTTTCGTAGTCTTTGGCCCCAAAGTACTGTGAAATGATCACAGTTGAGCCAATGGCAATCCCGATGATAAAGGAGATGAGCGCAAAGATGATGGGGAAGGAGGACCCGACAGCCGCCAGGGCTTCCTTACCAATAAACTTTCCAACAATAATGCTATCTACCACATTGTATAGCTGCTGAAACATATTGCCCAGCAACATAGGTGTGGCAAACTGGAAGATCAGTCTACTTTCTTTACCAACACTCAGGTCTTTCATCCAAAGGAATTATTGCTGCCTGGAATCGCAGCGCAGGTCAAAGCTAATAAAAATATTAGCAGTTAAATTATTTACATAATAAAAA
>Ga0209475_10005726_pt1 | contig 10055 bp, 11 predicted proteins | sample tdDd471_FD_187128 | JGI IMG/M metagenome (GOLD analysis project Ga0209475, IMG submission 187128) | Marine sediment microbial communities from the Atlantic coast under amendment with organic carbon and nitrate - tdDd47.1 (SPAdes)... | ecosystem: Environmental > Aquatic > Marine > Coastal >...
AACGCCCCGAGGCGGAGATCCTAGAGCGCATCGCGGCCCTGCTGGCGGCCGGCCTCATCACCCGGCTGGGGGTGATCGTGCGGCACCGGGCGCTGGGCTGGCGGGCCAACGCGATGGTGGTCTGGGACATCGCGGCGGATCGCATCGACCGTGCCGGCCCGGCGCTGGCCGCGCATCCCGGCGTGACGCTGTGCTATGAACGGCAGATCGTGCCGGGGGTCTGGCCCTACCCCCTGTTCTCGATGATCCACGCCCGCAGCCGGCCCGAGGCACTGGCGCATCTGCAGGGCGCGGCCGCGCTGCCGGAGTTGGCCGGCGCGACGCACAAGGTGCTGTTCTCGACCCATTGTTACAAGCAGACCGGGGCGATGATATCGGCCAAGAGGGGGCATTCCGCATGATCCGACCGGACAAGACCGACCGCGCACTTCTGAACCTGTTGCAGGAGGATCTGCCGCTGACCCACCGCCCCTTTGCGGCGCTGGCCGCGCGGTTGGAGCTCACCGAGCCGGCGCTGCTGGACCGTGTGACCTGGCTGCGCGACGAAGGTTACATCACCCGGTTCGGCCCGTTCTTCGACGCCGCCGCGATGGGCGGGGCGTTCTGCCTTTGCGCGATGGCGGTGCCAGCCGCAGATTTCGACGCGGTCCTGACCAAGGTCAATGCAAGACCGGAGGTCGCGCACAACTATGAACGCGCGCACCGGCTGAACATGTGGTTTGTTCTGGCGACCGAGACGCCCGAGGGGATCGCGCAGACAGCCGATGCCATCGAGCGGGAAACCGGGCTCAAGGTGCTGCGGTTTCCCAAACTGCAGGAATTCTACATCGGGTTTCGGGTGGCCGCATGAGCATCGACAGCACAGACCGCGTCCTCATCGAGGCGCTGCAGGGCGGGCTGCCGCTGGTGCCGGCGCCCTATGCCGAGGTCGCCGACCGGCTCGGCCTGACCGAGGCCGAGGTGACCGACCGGCTGGCGGCGATGAAATCCACAGGCGTGATCCGCCGCATCGCCGCCGCGCCCAACCATTACCGGCTGGGCATGACGGCCAATGGCATGACAGTGTGGGACGTGGCCGATGCCCGCATCGCCGAGCTTGGCGCGCAGGTCGGCGCGCTGCCCTTCGTCACGCACTGCTATGAACGCCCGCGCGCGCTGCCGAACTGGCCCTTCAACCTGTTCGCCATGGTGCACGGCGAGACCCGAGAGGAGGTCGAGGCCAAGCGCGCCCAGATCCGCGATCTGCTGGGCGATGCACGGCGCGGCGATGACATCCTTTATTCCACACGAATCCTGAAAAAGACGGGGCTGCGGCTCCGCAAGCGGGGGTAGCCGCATGTTCCGCCTGACCGACTACATGCACCAACTGGTCGCGCCCACGCCGCCGCGCAAGCGGCGCGGCACCGGGCCGGTCAAGCCGGTGGTGATCTGGAACCTGACCCGCCGCTGCAACCTGAAATGCCGCCATTGCTATACCGTCTCGGCCGATGTGGATTTCCCCGGCGAGCTTTCCCCGCAACAGGCGATGCAGACGCTCGAGGATCTCGGGCGGTTCCGCGTGCCCGCGCTGATCCTTTCGGGCGGAGAGCCGCTGGACCGGCGCGACCTGTTCGACATCGCCACCCGCGCCCGCGATCTGGTGCGGGTGCTGGCGCTTTCGACCAATGGCACGAAAATCCACGGCGAGACTGCCGACCGCGTCGCGGATATCGGGTTCAACTATGTCGGCATCTCGATCGACGGCATCGGCGCCACCAACGACTGGTTCCGCGGCGTCGATGGCGCCTTTGACGCCGCCCTGCGCGGGGTGCGAGCACTGAAGAAACGCGGGGTTCGGGTCGGGCTGCGGTTCTGCCTGACCGAGGGCACCCAGCATCACCTGCCCGACCTGTTGAAGCTCTGCGACGACGAGGGCGTGGACAAGTTTTACCTGTCGCATCTGGTCTATGCCGGACGCGGCGACAAGAACCGTGGCGAGGATGCCGCGCACGCCCGCAGCCGCCACGCGCTCGACCTGCTGATCGACCGCGCCTGGCAGGCCGCATCGGGGGGGGCGCCGCTGGACATCGTCACCGGCAATAACGACGCGGACGCCGGTTATCTGCTGCACTGGGCGGCGCGCCATTTCGATGCCGACCGGGTTGCCAACCTGCGCGCGCATCTGGCGGCCTGGGGCGGCAACTCCTCGGGGCTGGGCGTGGCCAATATCGATTTCCTCGGCAGGGTGCATCCGGACACCTACTGGTCGGATTACACTGTCGGCAATGTGAAACAGACTCCGTTTTCCCGGCTCTGGACCGGCGATGACCCGATGCTGGCCACCCTGCGCACCCGGCCCCGGCCGCTCAAGGGGCGCTGCGGCGCCTGTGCGCTGCGCGATGTCTGCGGCGGCAACACCCGCATCCGCGCGCTGCAACTGACCGGCGATCCCTGGGCCGAGGATCCGGCCTGCTACCTGACCAACGAGGAGATCGGCGTGGATGCCGCCGACCGCCTGCAAACCACCCCGTTCCGAGGCAAGCGCCATGATCCGCAACACCGGTTTTTCTGACCTCCTGCACCTGGCCCCGAGGGCGGATGCCTCCGGCGGGAGTATTTGGAACGAGAAGAAGACAGGACACCTGGCCCGATTTGCGGCGGTGGCGCTGCTGGCGCTGGCCGGGCCGGTTCAATCCGACCCGGCACAGAGCTACGCCGCGCATTGCGCCGCCTGCCACGGGGGCGACCGGCTGGGCGGCACCGGGCCGGCGCTGATTCCGCAGACGTTGGGGCGGATGCGCGGGCCGAACCTGACCCGGACGATCCTGCAGGGGCGGCCGGCCACCCAGATGGCCGGTTTCGCGGACAGGCTGGATGCCGCAGAGGTGGAGGAATTGGCGGCCTGGCTGAAGAACCCGCTGGCCGAGGTTCCCGACTGGACCCGAACCGAGATCGAGGCCAGCCGGAAGGTGAACCCCGATTACGAGCCGGTCGCCGCGCCGACCTGGGACGCCGACCCGATGAACATCACGCTGGTGGTGGAAACCGGCGATCACCATGTCAGCGTTCTGGACGGCGACACCTTCGAGGTTCTGGACCGGTTCCCGACCCCCTTTGCCGTGCACGGCGGGCCGAAGTTCACCCCCGACGGGCGGTTCGTCTTCATCATGTCGCGCGACGGCTGGGTGCAGAAATACGATCTCTGGGCGCTGCAGGAGGTCGGCCGCCTGCGCGCCGGTCTGAACAGCCGCAACATCGCCATCAGCCATGACGGCAAATGGCTGGCGGTGGCCAACTACCTGCCGATGACATTGACCCTGCTCGCGACCGAGGATCTTTCGGTGGTCCGGGTGATGCCGGTGGTGGCCCGGTCCGGGCAGTCAAGCCGTGTCTCGGCGGTCTACCAGGCGCCGCAACGCAAGAGCTTCATCCTGGCGCTCAAGGACGCGCCGGAGATCTGGGAGGTCGCGACCGACCCGGAGGCAGAACCGGTCTATGAGGGCTTCGTGCACAGCCGCGAAAAGGACATGGTCGAGGCGATCCCGTCATCGCAAGGGCTGTTCGCCCGTCGCCGGATCGAGGTGTCCGAACCGCTGGACGATTTCTTTTTCTCGGACGATTACCGCAACCTGATCGGTGCTGCGCGCGACGGTATGCGCGCGGTGGTGGTCAACCTGAACGTCGGCCGCGAGATCGCCGAACTGCCGCTGGAGGGGATGCCGCACCTGGGCTCCGGCATCAGCTGGGCGCGGGGCGGCCACCGGGTTATGGCGACGCCGCATCTGAAGGAGGGCAAACTCTCGGTGATCGACACCGAAAGCTGGGAGCGGATCGCCACGATCCGGACCGAGGGGCCGGGGTTTTTCCTGCGCAGCCACGAGAACACGCCGTATTTCTGGGCCGACGTGTTTTTCGGCCCGAACAAGGACGCGATCCATGTGATCGACAAGCAAAGCCTTGAAATCGTGAAAACCCTGCGCCCGGTTCCCGGCGCCACCGTCGCGCATGTGGAGTTCACCCGTGACGGGCGCTTCGCGCTGGTGTCGGTCTGGGAGGAGGACGGCGCCGTCATCGTCTATGACGCCGCCACGCTGGACGAGGTCCGACGCCTGCCGATGCGCAAACCCTCGGGGAAATACAATGTCTGGAACAAGATCACCTTTTCCGAAGGCACCAGCCACTGAGACGCCCGGCCAGTCCGGGCGCTGGCCGGTGCGGCGACTGGCGCTGCTGCTCTACCCCTTCGCGGCGGCGGCGGTGGCGATCAACCTGTTCATGCTCGGGCTGATGGGCCAGGCCATCGGCCTGACCGCGCCAACGCCGGTGACCGCGCTGCTGCTGTCGGTCCCGCTGGGCGTGCCGGCCGCCTGGGCGGCGGGCCGATGGGTCCGCCGGCTGATGGACGCGGCCGACGGGCGCTGACGACGGACACTGAGGACGGGCGTTGAAGCCGGGTTTCAGGAGCCGAGCGGAGGCCGCTCACCCGCCCTTCGCCGCCCGTTCCACCAGCCTCAGGCACAGGTTTGTTGCCGCGCCCATGTCCTGCACCGAGATCCATTCCAGCGGGCCGTGGATGTTCTGCATGCCGGTAAAGAGGTTGGGGCAGGGCACTCCCATCTCGGTCAGGCGCGAGCCGTCGGTGCCGCCCCGGATCGGAACCGAGACCGGGTCGAGCCCAAGATCGCGGCAGGTGTCCTGCGCCAGCTCCACCGGCGTCATGTCCTGTTCCAGCCAATAGCGCATGTTGCGGTATTGCGGGCGGATCTCGCAGGTGACGGTCGCGCGCGGCTCGGTCGCCTGCACCGCCGCGCAGACCGCGCGCAGCATCTCGCCCTTCTGCTCTAGCCCGTCGCGTTCGAAATCGCGCAGGATTAGCTTGATCTTCATCTGCGACGAGCCGCCGGTCATCTCGGTGGCGTGCCAGAACCCTTCCAGCCCTTCGGTCACCTCCGGCGTCATGGTGGCCTGCGGCAGGCATTCGATGATCTTCGACGCCAGATGGATCGCGTTGACCATCTTGCCCTTGGCAAAGCCGGGGTGGATGGAGACGCCGGTGATCATCACCTCGGCGGCATCGGCGGAAAAGGTCTCGTACTCCAGTTCCCCGACCTTGCCGCCGTCGAAGGTATAGGCGAAATCGGCGCCCAGATCCTTGGGCAGCCGCTCGTCCACGCCGCGCCCGATCTCCTCGTCGGGGGTAAAGGCGATGCGGATCGGCCCGTGTTCGATCTGGCGGTTCTCCAGCAGGTGCCGCGCGGCGGTCATGAGGATCGCCACCCCCGCCTTGTCATCCGCGCCCAGCAGCGTCAGGCCCGAGGCGGTGATGATGTCATCGCCGATCTTGTCCGCAAGATAGGGCGAGGCCTCGGGCGAGAGCACCAGTGCGGGATCGTCGGGATAGGTGATCTCGCCCCCGTTGTAACCCTTGATCACCCGCGGTTTCACGCCGCTGGCGTTGAACTGCGGCGCGGTGTCCACATGCGCCAGCAGGCCGACGGTGGGGCCGGGCACGGTGCCGGGGATGGTGGCCAGCACGGTGCCGTAATCGGTGAGCGTCACATCCTGCGCGCCGATCCCCGTCAACTCGGCCTCCAGCAGACGCAGCATGTCGAACTGGATCTCGGTGCTGGGGGCGCCCGGCGCGTCCTCGTCGCTCTGGCTGTCGATGGCGGCATAGCGGGTCAGCCGCTCTTCGAGTTCCTGGTCGAATGGGGTTTGCATCTGGCCTCCTGTCTGTTGCGCGAAAGAAGGGCGGTCACGCCGGGTGAAGTCAACCCCGCCGCGACTCGTCCCGCGTCGGCTCCATCCGTTTGCGGCTCAAACCAGCCCCCGGGCGGCAAACAGGACGCCGCTCACACCATCCGGATCACGTCCTTCTCGATCGCCAGCATGTAGCCGCGCCGCGCGATGTTCTTGACCAGAAGCTCGCTCACCATCTGGTTGCCCAGCGTGTCGCGCAGCCGCTTGATCCGGGTGGCGCCGGCGGCCTCGTCGCAATCGGCGGCCTCGCGCCCCGAGATAACCGCCTCGATCTCGACGCCTGAAAGCACCTCGTCATCCAGCCGCGCCTCGGCCAGAACCGAGAGCGTCTCCATCGCCGCCGCCGTCAGCTTGAAATCCATGTTGTTGAGATAGACGGTATTCTCCTCGCGGCTGATCAGCAGCGAGTTGACCTGGATTCCCGCACGCTCGATCTGGGCCATGCGCCGGTTCAGCCCGGCCAGCAGCACCAGGAACACCAGGGCGGCCACCATCATCGCGGTGGCAAATAGCAGCAGCACGAAGATCACCATACGGTAGCTGGCCAGCGTGTCGGCAAAGGCGGTGCCCGATTGCGCCAGGATCTCCAGCAGCTTGATCTCGGCGCCCGTGGTCAGGTCGCTCTCGACGAACAGCCGCTCCACCCGCGCGTTGAACGCGTTGGCGTCGGGCAACGTCAGCAGCAGCACCGCACCGGCAACAGCCAGGATTGCCACGATCGCCGCGATCCCGATCCCGACGATCCGGGCGCCGGGGCGGCGCGCCTCAGAACCGGAGATAGAAGCGTCCGGCATTGGCCCTCCTCCCGTCCAGCCCCTCGGGGCCGAACACCGACATGACGTTCAGAAGGGTCCAGCCGTTCTGTTGCAGCCGGGCCGAAACCTCGGCCCGCGCCGATTGGCGGTCACAGCCGCCGCGCAATTGCATGACGCCGTAATGCAGCTTCAGCGGGTTGTCGCGCTTGGCCTTGTAATCGGCAAAGCACTCCGCCGCCGAGGCTGGCGCGGCCGCCACAAGACCGGCGATCAGGGCGATGGAAAGCAGGATCTGTTTCATGCGGCCATCCTGACCGCAGCGCGCCGGATATTCAATAACCACAGGGCCTTGCGGCAGCTGTTATCCGATATCAGCGGGCCGTTATTGCCTGTCCGGACAGGTCGGGGCGAGGGTGGCTGCATCACCGCTGCAGCATTCCCCCGCCGCGACCCAACCCCGAAAGGAAACACAAAATGACCCGCAAGAATTTCTCGCACCGCTCCTTCATCGCCCTGGTTTCGGGCCTCGCGCTGGTGGTGGCCATCACCGGCGCCACCGCCGCCCCGGCCCGTGCCGGCGACGACGCCGCGCGCATCTTTGCCGGTCTCGTCGGCCTCGCCATCCTCGGGGCCGCCATCGAGGACAGCCGCAACGACCGCGCCACCGTCGTGCATCAGCGCAAGGTCGTGGTCCACCAGCCGCCGCACCACGTTTATCAGCCGCCGCGGCCCGTCTATCAGCCGCAGCACCACTACAACCCGCAATACCGTGCGCCCCGCGTTCAGCTGCCGCCCCGCGCCCATCAGCCCCACGTGCAGCGTCCCCCTCAGCGGCAGGTGCAAGTGATCCGCAAGAAGGTTGTCAACAAGCGCGTGGTGCACGTTCACCGCTGACACCGGGCGACACATCCTCTCGATCCCAAGGGCGGCCTTTTGGCCGCCCATTTTTTATATCGTGGGGAGTTGCAACTGGCGCGTCCATCGCTTTTTATGCGCTGATTCTTATCTGGACAGGATCCCGCTTGGCTGCCGCGTCGACTTCGACGCCCCAGCGGGGCCGCGTGCAAACCCGCCCGCGACCGACGTCACCCCGAACGGGGCGACGCGGGGACCTGCCCTTTCAACTCGACATGCATGGGCCCGTTTAATGAAACCCAAGATCCTGACCACTTTGCAATCCTATACCCTGCCCGATTTCGGCACCGATGTTCTGGCCGGTGTGACCGTGGCGATGGTGGCGCTGCCGCTCAGCCTCGCCATTGCCATTGCCTCTGGCGCCGACCCGGCCGCCGGGCTGGTCACCGCCATCGTTGCGGGTTTCCTGATTTCGGCCTTCGGCGGCAGCCGGGTGCAGATCGGCGGGCCGACCGGCGCCTTCATCGTGGTGGTCTACGGGGTGATCGCGGAACACGGATATGACGGGCTGGTGCTGGCCACGCTGATGGCCGGGATGCTGCTGCTGATCGCGGGCTACCTGCGCGCCGGCAACCTCATTGCGCACGTGCCCGAACCGGTGATCAACGGGTTCACCATCGGCATCGGGGTGATCATCGGTACCAGCCAGCTCAAGGATTTCTTTGGCCTTTCGATGGACGAGGTGCCGGCGGATTTCGTCGAGAAGGTCCCGGCGCTCTGGGCGGCGCGCGACACCATGGGCTGGGAAAGCCTCGGCATCGGGCTCTTCACGCTCATCGCCATCGTGGCGCTGCGGCGCCTGTTCCCGCGCTTTCCGGGGCTGATCGTGGCGGTGGGGGCCGGGTCGGCCATTGCCGCGGTGCTGACCCTGCCGGTGGATTCGATCTATTCCCGCTTTGGCGCCTTGCCCGATCACCTGCCGATGCCCAAGCTGCCCGAGCTCTCCTATTCGCGGGTGATCGAACTGCTGCCCTCGGCTGCCGTCATCGCCTTTCTGGCCGGGGTCGAATCGCTCCTTTCGGCGATGGTGTCCGACCGGATGATCGGCGGTCAGCACCGTCCCAATGCCGAGGTCCGCGCGCAGGGTCTGGCCAATATCGGCTCGGCGCTGTTCGGCGGGTTGCCCGCGACCGGCGCCATCGCCCGGACAGCGACCAACGTGCGCGCGGGCGGCAAGACGCCGGTCGCCGGGCTGGTGCACGCGCTGACCATTCTCGTGGTGATGATGCTGGCGGCCCCGCTGGCGGGGTATCTCGCGATGCCGGCGCTGGCGGCGCTGCTGATGCTGACCGCCTGGAACATGAGCGAGCCGGACAAGTGGCGCAGCTACATGCAGGGGCGGATGTCTGATCGGATCCTGCTGCTGCTGACTCTGGTGCTGACCGTGGTGACCGACCTGACCGTCGCCATCGGCACCGGCGTGGCCATCGGTCTTGCGCTGCGGCTGCGGCGGCGCGACGTGCCGCCGGCCGAGTGGCACACCCCGGATCGCTGAAACACCCTTGCGCTGCCCCGCCTGCCGGGGCAGCAAGGCGGGCATGAGCACAGCCGACGACAGCCTTGAACAGGCACTGCAGGCGCAGGGTTTCCTGCGCATCGCCGGGGTCGACGAGGTCGGCCGCGGCCCGATCGCCGGCCCGGTGACCGCCGCCGCCGTGATCCTTGACCCGCAAGCGAAGCCCGAGGGGCTGAACGATTCCAAGAAACTCACCGCGCGCCGCCGCGAGACGCTGGAGCGCGCGCTGTGGGACAGCGCCGAGGTCGCCATCGCCCATGCCAGCGTCGAAGAGATCGACGAGATCAACATCCTTCGCGCCAGCCACCTGGCGATGGAGCGCGCCATCGCCGCGCTCGATCCGCCACCCGATTTCCTGCTGATCGACGGCAACATGATCCCCGCCGGGCTGACCCTTCCCGCCCGCGCCGTGGTGGGCGGCGATGCGCGCTCGGTGTCGATTTCCGCGGCCTCGATCATGGCCAAGACCTGCCGCGACCGGCTGATGGTGGATTTGGCGCAACAGCATCCCGGCTATGGCTGGGAGAGCAACGCCGGATACCCGACCAAAAGCCACAAACAGGCGCTCCGAAATCTCGGTGTCACCCCACACCATAGACGTTCGTTCAGGCCGGTACACAATATCTTGTATCAAGAAAATACGTAAGTAACTGATTCAAAAAAGAAATTGACGACGAATCGGGTTTGACTCATCTTTGCTGCTAATAATCGAGCGCGCCAAAGCGCCGGGACAGAGGCAGAAAATGACGAAAACAAGATCCACGGGCGCCGCGGCGCTCCCGCTCAACGCGATTCTGGACGGTGACTGCATCGAGGTGATGAACAGTCTGCCCGAGAACAGTGTCGATCTCATTTTTGCCGACCCGCCCTACAACCTGCAGCTCAAGGGCCAGCTTCACCGCCCCGACAACAGCCAGGTCGATGCGGTCGATGACCATTGGGACCAGTTCGATTCCTTTGCCGCCTATGACGCTTTCACCCGCGACTGGCTCGCCGCCGCGCGTCGGCTGCTGAAACCCAACGGCGCGATCTGGGTGATCGGCAGTTACCACAACATCTTCCGTGTCGGCGCGGCGTTGCAGAACGAAGGCTACTGGATTCTCAACGACGTGGTCTGGCGCAAGGCGAAC
>Ga0209475_10005729_pt1 | contig 10055 bp, 6 predicted proteins | sample tdDd471_FD_187128 | JGI IMG/M metagenome (GOLD analysis project Ga0209475, IMG submission 187128) | Marine sediment microbial communities from the Atlantic coast under amendment with organic carbon and nitrate - tdDd47.1 (SPAdes)... | ecosystem: Environmental > Aquatic > Marine > Coastal >...
AATCCCCAGAAAAAGGCCAGGAAGAACAATTCTCCCGGAGGTGGCGGATAGGTATTGCCGCTTCCCCATGCACGCCATATGGGGGTATGGAACATCAGCCAGCGGTAGTACACCAGCATCAAGGCAGACGGCAGCAGTGGCCAGCATCGTTGCCACAATACCGCCAAAAACGTTTTCACCGGTCGCAACGCGAGGCGCTTTTTCAAAACCAGCGAAATCAAATATCCCAACTCCAGCACCGCAAGAAAACTGAAAACGGTAAATCCCTCGTACGGACGGATGGTTTGCAACACAAGCAGCAATATCGCGGCGGCATAGCGACGCCGTGAGCTTTTCAGGACAAATCCATCTGCGTACAGGACCACCACCAGCAAGGTAAGACCAACAGCAATAGCAGCATGAGGAACCAAAAACGACTGGAAAAACGCACTAACTTCGGTGTAGGTGTCCGGCACCGGCATACGCATGCCCGCCTGCCGCACAAACAACGCTTTAAATATGGAGCCAATATGAAAATATGAGGAATAGACAAACTGTAGTAAAGGAGATTCCTCGCCCAGGGTATTGGGTAGCTCCGAAGGAATCATGGCGACCCAGCCAAGCCCCGAAACGGCAAAAACACCGATGGTGCCAACAACTGCCCGCAGGGGCCTGCCCAGAATACGCCGGAGGAAATAGAATATCCCACAGGCTAAAAGCATGGTCCCCAGGAACCTCAGCAAGGTTACTATGGCACCAAAGGAACAACCGGTGAGCCACTGAATTTTTCCTGCTACAAGCCACACAAGATTAACATACGAACCGTTTTGGGCATCCGGCATCACCGGATTTGAAAACAACCACTGCCCACGTGCGGACTGGGCGGTAAACACCCGGTAGGAATCCATATCCTCGGGATAATGGAGGTAACCGTGAAACGCAAAATCACCATTGAATTCATCGGCGGCCAGCTGTGCATCGTTGTAAGGGATATTCCCGATGTAAAACACCGCCAATCCCAACAGAACCACAGCCAGCCATCCCCAACAGGTGCTCAGTATCGCGATGTGCTTTTTCATGGCGACACTTTACCTGCAATGTTCCAAATGGTCAAAATAATGCCGACCCTCAAAAATCACGCCTCAATCCGGTTAACTTCCTTTGGAAAGATTGAAATCGTAATGATAGCCAATCGAGAAAGTCAGGTCGTGAATATCAAAGACATACTTGCCCGGGAGGGGATTGTTCTCAACCTCGCGGACATCCCGGGGGATCATATGAACCCACATATAGGCGATATCCACAAAGAGGCCATTCCAGTCCATGCCGATGCCAATGCAGGAGTTCAGGCGATGGTTGTCCGGAAGGGTCGGGTCAAGGGTCTCATCGGGAACCACGCCGCCGTCCAGCATAAATCCGGCGCGCAGGGCAAAGTACTTATGGAACCACCATTCCATGCCGATACGGGCCTGCAAAAAGTCCCGGAAGTCTTTGGTTTCACTCATGCTGTAAAGACGCTGATTCGGCCCCTCTTCCAGTCCCTGATCAAAGGTAAAGGAGAGTGTGTCATAGGATGACCACATGGTCCACCAGAAATCCAGCTCCACGGACAATTCCTTGATGGGCCAGAAACGCACACCAGCGCTGATCAAATGCGGCAGGTTAATGGTCGCATCGAATTTCTGGTCCGGGAAACGTGACGCAAAGTTGGAGGTGACATCAAAATCGGCATCGCCATCCTTAAGGTCCATCTTGATACCGGAACGGTATCCAAAGCCGATGCGGACCCAGTCTGCGGGCTGGTACATCAAACCAACGTTGGCGCCAAATCCCCAGGTTGAACCCGCCAGATGCAGGGTATTGTCAACGTTTTCTTCTCCCAAAGGAGCAAGCCCCAGGGTCATGGCGCGCTTGATTTCCACGGAACCCCATTTGGCGTCAAAGCCCAGGGCAATGGAAAAACCGTGAAAGGGACCAAAGGAGACATTGGGGTTAATGGTAAAGGACTGCATACCCGCCTTGGTGGCAATATGCTTGCCTTCCCAGTCATCGGGCCATTCCACGGCCAGACCGAAATCAACAAAACCGCCAAGGCCCACGGCAACCCAGTCATTGATTTTGTAGGAGGCAAAGAAGTGGGGCGTCACAATGGGAGTGTTGCCCAGGTACATCTTGTCGCCTTCAACGTTTTCAAAATATCCGTAGGGAATGTACATGGTGGTGGTGGCCTCAATCCACAGGCCATCCAGATAGGAAAGATTTGCCGCGTTCTGGAACATGGACGAGGGCTTATTACCCGCCGCCACAACAGCGCTGCCCTGCGCCATGCCGTCGCCGGACATTTCCTGAATAAAAAATGCGTTTGCCAAAACCGTTTGCGGAATCAAAAAGCAGACGGCGAAAAGGATACCAATGAAAAGATGATGTCTGGTATTCATAGCATAACTCCCCTGCTTCTCAGTTGCTGCAGGCAACGGTTGTAAAGGTAAACATCAGGGCAAGATCCTCGCTGGCGGGAACAAACTCATCTGCCACCAGACGATCGATATAGCTGCCGTTATGCTGACGCATGGCCTCGATAAGGGTCAGCACCTGCATAACAGTGGCACCGGCCTGTTCAAGGTCTGCCGCATCAAAGTCCAGAATCTTTCCCGTCATGATCAGGGTATCAACGCGACTGTCCAGATGGGGAGAAAGCCAGCCATTTTCATCAACCAATGGAGTGTTGACACGGGAAAGCCCAAAGTAGGATTCATCGACGACAGGCCGGTGCGCAGGGCCGCCGGTCACGCGATTGCTCAGGGCAACCAGATAGGTGGTGCCGCATTGCAGATCCGCATCCGGGGTAATGGTGACGGTACCGTCCTGGTCTTCTTCGGGATTTTCCACCACAATTGAGGTGGCTACCGGAGTCAGGGCGGCATCGGATACCGCAAACACCGCAAGATTATCAGACGTAACGGTATCGGTATCGAGGGCAAGCCCAATATCAAAGGAGATATCGCTATCCACCGCAGCGTCGGCCATAATCATCTGCGGAACCCAGTTGTCATCATAGGAAGGATAATCAATGGGCTTGGGCAGGAAGGCTTTGGCGTTTTTGGAAATTGCCTTGGTGGCGTTCATGTATTTCGGCATGGGGTTGGTGGCAATGGAATAGTGGTAAGAGACCACTACTTCGTTACGAACCCGTGCGTCGCCCACAACGTCTTCCCAAATCTTCAGCCCCCAGTCGGTGATCTGGCGTGCGCCTTCAAGGGTTTGCACGTTCTCAAGGCCGGTTACAATATTATTCCGCGGCGTTCCCTTGGGACCGATAAAGGTATCCGGGGAGGCAAAGAGGCTGAAGTAGCCATCGGGCATCACGGGATTGCCGTCAACATCCTTCACACCGGCATCACTGATACCGGTCATAAGAACCTGGTAGGTGTGTCCCGGCGTATAATCCCGGGGTTCAATGGACAGTCCCATCATACGAACGGTCAGGTAGTACGGCGGCGTCTCCAGCATCTCCAGATTGAAAATCCGGTAATAGGTATCCGGTGCAACGACCTCGGGGTTTTCCGGGTCAGTGACATCAAAGAAGAAAAAGTTTGCCGTGTCAGCATTATTCCCGTCAAAGGGCACCACGGAAGTCATGTCCAGTTTTTTGGAAAACGGAATACGGGCGATAATACCGGGGATAAAACCGTCCAGCTTGTTCTGACCCGCCAGCAGGGCCTTGGTGAGGTCTGTATCTTCCTGCACCGGATAGCCAAGCTTTTGGGCGTATTCTGCTCCAGCGGCATCTACGACCGGCAAATCGACGGTCGTCGGAAGAGCTGTGGGAGGCTCAACCCCGGGAATCTCAACAGGAATCGTTGCCTGATGCACCGGATTAAGCAGGTTATTGGGCAGGGGAATAACGCTCCAATCGGCATTGTATATTGCCACAGGAGCAGTTTCATAAGTGTAGCCTGATGGTTCCTCGGTCTCAATGGACACGCATGCGCTAAGCATGAGGGCTGCAAGCCCCATCAGAACTGTGGATACCGTTGCACAATTTTTAAACAGGTTCATAAAACCACCTTGCACTTTGCTGGAAGTAAATACATTCTTACCAGGTTTCGCCGCTTAACCGTTAGTTACCGAACTACTCTTCGATCATGTGGACACATCATAAAAATGCTAAAGGGGATAAGTCAATATGAATTAACAGAAACCAAACATTTTCTGCGGTGCATCCGGGCCATGTTATGAATATCACAAACTTTGTTTTCTCGTGTTCTCGCATGGTCTGTTGACTATTATTACCGTGTCAATTATCGTAACTGCAACTTTTGGCTGCATGCAGGCAAACCTGCACTATTGACCCCCAGTAGTGATTGAGGCAAGTATGACTAATCCAGAGCACACCCAACGCGTTTCATGGGAGCAGTATTTTATGAATATTGCTCACGAAGTGGCTACCCGGGCGACATGTGACAGAAAGCGGGTTGGCGCTGTCATTGTTCGCAACCGCACGATCCTCTCCACCGGCTATAACGGCTCTATCCGCGGACTGCCCCACTGCAGCGAAGTCGGTCATATGATGGTTAACAGCCATTGTGTCCGCACGGTTCACGCCGAGGCAAACGCTATTGTCCAGGCAGCACGCAACGGTGTAGCCATTGAAGGAGCGGAAATTTACGTTACCGCCAGCCCCTGCTGGGAATGTTTCAAGCTTATTGCCAACGCAGGCATCAAGCGGATCTTCTTTGGCGAATTTTACCGTGACGAGCGGATTTTCAATCACGCAGAACAACTGAACATCGAACTTGTTGACATGCGCGAATTTAACAACCCCAAAGTGATCCTGCCCAACACATCAGAAGATTAACACCCCGGGAAAAATATAATGACACAATTTTTTGCAGGCTTTCTCGCATCGGGATCAAAGGCCAACGCTTTTCTTGTTGGCTACGGCGACACCCGCATTCTGGTCGACGCCGGACTTTCCCTGCGCGAACTCACCAGTCGCATGACCACCATGGATCTTGACCCCAATGATCTTGATGCCCTGCTGATTACCCACGAACACAGCGATCATACCCGTGGCGCTGATGTTGTCAGCCGCAAACTGAGTATTCCGGTATATGCTTCACAGGGCACCATCAGAGAGCTCTCCACCAACAACCGCCGGTATCATGAGTTGTGTCCTGTTACGGGCTACAAGGTATTCTCTGTTGGCGAAATTGACATCCTGCCCCTTTTGACATCTCACGATGCCGCTGAATCCCTGGGATTCATTTTCAAGGCAGGCGGAAAGAAAATTGCCCTGATCACTGATTTGGGAACCTGCAACGAAACTCAACTGTCCCAACTGGCCCACGCCGACGTTTTCTTTTTGGAGTCAAATCATGACGTAGACTGGCTGGCCAACGGCCCCTACCCTGCCTTTTTGAAAAAACGGGTACGCAGCGACCGCGGACATCTGTCCAACACCCAGGCAGCAGAGGCTATCATCAACATTCATCAACGACGCAAAAACAGTATCAAGCGCGTTGTTCTGTCCCATATATCCGAAACCAACAATTCTCCCCAAAAAGCTCTTTCATCAGTGCGGGAAATTCTTGCCAGCCACAACCTGACGATTCCTCTGGATGCCGCAAGACAACATGAGCCTTCCCGCTTTTTTAATGTTGAAGGAGCAGTCATTCGGGACCTTCCCGGGGTCCTGCCTTTTGAAGAAGGGAACTAATAATGGACTATTCCCTTATGTTGCGATCCTTCAACTGCCCGGCGGTCATTTTTGACGCCGAAGGGCGCGTTTTGGCGATCAACCAACTGGCGACCTACCAGCGCGAACTATTATCGTCCAACCTGCAGAAGCTGCCCTGCGACGGCGAAATACATAACGGCATTGTCTGTTATCCTGTTGCAGATCCCCCGGGCTCACGGATGTGCCTGTACCTTTCAGAGGCACAGGGTGATATCACACGCAGCATTGCCCTGCTTTCCAGCCAACCCTTTTTGCGCACCATGCTGGACAACAGCGAAATCGCCATAACCATTGCCGACCTTGACGGCTCTATCATTCTGTTTTCCCATGGAGCAGAAATGCTTACCGGCTATACCGCAGAGGAAGTCATCGGCAAGGTCGACATGCGGGAGATGTACGCAAACCGTCAGGAGATTGAGAAACTTCAGCAGGAAATGGTTCGATATGGAGCTGTCCCTCCCCGGTCAGTTGCACTGAAACGCAAAGACGGCAAAATAAACAAGGTTCAGATCAATCTGGCTCTGCTGAGAGATGCCGACGGAAAACCTGTGGGCAGCCTTGGTGTTACCCTCGACATCACCCGGGAAGAGCGTTTGCGCCAGCTTGCACAGGGTATTGTGGAACATCTTCCTACAGGCCTTGCAGCCCTGGACCCGGATGGCACCGTGCAGATCTGCAATGATGCCTTTACCCAAATATACGGCATTTCCATGCCCAAAAATTTTGGAGTGAATCTCTTTGAGGAATACAAAGAGTTCAACGAATATCAGCCAGACTTTGTGCGGGCGCGTGAAAACGCCATGATGGTTGCCGGAGACAAAGAAGAATTCAGCCACGGAAAAGGACGCACCGGGTATCGGAGAATATCTTTTTATCCCATCATCGAAAAAGGCAAAGTCTCTTTGATAATTATGCGTGTTGACGACATAACCGGAGAGGTGGAGCTGGACAAAATCGTTGTGGCCGCAGAAAAAATGAATGCGGTTGCCGGTCTTGCTGCGGGTATGGCCCATGAGATCAACAATCCCCTGTCCGGTATCATTCAAAGCGCAGATCTTTTGCAGCGAACTTTCAATCTCAATGACCCGCGTACCGTGGAACGCATGAAAACAGCCGGTTTTGACGCCCACGCCATCGAAAATATGCGGCACTATCTTACCGAACGAAAATACGCCAAGCTGGTTACCAATATTCTGCATGCCGGTGAACGGGTTTCCCGCATTATCGGCGGACTGCTTGAGTTCAGCCGAAAACGTCAGCTCTCCCGCAGGCCATGGAACCCGCAGACAGTTATAGAAAAAGCTCTGGCCCTTGGCCGCAACGACGAAGAGTTGCAACGCCTTGAAGGAGTGGATATTGAAGAACTGCCGGGCACAGAATCTTTTGAGGTTCTTGCGGACATGCCGCAGTTGCTCCAGGTCATGCTTCATATTCTCCACAGCTCTGTAGACAACGTGTTGGAGAAGGCCCGGAACTTGCCACCTGACAGTGGCTGGAAACCAAAAATCATTTTTTCCTATGCGGTAAAAGGCAATTGTGGTATTGTCAATATTGAGGACAATGGTCGTACCGTAAGCAACGGGGAAGGCAATACAGATACTGAACCGTTTTTTACCACTCTGCGGGCAGTACGTGGAGGATACGGTTTAGCCGTTGCCCGGTTTATTCTCAGCGAGTTTTTGCAAGGCAACCTTGAAATCACCCCCCGGGAACCCGAAGGTAATTGTTATACCATTCGGCTCCCCCTGGTGGCGTAACGCAGGAGTCTTCAATGATTGACAAAACAGGCAGCACCTTACCCAAACTGCTTTTGATTGATGATGACCCCAATATTCGCGAGTCACTTCAGGCCATCCTGATGGATGAAGGATTTGATGTCACTGCTGCAGCCAATGGTAGCGATGCCATAGAGATTATGGACGCGCCTGAAGCCCACTACGCTCTGGTCATCATGGACTGGTATCTTCCCACGGAACTCAGCGGATACTCCCTTCTTAATTCCATACGGGAACACGATCCCAACATACGGGTAATTGTTCTCAGCGGTGATCCGGACCTGGTGGACACACTGACTGAAGACAATGCTTCAGAAGCTACCACCGCAGTGCAAAAGCCCATCACCGACTTCAACGCCTTTTTGTCGCTGATCCGGTCAATGTCCGGTATTGCCTCCTGACCAGCGTCCCCTCATACATAACTAAAAACGGGCCGCCCATTGGGCGGCCCGTTTTTCTTTGCTGTTTTCCGGTAACCGCTTACCGGGGACCAACGGTCCACTGGTTGCCCACAGCTCCGGCATAATCAACAGTGTTTACGGGATAATCCGACAGCACTTCCACAATCTGCCCGCCCAGGCGGCTGTTCCACCAGTTGTTATGGGCATTGATACGATTGGTATTGGTGGAAAATGCGGTCATGTCAATGCCCGCGCCATCAACCTTACCGTAAATCACCTCGTTACAGCTGATGCTGTGGGAGTAATAGGAGCTGGTATATCCGGTGTTAGTGATATACACTGCCAAGCTGCTTATGTCACGGCTGGAAAGATCCACCCAGCGATTGCTGACATTGTACGATGTGCTCCACACGCTGCTATTGCCGGTCTTGTAAATACCACCGGACACATATCCATCACTGCTTGATTCACTGTAGTTGATTTTGGCTGCCAGGGCTTTACCGGAATCCGGCACGGTCCAGTAGGAGGATGTTATGGTAGTGTAACTGGCTCTGCCACTGGTGGAGATTGAGGTATTTTCTCCGGTAACGGTCATACCATTATTCACCGAGTTGGCAAAAATGTTGTTGTTGGTAATGGCGATATCCGGGGTTACCCCGCCACTGGAGTAGACAAAGAAACCTTCCCGCTGGTTCAGGGAAACTTCGCTGTAAGACAGCACACCGCTGACATCACCGGAAATTTCAACACCCACTCCCTGGTTGGTGCCGAATACGTTGTAGGATGCAGTAAGATCGGTGAGTCCCGTTACTGTGAGACCATTGCCATCGTTATTGCGGATAGTGGAGTCAAGAAGCGATACGTTAGCGCCGCCGCCCTTTACGTACAGGCCGGTGCCTTCGTTGTTTATGATGGTCAGGTAGGAAAGGGATACCGCACCGTCATACACCTGAATACCGTATTCATCACAGCCGGAAATGGTGGAGTTGGAGAACACTGCATCGTAAGCAGGCGGGGTCTGGCTGTTGGTCAGGTTGTTCAGATACACACCGGTGTCCGACGCATCGGCAACCGTAAGATTATCAAGAGTTGCGGCGCAAGTGTTCAGCCGCAGGTTTGTCAGCCCGTTGCTGATATCTACATACTGCAGCACACTGCCCTGCCCGTTAAGGATAATGCCTTCATAGCTGTCGGTCTCCGGGAAGTCACCCACACCGTCAAAAGAGATACGGTTGGCGGCATTACCCACCGCAGAGATTGTGCCGTCAACGGTAATGGTGAAGTCACCAACGCCATCGACATTCTGATCGTGCTTCACAAACTGCACGTCGGTGTTGGGCTGCAGCGTAAGGGTAACACCACTGGAAACCGTGGTGTCACCGGTAATGTAAATGGTGCCGTTAAGGGTGGCGTCTTCGGTAAAGGCACCGGAAATGTAAGGACCGCGATCCCAGGTTTCGTCAAATGCCACACCCACAAAACCCTGCATGTTAACCGTATCGTTGTGGTCCATGCTGATGGCTGAAAGCGAGTTGGGGAAAATGCCCCAGTAGTTGAACTGTGCGTCAATCACGTTATTGACCGCAGAAGCGCTCATTTCCACACCGGCGCTTTCGGGGATCTGATACACCACTTCTGCTCCGGTGATGGAGTGAGAGTAGTAGCTGCTGGTATATCCGGTGTTTCGGATATACACGGCCACGGACTGCACATCCTCCGGAATATCAACCCAGTAGTTACTGCGATTGTAGGAGGTGCTCCAGACAGACGAACCGCCTGACTTGTAAATACCACCGCTTACTGATCCATCGCTGCTGGACTCGGAATAATTGATTTTCACCCGAACGATGTCACCGTTGTCGGGAGCAGTCCAGTATCCCGAAGTAATAGTGGTGTAGCTTGCCCGACCGGAGGTGCTCAGGGTACCGCTGGTGTTTGCAGTGGCAAGACGGTAGCCACCCACAGAGGAATTGGAATAAATGTTGTTCCAGTTGATAACCGGCGAAGAAGTCTGCACCACCAGACGAATACCCTCAGCGCCGTTGTACACGATGTCGTTGTGGGTCACCAAACCACCGGGGGAACCGGTGTAGTTCAGGCCATAACGGGCATTGTAGGAAATACCGTTTTGAGCATCACCGAATTTTGCCGCCGGGGTAA
>Ga0209475_10005730_pt1 | contig 10054 bp, 6 predicted proteins | sample tdDd471_FD_187128 | JGI IMG/M metagenome (GOLD analysis project Ga0209475, IMG submission 187128) | Marine sediment microbial communities from the Atlantic coast under amendment with organic carbon and nitrate - tdDd47.1 (SPAdes)... | ecosystem: Environmental > Aquatic > Marine > Coastal >...
TTTTTTTATCGTTTAATCTTCAAATCTAAGCTAAAAATTAGTACCCATGAAAAAACTGTCAAAAACTTTACTAACTGTCAGCCTCCTGCTTATGTTTGGTTTATCCAGCTGTAAAGTAGCAGATTATAGTTCAACATCCAAACCCGTTAGTCATGCCATATGGGATTCACTCTTGCGAAAAAATGTAAATGAAGCAGGCTTTGTCGATTACAAAGGATTCATACAAGATAGCCTGAAATTTAATGAGTATCTCGGCTTACTGGCAAGAAATCATCCCAATAAAAAAAACTGGTCAAAAGATGAGCGATTGGCCTATTGGATTAATACCTATAATGCCTTTACGATAAAACTAATCATGGATCATTATCCAGTAGAGAGTATCAAGGATATTAAAAATGGAATTCCATTTGTCAATACGGTTTGGGATATCAAATTCATCAAAATCGAAGATGCCACTTATGACCTCAACAATATAGAACATGGGATTATCCGTCCCAAATTCAAAGATTTTCGCATTCACTTTGCCGTCAATTGTGCGTCCTACTCTTGCCCAAAGTTGCTCAATCGTGCCTTTACCGGCGATAAGTTAGATGCTCAACTCGATCAAGCTGCCCGCGATTTCTTAGCCGACTCAACCAAAAACATCCTCACCAAAGATGAAGTACAATTATCCAAAATCCTATACTGGTATCGAGGCGACTTCAAGCAATACAAGAATATTATTGACTTCGTCAATGCCTATGGCCCTATCCAGGTCGACCGTGAGGCGAAGGTCAAACACCTGCCTTATCAATGGAGTTTGAATGAGCAAAAGGAGGCAGGTGAAGCAGAAGGCACTGTTGAGAATTAGGCCCATAGCAATGGGAAGTTGGAGATTGGAAAAGACCATTCCGGGCACGTTCCAATCTTCCCCTTCGCAGTTCTCCGCCTTCTCATGAAATGAACGGCTACCAATAACAGTCGATCAACCCATATCTCCCAACTTCCCCTCGTCACCTTAGCGTCTATCGCTTTGAGCTTCGCCAATAAATTGACGGCTACATTTTCCAACTTCCCTTCTACCACTTACCCGCTATTTCTTGACCGTTACTGCTCATAAGTAACCTACTACCTCTGCGCTATTATTTTCATGCTCAAGATGATAGAAATTGTACGAATAACAGTCTTCTATCACCAAATTAATTGACATGACACACCATAATGCAAACGACCTGAACTTAGCAATAGACAATAAAAAATTAAAGCCCCTATTCAAAACTAAAGCGTACAAGCATGCTTTTGCCTTGGCTTTAGATTGGGCCATCATTTTATCTACGGCCTATTTTTGCCTCCAGTATTTCCATCCACTTACTTATATCTTAGCCGTTCTTATTATCGGCGCTAGAATGCATGCACTTGCTATCTTGATGCATGATGCTTCTCATTATCGATTCTTGAAAAATCGCAAGTGGAATGACTTACTAACCAACCTCTTTATCTTATATCCACTATTTAGTACTGTTGAACAGTACAGACAGAACCATATGAAGCATCACCGTCATTTGAATACGGAAGATGATCCCGATTGGATTTCTAAACTAGGTAAGAAGGAATTTACCTTCCCTAAAACGAAGCGTGAGTTTTTATTGACGCTATCTTCTTACCTTATTCTATACCGAGGTGTGAGAGATGCCATTTGGTTTCTAAAGCGCTTTCAAGCCCCAAAAGAAAGTTCGGAGAAGGCGGGACTTAGCAAACCTAGACTCATTTTCACCTTGAGCTTGCTCGTGGGACTAACCCTTACCAAGCTTTGGGGATACTATCTCTTGTTTTGGGTAGTGCCTTATTTCTCGACTTTCTTTATGTTTCAATACATCCGAAGTGTAGCGGAGCATTATGGGGAGTTGGCTTATGACAACCTACTTACTTCTACTCGTTCAGTAATGCCAAATTTGTTGGAAAGGTTCTTCATTGCCCCACACCAAGTTGGGTTCCACTTGGAGCATCACTTGTATCCTGCAGTTCCTTTTTATAACCTCCCGCAATTACACCAATTACTAATGGAAGATCCAGAATACAACAGCAAGGCTCATATCACACAGGGCTATCTAAGTGGATTGATGAATGAATTGGGAAGCTTTGAGAGGGCCACGCAGCTAAAGGCGGAAGCCTAGGTTAGGATCAGACTTCAGAAGTTTCCTGAGAAAACTTCTGAAGTCTTTCATATAGTACTAATAGTCCATTTTTTTCATCCTCGCCAAATCACGCTTAGCATCTTTCTCCTTAATGGAGCTACGTTTATCATAAGATTTTTTACCCTGAGATAGGGCAATTTCTAATTTAGCGAAGCCGCGATCGGTCATGTAAAGGCGATAAGGGATAATTGTAAAACCTTTCTCCTTCGTTTTCTTTTCTAGTTTCTTGAGTTCTCGGCGACGGAGGAGGAGTTTTCTCGTCCGGCGGGTTTCATGATTGAATATATTCCCAAAGTCATATTCGGCAATGAACATATTTTTCACGAACAGTTCGCCCTTCTTGAAATAACAATAGGCATCTCGTAAATTCACATTTCCAGCCCTTATCGATTTAATCTCCGTCCCTTGCAATACCAATCCAACTTCGTAAGTATCGATAAATTGGTATTCAAATTTCGCCTTCCGATTTACGATCTCAATATTTTTCTTTTTCTTCTCTGCCATTTCCTGCTGATCTTGAAGTAGTTTAAACTTAAACCAATTATGTACTCGATTTGTTCCTTAGCGCATATTTAGGGCTTAATCGTCTTTTTCTTTTTGCTCTTTTTCTTAGCCCCATCTGTTGGAACAAGCTTGATCGCATGACGTCCACTCTTCGGGGATTTTTCCGCTGAGTTGGCTCCTTTCAATTTATCTTCTAAGAAATTAGTCATTTTCTGATAGAGGTGCAAACGGGTAAGTCCACCCGATATTCCATGATTGCGGTTAGGATAAAAATAAGTGTCATACTGCTTATTGGCCATAATGAGTGCATTGGCCATTTCTGCCGTTTGTTGAAAATGAACATTGTCATCTCCCATACCATGCACCAGTAGGTAATCTCCTTTCAGTTGATCCGCAAAGTTGACCGGTGAATTATTGGCATAGCCCTCCGGGTTTTCCTCTTCTGTGCGCATATAACGTTCGGTATAAATGGTATCATACCACTTCCAATTGGTCACAGGCGCTACAGCAATTGCCGCTTTAAAAACATCATTCCCTTTTAGCAAACACAAACTAGACATATAACCGCCATAACTCCAGCCAAAAATACCTATCCGATCTGCATCAGTATAGTCAAGGCTGCCCAAGTATTTTGCCGCTTCGATTTGGTCAATGGTTTCATAATGCCCCAATTGCATGTAGGTAATCTTTTTAAAGGCTTCTCCTCTAGCCCCTGTACCTCGATTATCGACACAGGCCACCAGGTATCCTTGTTGGGCCAGCATTTGGAACCACCAGTAGTTTTGGCCGCGCCAGCTGTCTACTACTTGTTGACTCCCAGGCCCCCCATACAAAAACATAAATACTGGGTATTTTTTATTGGGATCAAAATTTCGAGGTTTGATCATGTAGCCATTCAGATCTACATCATCTTTCGTGGTAAAATTGAAAAACTCCGCGGGTTGAACATCATAGGATTTCATGGTCTCTTTCAAACGAATATTATCCTCGACATTTCGAATTGAGTTACCCGCTCTATCATACACCACATAAGTGGATGGACTATTGATGGTAGAATGTCTTAATACATAATAATCAAAAGTACTACTGTATTGCGCTGCATTCCATCCCTTTTCTTTGGTCAGCAATTGATCATTTTTGCCATCCAGGTCTACTACATATTCGCTCCTTTCCATGGGCGATTCCTTGGCCGCCTGGTAATACACTTTTCCATTTTCTTCATCTATCCCATGGAAGCTCGTCATATCCCATTCCCCTTTAGTCAGCTGTTGCACCTGCTTCCCTTTCATATCATAAAGGTAAATATGGTGCCATCCGTCCATCTCACTGGTCCAAACGAAATGCTTTCCATCTTCGAGAAAGCTCAAATCATCCAAGACGGACTCTTCTATGTAGTATTTATTTTTTTCCTCGAAAAGCGTTGATGTTTTTCCGGTTTCAGCATCCGCTAACAGCAGTTCTACCTTACTCTGGTGCCGATTCATGCGTATGACACAAAGTGTATTGGCGTCCTTTGTCCATTTAATGCGAGGAATATAATGATCGGATTTCAACTCCGTATCCGCTTTAATGGTTTGTTTGCTTTGTAGGTCGTAAATATGTACACTTACGAGGGCATTATCTGCTCCTACTTTAGGATATTTAAAGGTTTCGTATTCTGGGTAGGCTTCATTCCGATAGTGGGTCATGGTAAATTCCTTGACCTCACTTTCATCAAATCGGAGAAAAGCTAAATGCTTCCCATCAGGCGACCATTGAAAACCCACTGCTAGCGCAAACTCTTCTTCATACACCCAATCGGTTGCGCCATTAATAATTGCATTTTTGGCGCCATCTTCTGTCAATTGTGTCAGGGCTCCACTAACCAAATCCTTATAGTATAAATTGTTTTGGTAAACAAAGGCAACTTTATCAGCTTGGGGGTTAAAGGTCGCATAACGTATTTTGTCATTGGGAAATACCGCAGCCATGCTCTTGGTTTGGCGATTATAGACAAAGAATTTTGCCTTGCTCGATCGCCGATATATTCTTTCCGATTGGGAGGCAATCATAATCTTGGACTCATCCTCACTAAAGGAATAACTACTGATTCCTTGAAAATCTCGATTCCCCACTTCATTGGCGTTGAAGAGAGTGGCCGTCAATCGTCCAGTGGTGAAATCATATTGATTAATGTTTCCCCTTTCTAATCGAGTATAGTGTTTACCGTCAGCCATAAAATTGAACCCCGGTACAGCATTGGCAACGAAGGTATAATTTTGCCAAACATCTTCTAGAGTAATGTCTGGTTGTGCAAAAACATTGAGACTAGTCAAAAAGGAAATGATTAGGACTGTTGTTATGCGGTTCATAAGCTGTTGAAAGATTTAGGTACAAATACAAACGCCTACCAATATCGGGCTATTTTATGATTTGCAGTAGAATAGCGTCCGATGGTTGATTTTTTTCAGCCTTGGCCACAGATTAATGACTGCTCAAATCGTTTAAACGCTGCTGAATAGCGCGCAGCTTCTCCCTTCGTTGTATCACCTTAGGCTCCACTACTCGTTCTTGACAGTCAGTGATTGGACAGCGCTCACAAGTTGTGTGTACTTGTTTATGGCTAATGGCTGGATCATTTAGGAAAGCAATTTTCTCCTTCAGGTCTTCGGTCACCACAATCCCAATTGTTACACTTACATTATGATTAGGATTGGGGTAAGTCGGGCGAGCAATAGTAAAACACAGGTATTCGTCAGCTGTCCCAATATAACTGGAACGTTGAGCAGCGACCAAGTGAGATATCTGTGCGCCTCCTTTCTGCTGGGCTCGCAAGTCCACGAGAAGCGAAGTGGATACCCAACGACGGCAATAGTGCTCCGACAAACCATTACTATGCGGTTGGTGTCGGCTATCTAAATGCAATTCTTTATCAATTTCATAAACATCTTGTACGATATCATGCCGAAAGCGGAGGAAAAACACCTTTGGCAAGCCAAAGAACTCGGGCAATACATTAGTCAAGCGATGATAGAACATCTCTGGCGTTGCCTTATACTTTTGCATGATTCCTAAAAAAGCATTGGGATCCCAAGTAGTTCGATTAAAAAAGGCCTTTACGTCAGCTATAAATGGATGTAGTGGTAAATGTAGGGCGACCGAAAAATAAGTGGCTTTGGAATGGTTAAGTACTTCTTCAAATACCCGGCTACGCAAAAGCGAGGACGTATTGGCACGTTCCTTCAACTCTAAAAAGTGAAAACCTAGTTCTTTGCCAAATTGGAAAGAACGTTGCATCTCTGATAAATTCTTATTCAATAGCAAGTGCTTCTTTCCGGGTACAAAGACCGATCTTAAATTTTGCATTTCAGGAAAGCCCTCTAGGCCATTCTCTACCACTTGATAACCAAATCGCTCTTCAAGTAGTCGCTGCAAAACACTAGCAGAAAAAGGCCGATCAGCTGGGATGTCATACAAAGAAGTGAAATGACTAACGGCATCTTCGATATCCTGGAAGTAGTTGTTATGCAATTCTAAAAATGATCGCAAAGCGCCGAAATAAAAGTTCTCCTCTTTCAGGGCATAATTACGAGACAACTCCAATAAGGTTGAAATAAAGGCGCCCACCTTAGCTGGCGCATTGGCGATAATTTCCACCACCTTAGCCAATTCTATTCCAAACAGATCAAGTGGGAGTTCATTCAAAAAATTAGATTTGAGTAACTCACTGACCGGGGCCAAACTCTTATCTAATTCGGAAGAAGTTAGGCCCTCAAAACTCACGCCCAAAACCGCTGCCAAAGCATTAATCTTATCATCCTTTGGGTATTTCTTCCCCTTTTCTATCTCATTGAGATAAGAAACCGACATATTGGCTGCCTTAGCTAAATCAGAAAAGGATAAACCCTTACCTTGACGGAGCTGTTTGACTTTTAGGCCGAAAATGATTTTTGCATTCTGTGATTTGGTGCCCATAGGGAGCCAAATTTAAGGGATTCAGCGAATATTCGCACTATTAGGGCAAGGGAAATATGCCTAATACATACACGCTTGGCCTTTTCCCTATTCCTACAAATAGTTTATGCTATACCTAGAGAGGGCTGGCGTTTTTTTAATCAATTCAACATCAGTGCAATACACCAGAAAGCAAAACCCATCCATCCTACTGGGCATTTTTCTCCAACAGGGTTTAAAAGTTAGCGTTGAAGGTTGATACCACGGCATTAAACCTCCAATTTTCAATTGATAAACCGTATTTGTCTTGTAATGTGAACCAACTTGAGCTCTCTTTTCTCAAAGAAACGAGTAACGAATGAAAACTAGCACCTCCTTTTATGCTTCTATCCTTTTATGCTTATGTTTAAGTATGACTAGCTATTCTCAATCTTTTGTAAGCGTCCGCGGATCGCATTTCCAACTTGAGGGGCAGCCTTACTATTTTCTCGGCACCAATTTTTGGTATGGCATGAATTTAGCTTCGAAAGGCCCGGGTGGAGATCGAGCACGTTTGCTAAAAGAACTGGATCAGCTCGCCGCATTGGGCGTCACCAACTTGCGAATAATGGGGGGGAGCGAAGGCCCAGACACTTCCCCTTGGCGGATGACTCCAAGCCTACAAGTAGCCCCAGGCGTATACAATGAGGAACTATGGGATGGGTTGGATTTTCTCCTGGCCGAAATGGGAAAGCGAAACTTGAAAGCCGTAGTTTGTCTCAATAACTTCTGGCCCTGGTCCGGTGGGTTTACCCAGTATCATACTTGGGTAAAAGAAGAAGCCATCCCCTACCCTCCTCCCGCAGAAAATGGTAGCTGGTTTAAATATATGCTGTTTTCTTCTCGGTTTTATAAAAACCAAAAGGCCATGAAGTTGTACGAAGAACATATCAAGCGTGTCCTCAATCGAACCAATTGTTATACCCATAAACGCTATCTAGATGACCCTACCATCATGAGTTGGCAGCTCGCTAATGAGCCGCGGGGCATGTTCCGTTTTCGGTCTTATCGAAAATGGATAAGAAAGGCCGCTCAATTCATCAAGTCTATTGATGCAAACCACTTGGTGACCATTGGTAGCGAAGGCAATACCTCAAGCCCTACCGGCAATCACTTCACCAAAGATCATTCCTTTGCGGCCATAGACTACATGACGATCCATATATGGATTCAAAATTGGCAATGGTATGATCCTAAAACAGCCGCTACCTCCTTTCCTAAAGCACTAGGAAAAGCAGAAAAATACTTATCCAATCATCTTGAATTGGCTGCAAAAACCAATAAGCCCTTGGTACTTGAGGAATTTGGTATTGCCCGAGACGAGGATTCGCATGATCCCTCAGCTACCACAGCCTGGCGTGATCGCTATTATACAGCTATTTTCGACTGGGTATACCAAAAGGCAGCAGCGGGGACGCCCATGGCAGGTTGTAACTTTTGGGCCTGGGGCGGAGCAGGGCGCCCTCGAACAGCGCGCGCGATTTGGCAGGAAGGGGATGATTTTATTGGCGATCCTCCGCATGAACACCAGGGCTGGTATTCGGTCTACGACAAAGACAGCTCGACCTTAGCCGTGCTCAAGAATTATGGAGATAAAATGGCGAAAATTGGGAAACGAAGAATGGATAACAGCAACCAATAGCTAGCACTCAGGCTTCTGAAGTTTTGCAAGGCCATGGCTTCGTTAACTTCAGAAGTCTAGCCTAGCAAAGCTTTTTATTCAAAGGCTTTTTATATTTTCGCGGGGAATAATGATCACTCGATGCAAGAACTAAATGAATTCTATCAAAGGCGGGAAGCCACTTTTAGCGAAGAGGCTAAAGTCTTAAGAAGCCGTTATGGACAATTTTCCTTTGTCAGACTAGCTGTCTTTATCGGAGGTCTGGCTATCGCCATTTACCTGGGCAGTGTTGCTTGGTACTGGGGCACCGGCTTTTTTTTCGCTTTTGTTGCTGCCTTTTACCAATTCATGTTATGGCACCAGAGCATACTCAGGCTAGCTCAGCACAATGAAGAATTGGCTCGGATCAATGGATTAGAAATTCGAGCATTGGCCCACGATTATCAAGTCTTTGATAATGGTGCCAAGTTCTTGGAGATGGAGCATCCTTATGCCCTCGATCTCGATCTTTTTGGTGATTATTCTCTTTTTCAATACATCAATCGCACCTCTACGGAGATCGGGCGAGCACGCTTAGCGCATTACCTCAATCAACCGGCAGAAACGGATATCGTAGCCAAAAGGCAAGCCGCTATCAAAGAATTAACAGGAGATGTAGAATGGCGGCAGAATTTCCAAGCTTATGGTCGAGAAACAAAGGATGATCCAGCACATTTACAGGCCTTATTTAGTTGGCTCAATGATCCGCCATTTGTCACTCCTAATAAAGGGCTTAAAATGGCGATGTATTTAGCTCCGATTTGGTTTGTTGCAGCTTTAGTACTCTGGATTTTTTATTGGCCTTGGCAGTATGTCATACTGATGCTCCTTCCGCCTTTCATCATATTGCAAAGAACGGTTGTACGGGTAAACGACACTCATCGCAGAACGGGACATGCGGAGGCTATGCTCAGTCATTATGCTAAACTTATTCAACAAATTGAACAAGGAAATTTTACCGCTTCCTTTCTGCAAGAATTACAATCCGCTTTTGTCCAAGAGCAGGGAAAAGCTTCACAATCCATCAAGCGGCTATCCTACTTAATTAGTCAATTGAATGTGCGATTTAATGCTTTTGCGTTTATCTTGAATATTGGCGGACTATGGGATTTACATTGGGTATATGCCCTAGAAAAATGGAAAGCTTCACAAAAAGAATTATTGCCAAAATGGTTTTCGAGCCTCAGCGAATTTGAAGCGCTCACTAGTTTTGCTAATCTGTCTTACAACCATCCACACTGGTCTTTCCCGGAGGTGCAGACGGAAAAGCAATTGGAAGCCATAGAAATTGCTCATCCATTGATTGAACGCGACAAGGTGGTGAGCAATGATATTTCGATGCCCATTCAGGGGCATATCAAATTGATTACAGGCTCTAATATGGCCGGAAAAAGTACCTTCCTTCGCACCTTGGGTATTAACCTGGTTTTAGGACTATCTGGCAGCCCAGTCTGTGCAAAGCAGTTACGCCTACCACAACTCCAAGTATATAGTAGTATGCGTACGCAGGACGCGCTACATGAAAGTACCTCCTCTTTCTACGCAGAGCTAAAAAGATTGAAAGTCATCATAGAAGCAGTAGAAGCGGCCGCCCGCGGCGAAAAACAAGAGCGCCCGATCTTTTTCCTATTAGATGAAATACTTAAGGGAACCAATTCTGTAGACCGCCATACAGGCGCCAAAGCTTTGATTCGTCAACTCATCGAGTTTAAGGGGGGCGGGTTGATAGCCACGCATGACTTGG
>Ga0209475_10005734_pt1 | contig 10044 bp, 11 predicted proteins | sample tdDd471_FD_187128 | JGI IMG/M metagenome (GOLD analysis project Ga0209475, IMG submission 187128) | Marine sediment microbial communities from the Atlantic coast under amendment with organic carbon and nitrate - tdDd47.1 (SPAdes)... | ecosystem: Environmental > Aquatic > Marine > Coastal >...
TTTTTATCTTGGACTGCTGCATACAGATTACAGCATGGTGAAACACTAGATTTACGTACCATTCCATCTGTAATAGGCGGTAATGAAAAAACTAGGCATGGGATTGTTTTGGCTAAATCTATACCTGCAAAAGAGCTTGGCATAAAAACAGGTGAAAGTTTGATGGAGGTTCGTCAAAAATCTGGGGATAGGGTAATGATTGTACCTCCAGATTACAGAGTATATTCTATGGCTTCTAAGGCGTTTATTAATATATTGAAGAAATATTCACCAGTTGTAGAAAAGTTTTCGATAGATGAAGCATTTGTAGACTACACTGGAATGGAAAAATTGCTTGGAGATCCTGTAGAATGCGCTTGTAGAATAAAAGATGAAATAAAAGATACTTTAGGTTTTACTGTTAATGTTGGAATATCTACAAATAAACTTTTAGCTAAGATGGCAAGTGAATTTCAAAAACCGGATAAGGCTCATACTTTGTGGCCATGTGAGATAGAAAAGAAAATGTGGTCACTTCCAATTAGTGAATTGTATATGGTTGGTCGCAAGATGAGCATACACTTAAGGCGAAAGGGCATATATACAATTGGTGATTTAGCTAGTATGCCAGTAAAATTACTTGAAGATTCTTTTAATTCATTTGGTAATTTGCTTTGGAGATTTGCAAACGGTGATTATTATGAAGAAGGTACTGGTGGCTCAGCATTTTTCCAGGGAATGATGACGCATAATGATAAGCATAAGATAAAAGGCATAGGTAATTCTGGAACAATGCCTATTGATGTTACTGAATTAGCTGTGGCACATCAAGCATTGCTATCTATAAGTGAGACAGTTGGTTATCGGTTGCGTAAACACGGCTTCAGTTCTAAAAATATTCATGTTGGTTTTACAACAAGTGAGTTTGAACGGTGTGGGAAACAGCATAAATTTGGATCTTATACTAATATAACTTCCGAGATTTATATTCGTGCGTGTCAATTATTTGATGAATTGTGGGATGGGAACAAGCGAATAAGGCAACTTGGCGTGAGAGCGTCGGATTTGGTAGAAAGCAATGATATACAGGGAAATTTCTTTTCGCCTATTGAAGAGCAGATAAAGAATCAAAAGGTTGATTTTGTGATAGATAATATAAGAGAGAAATATGGAAATCATATGATACTAAGAGGTAGGCTTTACAATGGTGTGATTGACCCGATGATTGGTGGAACATGGGGTACAGGTTCTTGGAGGCCTAAAGGTGGGATGCCAGGATAAAAGTTTAATACATGTTTAGATAATTATTTGGAATGTTATATAGAGTAAGTATAACGCTTTAAATATACCAAGGAGGCAATAAAATGTGCGGAAGATATTATTTAGCTGATTTTACAGAAGATGAAGTGAAAGAATATTTTAGTATTCTTGAAGAATTAGACAAAAAGATAAAAAACCCTAGTTATAAAGGAAAAGTAAAGATGCATGGTGAGATATTCCCATCTGATATAGTACCAGTTATAGCAAAGAGTCATAAGAATGAATTGAAGGCATTTGGTATGGAATGGGGATATACATTGTATAACGGTGACAGACTGATAAACGCAAGAAGTGAAACAGCAACAGAAAAGAAGACATGGGCAATTGGAATGAATAAACATAGATGCTTGATTCCTGCTAGCTATTATTATGAATGGGAAAAGCAATCTAGTGGTAAAGTAAAGCATGCTATACACCCAAAAGGTGCTGAGGTGATGTACATGGCAGGGGTATACAGAACAGAAGTAGATAAACATGTTTTTTCTATATTAACTCGTGAAGCTGCCCCAGACATTGAATTTATACATGACAGAATGCCTGTTATTTTGACAAAAGAGATTCATGAAGACTGGCTTAACATTGATAATAATTCACATGAAGTTATTAAAGATGCGCTGCAATATATGGAACATAGGGTAGCTCAATAGTCTAGGTTAATATTATTTAAAATAGTTATATAGACGATGAATTAAAAGGATGGGTGAAATTAAACCCATCCTTAAACTTTATAGTATTTTAATTTTCTGTACCGGTATAGATAATAAAATTGTAAATTGTAAACAAATTATTATTATGATAGGCTTCAATTACACAAAATAAAATCATATTTAAGGGGAATATCATATGTCAAAGAATTTGAATGATTTGGTAATGAGGTTATATCCGCCGTTAGGAACTAAATTAACACCAATTAAGGCTCAAGATGCTATTATTACTACAAAAGAGTATGGTGATTTAATTGATTTCCAATCTGGAGTATGGACTACCAATATTGGTCATAGCAGAAGCGAGATTACAGATGTAATTAAAAACTGTGTTGGCTCATTAATGAATACGCATCAATACTTTGAAACAGAACATCCTAATAAATTGGTTGAAGAGCTAGTTTTGGCATCTGGGCTAATAGATAAATATAATGGAATGTTTTTATTATCAGGGTCTGAAGCTGTTTTGTGTGCATGTGGTATTGCAAGAGAGCTGACAGGCAAAGAAAAGTTATTATCCTTCTCAAACTCCTATCATGGAGCTATGGGCGAATTAAGGGTTCCACGGAATAAGGGTGCTTGGACAGATATTGACGTAGCTGATTGCTTTGATTGTAATAATAATTGTAAAGATTGTGATAAGCTTAAATCTATTAACTATAATGATTATGCAGCTTTTGTATTTGAACCTGGTAATTCAGGAGGTTTAGTGCTATGTCATCCAGAAAAGCTTGTTACATTTATTAGTGATAACATAAGGAATGCAGGTGGATATATTGTAGTTAATGAAGTAACTACTGGATTTGGGAGAACAGGGAAATGGTTTGGGCATCAGCATTATAGTTGTATGACTAAAAAAGGATTAAATCCTGATTTTATAGCAATGGGTAAAGCACTAGGAAATGGCTATCCAATTAGTGGAGTGCTTGCAAAAGTTAGTTTAGCAAAAGGGATGGAACAAACTGGCTATAAATATATTCAATCTCATCAAAATGATCCATTAGGCTGTATAGTTGCGCGAAAAGTAATAGAGTTAATTAGTAGAGACAATTTAATAGAAACAGGAAAGCAACGAGGTGAGTACTTAGTAAGTAAATTAGAGAAAATAAAAAGGAAGAATCCATCTATTGAATCTATAAGAAATAGAGGTTTAATGACAGTTGTTTTTCTTGATAAAAATATATCATCTAGAAAGATACATTCAAAATTATTAGTTGCAGGCATTTTTACTGCTTTTAACGAGTCAATGAACTTTCTTCATCTATATCCACCAATTACAATATTAGAAGAGCAAATAGATTTCTTTTGCAACACACTAAATTCAATACTTTGAAATAAGAGTTGAATATGAAAAAAAGAAAACAATTTAATAAATTGTTTTCTTACATATATTTTAGTTAATGTTAGACATTAGTTATATTGAATTAATGTGTGTAATCAAGTATTTTTATATCTTTACCAACTTCATTTGTAACTATTTCAATCATTTTCTTTGCAAAAGGACATGGGTACCCTAAAGGATTACCTCTTTTAACACATGAAGCAAATGCGATAGTATCAGCTCCACGTTCCACTAAAAGCCTAGCTCTAGCCACAGCTCTTTTTCCTGGACAACCTCCACAATTGATGAAACCTATAATTTCGATATCTCCTTCAGCACACTCAAATGCTCCCTTTTTTTGGTTGATAAACTTAAAGTCTGTAGTCCCAGGACAATAGTCTTCAGTTTGCATACATCTAATGATTCCTACTTTCATACTTTTTCTATACCTTTCTTTATTCTGTATATAAGTCTATATTATTAGCTATACTAACAAATAAACAGTTTTTTATCAACTTAGGGTATAGTTTTTTGTTAAAGTTTAAATCATAAAAATATATAAAAAAATTGTTGTTCTTAAGATAGTTTAGTGCTATAATAGTACGTCGAGAGCCCATCTTCTCCGGTAAAGATATTATCGGACAATAGACCAAGGAGGTGAAAATATGAACAAATACGAAGTACTTTATGTTATCGATGCACAGCTAAGTGAAGAAGACATCGCTGCTAACATTACAAAAATTGAAGACCTAGTTAAAAAACACAAAGGTAACGTTTTGAATGTTGACAAGTGGGGAAAAAAGAATTTAGCATATCCAATTGATTATAAAACCGAAGGTTATTATGTATTAATGGATTTTGAAAGTGCACCAGATTTTCCATTAGAGTTAGAACGTATAATGAAGATTACAGAATCTATTATACGTTACATGGTTGTTCGCAAAGACGAAAACCAATAAATCATTTAAAATTTCCAGTTAGCGAGGAATAGATATGAACAGATGTATATTAATAGGTAATTTAACCAAAGATCCTGAACTTCGTTCAACACCAAATGGAGTAAGTGTTTGTACTTTCTCTATAGGAGTGAGCAGAAGGTTTTCTAATCAAAACGGTGAAAGAGAAACTGACTTTTTCAATATTGTTGTTTGGAGAAAGCAAGGTGAAAATGCTGCTAAATATTTGCGTAAGGGTTCTCAAGTGGCTATATCAGGCCAAATACAAAATCGCAGTTATGAAGCAAAAGACGGCACAAAAAGGTATTTTACTGAAATAATTGCTGATGAAGTTCAATTTTTAAGAACATCTAATGCCGATTCACAAGGCGGAAATTCATACAGTGCTCCTAACTCAGCAAATGACGGTTCTCAAATGTTAGAAATAAATGAGGACATGCCATTTTAATTAAAAGTAGCTTTATAAGTTACTAATATATGAAAGGAGAACGATTTATATGGGAGATAATTCATATAGAGGAAAAGGTCGTAGACGTAAAGTTTGTTCTTTCTGTGTTGATAAAGCAACAGAAATTGATTACAAGGATCTATCAAAAATACGTAGATATATAAGCGAAAGTGGAAAGATTTTGCCACGACGTATGTCAGGTACTTGCGCAAAGCATCAAAGATGGTTGGCAACAGCTATTAAGCGTGCTAGAAAAATGGCATTGCTACCATACACAGGCGACTGATAATAAAAAGGGCTGTTATATATAACAGCCCTTTAGTATAATGTTTTTTAAAATGAGCAAATTTATTGTGTACATATAGAAAAAAAATTATTATTTTTATGGAGTTTATTTTTGTATAAAAATCAATTGCACAAAAATAATATGTATAAATACTTGGTTATAAAAGTATTGCCTCTTTTGGCAATGCGTTTTAATAAGTTTTAATAAGGAGTATCGAAAAAATGTATGACACGTATCAAAACCCGCTAATAACTAGATATGCAAGCAAAGAAATGGGATATTGTTTTTCTGATGACAAAAAGTTTAAAACTTGGCGTAAGCTTTGGATAGCATTAGCAGAAAGTGAAATGGAACTAGGCTTACCAATAACAGAAGATCAAATAAATCAAATGAAAAAGTATAAAGATGATTTAAATATGGATGTGGCTATAGAACGTGAAAAAGTGGTCCGCCATGATGTTATGAGTCATGTTTATGCATTTTCTCAGCAATGCGATACAGCACAAGGCATTATTCATTTAGGAGCAACTAGCTGCTTTGTAGGAGACAATACAGATGTAATAGTAATCGATGATGCTCTTGATTTAGTAATACGAAGATTAGTTAATGTAATTGATAAACTACAAAATTTTGCTGATAAATATAAGGATTTGCCAACTTTAGGCTTTACTCATTTTCAACCAGCACAACTGACTACTGTGGGCAAAAGGGCTACATTATGGATACAAGAGCTTTTGATGGATTTAGAAGAATTGGAGCATATTAAGCAAAATGTAAAACTACGTGGTGTTAAGGGAACAACAGGAACACAAGATAGCTTTTTAGCTTTATTTGATGGGAATAGCGAAAAAGTAAAAGAGCTTGAAAATAAAGTATGTGATAAATTAGGGTATGATAAATTTTACCCAGTAACTGGACAAACGTACCCTAGAAAATTTGATACTATAGTAATTAATGTGCTAGCATTGATTGCACAATCTGCAGCGAAATTTGCAAATGATTTACGTTTGTTACAGAACTTAAAAGAAATAGAAGAACCATTTTCATCAAAGCAGATAGGTTCATCAGCAATGGCATATAAAAGAAACCCTATGAGAAGTGAAAGAATAAACTCTCTTGCAAGGTTTGTTATATCCTTGTCTTCAAGTCCTGCAAACACTGCATCAACCCAGTGGCTTGAAAGAACATTAGATGACTCTGCAAATAAAAGACTTTCCGTTCCACAGGCATTTTTAGCTGTTGATGCTATATTGAATATTTATTCAAACATTGCTACTAGTATGGTAGTTTACGATAAGATGATTGCCAAAAGAGTAAATAGCGAATTACCTTTCATGGCTACAGAGCGTATTTTGATGGCTGCAGTTCAAAAGGGTGGGGATAGACAAGAGCTTCATGAATGCATTCGTGAACACTCAATGAAGGCTGGTCATCAGGTAAAGGTTGAAGGCAAAGAAAATGATTTGCTTGAACGAATAAAGAAGGATAAAGCTTTTAAAAGCGTAAAAGATGATATTGATAATATAGTTGATGCAAAGCTATTTATAGGTAGATGCAATGATCAAGTAGATGAATTTATATCTGATTTTGTATCTCCTGCTTTAGAAAAGTACACAGACTTATTAGGTGATGAAGGTATAGTAAAAGTTTAGTTGACTAAAGAGGCAAATAGTGATATTATAATTAGCAATATAATTTCGTATAATTATAAGTTTTAGTAAATAATATTTGAAAGAAATCAATGGTGATTTAAATGAAACAAAGAATTATCTCTTTTATTGTATCTAACCAACCCGGCGTCTTAAGCAGGGTTTCTGGTCTTATTAGTAGGCGTGGATTTAATATAGATAGTTTGACCGTTGGAGTCACCCATGATATAAGCCTATCTAGAATTACTATTGTAATGACAGCAGATGAACAAATTACCCAACAAGTAATGAAGCAATTAAATAAATTAATAGATGTTAAGCATGTCAAAGAAATTTACACAGGGAAGCAAACCCTAAGTGAAGTAGCTTTGATAAAAGTTAACTCTGAGAAAAATAAAGTAGAGCTTATGGAGAAAATAGGTCAGCTTTGGGGTAGAGTAGTAGATATGGGAGATATGACAACTACTATAGAAATAACAGGTCGTACAGAATACATAAATGAATCCATAAAGGAGTTAGAACCTTTTGGCATTGAAGAGATTGCACGAACTGGTATGGTTGCTCTAGAGCGCGGTGATGATGTACTTAAAAAATATAATTTAAATAACAGATGAAAGAGGTTTGGTAATGGCAAAGTTGTATTATGAAAAAGACTGTGATAAAAAATATCTACAGGATAAAACAATTGCAATAATTGGCTATGGTAGCCAAGGACACGCACATGCACTTAACTTGCATGAATCAGGTTTTAATGTAGTTGTAGGACTATATGAAGGCTCAAAATCTTGGGTTTTGGCAGAAGATGCTGGACTAAAAGTTGCTACAGCAAAAGAAGCTGCTAAAATGTCACAAGTAATAGTAATGTTGGTTAATGATGAAAAGATGCCAGCAATATATGAAAATTCAGTATTACCTTCATTAGATGCAGGTGATTACTTGATGTTTGCTCATGGTTTTAATATTCACTATGGCCAAATTATACCACCAGAAGATGTGAACGTATTTTTGGTTGCTCCAAAAGGACCTGGACACACTGTTCGTTCAGAATACGTTGCTGGTAAAGGTGTTCCATGCTTGGTAGGTGTACATCAAGACCCATCAGGTGATACATTAAATGTTGGTCTAGCATATGCAGAAGGTATTGGCGGAGCACGTTCAGGTATCTTATCAACATCGTTTAAAGAAGAAACAGAAACTGATTTATTCGGTGAGCAAGCTGTTCTATGTGGTGGTGTAACTGAATTAATGAAAGCTGGCTTTGAAACATTAGTAGAAGCTGGTTATGAACCAGAAAGCGCATATTTTGAATGTTTACATGAAATGAAGCTTATTGTTGATATGATTAATAAGGGCGGATTTTCACATATGAGATACTCTATATCTGATACAGCTGAATATGGTGACTATAAAATTGGTAAACGCATCATTACAGATGAAACAAGAAAAGAAATGAAAAAAGTATTGACTGAAATTCAAGAAGGTCAATTTGCAAGAGATTGGATTTTGGAAAATAAGGCAGGCAGACCATACTTTAATGCTAAGCGTAGAATGGAAACTGAACACGAAATAGAAAAAGTTGGTAAAGAACTACGTGAAATGATGCCTTGGCAAAAAGAAAATAAATAATTAACTTTCTTTCAATAATAATGAAATGGGGCTGTTTTAATGAATGGCCCTTTTCTGTTGTTCTACATTAATTGTTATTTTTGTATTTGTAGTAAGCGGTGTGATTATTTTGGGAAAAAGCATGATAAATTGCAGTAGGTATTATTAAGTAAATGAGTTATTGATTCTTAGCACACATTACTTTCGCATATTTGTTTATTATTGTTGTTTTCAAAAGTAATGTTTGTTAAAATAAAAATGTTTTTGCAATGTGTCGCTAAAAAGTATGTATCTTTCATAAATTACGTAAAACATAACACAAACACATATAGCTTTTGTGTTATACTTTCTTGACAGAATAGATTTGTAGAATATACTATATACTATAGATAATAAATGGATTGGATTATTATGAGCTCAATTTCAAAGTTATTAGAAAAATCAAAAATAATTGCCGCAGTAAAAGATGAAAAAGCAGCTAGGTATGCTTCAGTTTCTTCCTGTAAAGTAGTGTTTGTGCTTGGGTGCAATATATGTTCTCTACCTAAAATAGTTAATATGTTAACACGAAAAAACAAGATTGTATTTGTGCATGTGGATTTAGTAGAGGGTTTAGGAAAAGACACTTGGGCTGTAGAATTTTTGAATAGTGAAATAAAGCCTCATGGTATAATAAGCACACGCCACCACTTAATAAAGCATGCTAAACAACTGGATATGCTTGCTGTACAACGTATGTTTTTACTTGATTCAAGCTCAATAAAATCTGGAATAGATATGGCTGAAAGATCTTCAGCTGATTTTATAGAATTAATGCCAGGAGTAATATCAAAGGCTATATCAGATATTAAGAAATATGTGAACCAGCCAATAATTGCTGGCGGTATGGTAACAAAGGAAAATGAAGTGAAGTTAGCATTGAAGGCGGGAGCAATGGCTGTGTCTACTAGTACAATGCCACTTTGGGAAATGGGAGTAGTAAATGATAAATAAAGGATTGAATTCTAACTCGGTAGAAATGGCACCCGCAACAATACATTTGAAGATTGCTAATGATGTTGCTGAGCATCTAGGAATAAATGTGTCAGGTCAACTGTTACTAGGTGCAATTGCACCAGATGCTGTGTTTGCACGCGTTAATTATACTACTGAGGATATAAAAGATGCACACTATAGACAAGAAAGCCTAAAAAAAAGCTGGTCCTTAGCAGCAAAGGAATTTATGTCTAGTGATAATCTATTTTTAAAGGGATATTGCATTCATATAATGACAGATTTATTATGGATATCTTCAATTCTTGCAGAACTTGCAAAACAGTATGGTGATGAATTTTCTAAAAATACATTAATAGAAGATATGAACTATGTTGAAAAATGGTTATACAGACAGAAAGATTATTTATTTTTATGGAATGGTATATTGGGAACAAAGATAAATAATATTAATTATTATGTATCTCCAGGGGAAGTTGAGTTGTTTAAATCTCAAAAATCTCAATCTATTAAATATGATTTAGTAGCAGATGGAATGAAATATTTAACACTTGAAGATATTGATAAGTTTATAAAGAATTCTATTAAAAGAATAGCTAACACTTTAAAAAATAGATAAGCAGTAATGCAATTGGTAATTAATGTTACTTTTTATTAAAAATTTGCTATCAAATTATATAATTATATAAAAAAATATTTTAAAATTATTACAAATATGTTATGATACATTGTATAGTTATTTAGAATAATGGAAGTATATAAGTAAAGGAACCTATACCATAT
>Ga0209475_10005735_pt1 | contig 10042 bp, 4 predicted proteins | sample tdDd471_FD_187128 | JGI IMG/M metagenome (GOLD analysis project Ga0209475, IMG submission 187128) | Marine sediment microbial communities from the Atlantic coast under amendment with organic carbon and nitrate - tdDd47.1 (SPAdes)... | ecosystem: Environmental > Aquatic > Marine > Coastal >...
GTTCAAGTAATATGCGCCTTTAGGCGCCGTTTAGAGACCGCTTTGAGCGGTTAACAATTCAAGCCCCCAGTTTTACTGGGGGTTATGACTCTCTTTCTTAAGCTATTGACCTTATGGAGTGCAGCTCTTCCACGCGCCCATAGCCCAACTTCGCCTACCCATCGCCATTCTCTTACCTGCACGCATCAATAAAGCATCCCCCAGAAGACCCTCCTCCGGGTTCACCGGGAACCGAAGGGGTCGATGGGGCTTCGCCCTCTGGTTCGCCAGGCGGAGCAGGGGCGTTGGGTGCCGTGGACAGTGAGCCCAGGCCAACTGCAAGAAAGTTCTCTCCAATGGATTTCACATTGGCCGGCCTGCTTTCGCCGTTGGATTGATTGTACGGCGCTAACCCAACCTGTCCCCACTGAGTGATGGACTGGTCGTTATTTAGAGCGGGGAACCGTCCCCCAGGCAGCTGTTCATCAGTGGCAACAGGTCCGAGTCCAATGATAACCTCAGTCGATCCGTCGCCGCTGATATCCGAGCACGACGGACGCGTTTCTCCGTTTTGGCTGTTGTATTCACTCCAGTCAACTGTTAGCCAGTAGAGGTGTTTCAGGACACCATTTTCATATTGTATGACCTCTGTTTTGCCCTCGCCTCCCGCCGCCATACCCAGGATGATTTCGTCTCGGTCGTCGCCGTATATATTTCCGCAGGTTGGCCATGTGGCCCCGTTTGATGTGTTGTATTCAGCCCAATTGACCTGACCCCAGTCCTTGAACTCAAAGGGTATGGCCACGTCTCCTGAACAGGCTCGGTCGAAAATAGCATAGCGGCCATTGGAAGTGAGGTTGTTTTCCGGGTCCGATCCCAACCCTACGATTATTTCTATACAGGTATCGCTGTCCATGTTTCCACAGGCGGGGCGGGTGTCTCCAATGGTGTCGTTGTATGTCTCCCACGGGACGGATACCCATTGTTGATGAGCGACATGGCCATTACTGTAAGCGAAAATAGCCAGCTTGCCCTGCCCGCCTTTACCTAACCCCACCACAATCTCATCACGCCCGTCTCCATCAAAGTCGCCACAGGCCGGCCACGTCTCTCCGTTAAAATCGTTGTATTCGGTCCAGGGAATCTGTCCCCAGGCCAGGTGTTTGTAATCATGGGAGACGATTTGGAAAAAACCGCCGGGAATGGCAGAGTCATTGTCAACCGGGCCAAGGCCTAACACCAATTCATTGTTTCCATCCCCATCCAGGTCTCCGGAGGCAACGCGAGCTTCGTTGTTGCTTTTATTGTAGGAGTTCCATCCAATACTGAGCCAGTCCAGGTGCTCCATACGGTTATTCAGGATTTCCACAGAGACATTGGACGTGTCATCCGTTGGCTCGATGAGGACAAGGGTGTCCTTGACCACGCAGGTATCAGTGTGGGAAAGGCCCCCGTCGTCTCTGACTGTTAATGTGAAGGAAAGTTCAACGCCACCTGGAAGGGATTTTGGGGCGACAAAATAAGCTTTTGACTCCCCAGGGGGCGTCAGAGCCACCAGAGGCCCTGACGTTTGCGTCCAGTTCCACAGCGAAATACCATCATCCGGATCTTGGGATGCACTTCCATCAAGGGTAACTGTGCTCCCCTCCTGGACGATTTGGTCTGCTCCGGCATGGGCGGTGGGGGCCTGGTTTACAAAGAGAGTTTGTATCGAGCAGGTGTCGCTTGCGGTAAGCCCCTCACTGTCGGTGACGGTGAGGCGGAAAAAGAGGGTCACTCCTGAGGTAGCAACATCTGGTGCTGTGAACGTTGCGGTGGCAGTGTTTGCCCCGGAAATGGACACAGCCGGGCCGCCGGTCTGTTCCCACATGTAGCCTGTCAGGTTGTTGTCCGGGTCTTGGCTTGCGGTCGCAGAGAGGGCAACGGAAGCCCCTTCATTCACCTGCTGGTTCCCACCTGCCGAGGCTACGGGGGGGCGATTTACATAGGTAATGGTCACGGTGATATCATCTGTTGAAGAGAGTCCGCCTTTGTCTGAGGCCGTTAGCCTGAAGATGACCTCTGCACCTGCAGACGTGACATCTGGGGCTGTAAATGTTGTGATCGCATTATCAGGGCTTGCAAGTGTAACGGATGGACCGGAGGTCTGATCCCAGTGGTATGAGGCGATGCCATCATCCGAGTCTGAAGAATCAGCACCCGAAAGCGTTACCGTTGTCCCCTCTTGGGCAGACACGTCGGAGCCCGCCCTGGCAACTGGCGGTTGGTTTGTGTGGGTGACGGTGATGATGACTTGGGCCGTTGCAGAGAGTCCTTCGTCGTCGGTGACCTTCAGTTCAAAGGTAAGAGAGGCGCCACCGTCATCAACAGATGGTGCCGTGAATGCAGGCGCCTCAGCCGATGGATCGGACAGGGTGATGGCGGGGCCTGCTTTCTGTACCCATTGATAGGAAGAAATGGATCCGTCGGGGTCACTGGAAGCAGAGGCGGACAGCGTAACTAGTTCGCCCTCGGAAACCGTTTGGTTGTCTCCTGCGGCTGCCAGGGGGGCCTGGTTTTGATTGGATACGTTGATGATCACAGTATCGCTGTCAGAGAGCCCTCCCTCATCTGTGACGGTCACCAGAAACGCGAGTTGTGCGCCTCCGGTTGATACCAGAGGGGCGGTAAAGGATGGGTTTATAACAGCTGCGTTTGAAAGGGAAACAGGGGCCCCCTCGGTTTGTGACCACTTGTACGAGGCAATGCCGTCATCGGGATCGGACGAATTTGCAGCCGAAAGGTCAACCGTTTCACCTTCGGACGTCGTCTTGTCCGGCCCAGCATCAGCAACCGGGGGTTGGTTGTCGAAGGTGACATTGACGATAATGTCGTCTGTATCTGACAGGCCCCAGCTGTCCGCGACGGTGAGTCTGAAGGTAAGGGTATCACCCGTGGGGTCTACATCGGGGGCGGTGAAACTGGCAGATGGGGACCCTGCATTGGTCAGAGCGACGGATGGGCCGCTCAGTTGCTCCCAGAGGTAGGTGTCAATGGGGTCGTTGTCCGGGTCTGTCGAGTTGGCGGCGGACAGGGTCACGGAGGTACCTTCTGGCACCGTTTTGTCAGGCCCCGTTTGTGCGACAGGGGGTTGATTATCGAAGGTGACGTTGATGAGGGTGGTGTCTGAATGCGAGCCCCCATCATTGTCTGTAACTGTCAATTTGAACGTGAGAGAGGCACCGCCGGCCGTGACATTCGGTGATGTAAAGATTGCCGTCTTTGTTGATGCCCCTGAAAGGGTGACAACCGGATCTTCAGAGCCCACAACCTGCTCCCATACCCAGGATGAAAGGGTTCCATCCGGGTCACTTGAATTGGCACCGGATAAGGTAACGGGTGTTTGCTCATTTACGGTTTGGTTCGGGCCTGCATCCGATACGGGGAGTTGATTGATTCGTGCCAGGGTTACTTCGACCCAGTCAATGGCTGTTGCACCATCGTTATCGGTGACGGTGAGTTTGAACTCAAGGGTGGTGTCGGATGTGATATCCGGCGAATCGAAGGATGGAGACGCCGTGTCAGGATTCTCAAGAATCGTGGTGATGTCGTTGAGGTTGTCGGAGCGTTTCCAGCTATACCCTGTAATCGATCCGTCCGGGTCTGATGAGGCATTTCCATTGAGCGTAACGAGGGTGGGGCTACCATTGGTTGTTTCGGGGAGGGTCTGATCGGATCCCGCATGGGCGGACGGCAGTTGGTTTTGATTTTCAATCGAAATCACAACGGTATCCGTGTGGTTCAGACCTCCTTGATCCGTGACGGTTACCTGGAAAGACAGGCTGCCCCCGCCACTGGGAACACTGGGGGCTGTAAACGTTGGTTTAACAGCGGTCGTGCTGGACAGTGCTGTCGTGGTGCCTTGCGTTTGAATCCATTGATAGGACGCGATCCCGTCGTCAGGGTCTGTGGACCCCTCGGCAGTCAATGTACCGGTGGCTCCTTCGTTGATGGTTTGATCCGGGCCGGCATGGGCCACCGGGGGCTGATTGACGAAGGAGACGTTGACGGTGGTGTTGGCTGAGTTCGTGCCTCCATCGTTGTCTGTTACGGTTAATTTGAAAGAGAGGGAGGCACCTCCGGTTCCGACGTCCGGGGCTGTAAATGAGGCCGTGGACGTATTGGCACCTGTCAATGTCACGGAGGGAGCCTGGGAATCGGGCACCTGTTCCCATAGCCAGGTGGAAATGGATCCATCGGGGTCGGTGGATCCCGTACCGTTTAATGTAACGCTTACGCCTTCATTGACGGTTTGCGTGGGTCCCGGGGTGGCCGTGGGCAGCTGGTTCTGATTTTCAACATGAACAAAGATGGTGTCTGTTCGGTTTACACCATCTTGGTCGGTGACGGTAACCTCGAACTGAAGGCTTTCACCTTCACTGGCAACGTTGGGTGCCGTAAATGTTGGTTTTATGGATGTTGCGCTGGAAAGCGTTACGGTTGTGCCTTGGAGTTGATTCCACTGGTAGGATGCGATGCCGTTATCAGGATCTGATGAGCTTTCGGCGGTCAACGTGACAGAGGCCCCCTCAATGACGGTTTGATCTTCACCGGCATGGGCCACTGGGGGCTGGTTGACGAAGGAGACGTTGACGATGGTGTTGGCAGAATGGGTTGCCCCGTCGTTGTCGGTTACGGTTAACGTAAAGGTGATGGTTGTACCTCCGCCACCGACGTCCGGGGCTGTAAATGAGGCTGTAGCGGTATTGGCTCCTGCAAGGGTTACAGAGGGAACTTGGGAATCGGGTACCTGTTCCCATAGCCAGGTGGTAATGGATCCATCGGGGTCGGTGGAATCCGTACCGTTTAATGTAACGCTCACGCCTTCATTGACGGTCTGGCTGGGCCCCGGTGTGGCTGTGGGGACCTGGTTTACGGGAACGTCAGTAATGGTGACCAGCACGCGGTCTGTGGCGGTGGCTCCTTCGTTATCAGTGACGGTGAGTTCAAACTCTAAGGTGGTGTTTGAGTCGACATTCGGGGCGTTAAAGGAGGGCTTTGATGCTGTGGTACTGGTAAGAATGGTTGTGATGCTGGAAATCGAATCGACTCGGGCCCAATGGTAAGCGCTGATGGTGCCGTCGGAGTCGGTGGATGCCGAACCATCCAGAGTGATTGGTGTGGGCACTCCGTTCGTGGTTTCCGGGTGCGAAAGGTCTGTTCCGGCGTTGGCTTCTGGCTGGGCGTTACTGGTAACTGAGCCAACCGTGATGGAAACTTCATCCGAGTAACTGGAGGCACTACCAGAGGAATTGAAAGACTGGACAGCAAAATAATAGGTCGTTCCTTCGGTCAGTCCTGTAACCGTGTAGGGAAGTGAGATGGTACCTGATGGGGGTTGGGGGATATCAGTACTGGTATGAGAATACGTTCCTGGTGTGGTGCCCCATGAGACAACATAATGGTCAGCCACATTACACGGGGTCCACTCAAGGGCTACCTCTGCTCCAAAGACTATAGCGGGGTATGCCCCAGATAAAATAAGGACCCATAGAATAAAAATAAAACGGGTACACATCCGTTGGGGGGTGTGTGCTCGTTTTGAGTATCGAGGTAATCCATCGAAGAGTACTGAAAATCCATTTTTTTTCGGTGTCTTTTCTCGGGGGAGAAAAGAACAAGGCAGCGACGGCAGGTGAGGCAGAACGCGTGGACCCCGGTTGGTGGTGCAAGGCTTGGTTTTTGGGGCCCTTGGTATCATCGCGTCCTGCTCACATATCACGGCGTTGCGATGTTTCCACAGCAACGGGGATTGTATTCAAGTTCGGGAGGGAGCCCAGGATGGGAAGCAGTGTGTGTTCGGCAATCTGCTTTTCGGATCTGTAGGATGTGTCCATGAGCTCACGTATGATTTGGATCAGCAGGAGGCCGAAGACTCCTGAGACAAACCAGATCATGGTCGGCAGGGTTCTTTCATGACTCCAGAGGAGTCGGGCGGGAGGAACGGTTGGGTCCATTACAGGGGGCGTCGTGAGGGGGGAGTTAAAATGAGAACCCTGTCTTTTGTAGCCTTCCAGAACCCTTTGGTGAAGCGTGCTGCTGTAATAAAACACCAATCGGCTTCCGAGGTCTTGGTTACTGCCGGTATAGATGATTTGTACGCTGTTTTGCTTCCCCTTGGCAGACAGATTGTTTAAAGCTTCTTCGTATAAAGACGTGATTATCTGAGGGGCGGGGGGCTGACCATATCCCCTGGGGTATCCCATGATCCGATGGGGATTGAAGTTGGCTTTGACGAATGCTCTCCATCCGGATGGGCTTGATGTCAGGGTCGAGAGGGAGGCCACACCGGTGGGGTCGCCGGTGTGGGCCAGTGGGGCATTTTCAGGGAATGTATAGGTGGATGATAGGGTGTAGAGACTGGGTGTCAGAGCCATAAACCCTGCATAAGCTAAGGGGGGGAGAAGTGCCACCCAGAGAAAACGCCAGTCTGTAGTCAGGCGATGCATTAATTGTCTGAGGAAAAAAAACATGATGGACCTCATGAGTTCGCGGTTTGGGGTTGGTGACGATGAGGTTGTGTGCCGAAGGGGAGGCTCCGTGCAGGGCTATGGTTCAGCCGCTTAAGGGATTTTGCCATTGATTGGCGACAATCCCGAGGACCAGTGCCCCGCTTGATTGGAGAGCGCAGCTTGCCCGTTTGGTTTTGGCTTTTGGGGTGACATGGGTCAGAGCCACAAGAATGACTCCGTCAGCGGCTTTGGCCAGAAGCATCGGGTCGTTCATATGTCGGTTTGTCGGAAAGACGGCCGATGTGTCGATGAAGACTTGGTCATATCTTTTTTTGGCCTCGCCCATAAACCCGGAAAGGCTTGGGGGGGAGCAGGCATCTTTCCAGCTCTCTGCTTTTGAGAAGGCTGCTGCGGTCAGAATGGAAAGATTATTGATTCCGGGAGCCAACGTAACCTTGTCGAGTGGATGTGTGGAGGTGCCGGAGGGGCTTGAGGCTGGGAGGTCGGGGATGCCGAATTGTGTGTGGACCTCAGGGGAAAACCAGTTGTAATCGACGACCAAGACTTTTTTTCCGTTTTCCTGAGCAGCTAATGCCGCAAGGTTGCATGCCAGGGTTGTCTTTCCCTCACCCCGCCAGCCACTTGTGATTAATATGGTTTGAGGTGGGGGGGCTTCTTGCTGGTCAAACAATACAGAATAAATACGTCGTGTTTCGGCACTGCTCTTGATTGTGGGGGGTGGGTTGTTTTTTTTGCTCATGGAAAATCCTTGCGTATGGATGTGGATTTTTGGGGGCTGATAGCCGCTGGCGTTGTTCCAAAGGATCGGGTGGTGAAGCAAAAAGGGTATTTGTGTTACTGATATGCCGGTGTGGGTGCGAGTGTGAAGGAGGGGGAGGGACTCGTTTATTATTATCAGAAGGAGAGCATTGTTATTTGTCGTGGGTGATTATGTAATATTAGATGAATAGCTTGTTGTTTTCAATGGATAATACTATTTAATCATCGGTTTTTTGATGGAGGGTTCGGTGAGTGCCTTCCGGGTACTTGCGTTTGAAGCCTCAGCACGACATAAAGAGGCCATGGTCCCTGGACGCCAGAGGGGGTGGTTGAATGGTTGTAAAAATTATGCGGGCGCTATTGCTCCTGTGAATGAGGCGCATTTTTAATAGCGGTTTCGATTGTTATCGATATTCTGGAGTGACGTAAATGAACCCCGTAGACTCGTTGGCGAAGCACGTTTTCATGAAAGAGATCTAGCATTCTGACGGTCATGGGCATGTGCAGGTTGAAACAGTATCATCGAGTGATGTCTATTGTCCTTCTTACTTATTATTTATTAGGCGAGATTGAGCAAACATGCCAGTGGCCAGCTTTTTTTGCCATGGCACGAACCAAGCCGGAGCAGTGATTGTTGGATCTCATGATCTGTTTTCTTGAGACGAAGTCGTACTCGACTCGGTGCTTCGTTGAGTTTTTGGACATCTTTTCAAGCCGCAATGCGTTGATCTGTTTGGTTCAGGACTTTCCGAGATGGTATTGGGACGTAAAAATATAGATCTGATCGGCACGGTCATCAGCACAGTCATAACGCTCATCGACAGAACGTCAGAGTTTGACCTTGATGCTGAATTTGATTTGATTTTGCTCGGGGACCTGCTCAAGCGGCTCAGGGAGATTCAAGTTGAGGTGATGACGAGTTGAACTTGGCATGGTTTTTAAAAAAGGTCCTTGGGAGCCACGAAACCACGACGAAGAATCATACAATTGCTCTTAGCGGCGTAGCCCCCTTCGTGGTAATATTGCTTTATATCGTTTGAAATTACCGCAAATTTTGAAATGATGGACAGAGAAAATGGTGGTCTCTTTGGCTCTGTCAGCCGTCAGATTATTCATTCCTTTCTAAGGTATTCCAACACCGGCCAACCTCTAAGATCGGTTTTTTAATTGTATATCAACAACACGCTTCTTCTCGGTCCCTTTTCTTATGGTGAGTCCTCGCAGATCTGTTTTGCATCCTTCAATGAAAACCTGTACATAATGTGAGATAGTTGTTTTATCGGGAATGCAGGTAGTGAATGGTGAGTCGTGAATAGTGAATAGGGGTGGGAAACTTCGTAGCCCGATTTCAAGGGGTTTTTCGTCCCCCTAAACGTGACACCATGCACACATGGATCCCCGGTCACTCGATGCTTCCAAAAGCGTCGAACGTTACACCGCAATCCCTATTCAACTGAATCGGTTTGCCGAACACCCGGGGAAGACGACACTGGTCGAACCCGTTTTTCTCACGGGCGAAGCCTGTCAGCGAATGTGACGAGCCCGAGGAACGAGGGCACGGAGCATTCGCAATTTGGGGTGCAGGGGATCATCCCCTGCCCGCCGGAGGCAGGCTTTTTGGCCTTGTTGAACGAAGAACCAAGAACGCAGTTTATAATACAGGAACCAACAGCATGCAGCAGCAAGGCGGGATCACCATCACAGCGGAACAGGAGGAAGGGGTGGTGTCACTCCACGGCCTGTGGCGCGAGGCGGGGCCGAGGCTTCGGGTGGACGATGCCGTAACCGAGCTCAGGCAGGTTCGCCGGGTGCGTTTTGAGACCTCGGCGTTGGGCAGCTGGGATTCCAGGCTGGCAGTGTTTGTGAGCTCCCTTGTGGAGGCTCTGGAGGGCCGGGACGTGGCGGTGGACAGCGAGGGGCTTCCCCAGGGGATGCGTCGGCTGATGGCGCTGGCGGCCCAGGGTCGTAGCTCTGAGAGCGATCTGGACGCGTCGCCCAAAACGTCATTTCTCTTGCGTGTGGGGTTGTCTGCGGTCTCCATGTGGGTTGCATTTCTTGATTTTCTCGCCTTTATCGGGGAGGTGTCCATCGGACTTGGGCGGGTGCTTGTGGGGAAGGGGCGGTTCCGGTCGGATGACTTTTTCTTGCTTCTTCAGTCCTGCGGGCCATCGGCTCTTCCCATTGTCTCCCTGATCAGCCTCGTTATCGGGGTGATTTTTGCGTTTGTCGGCTCGGTGCAGCTGCAGATGTTCGGGGCCCAGATTTATGTGGCCGACATCGTGGGCATCGGCATGGCCCGGGAGATGGGGGCCATGATGGCTGGCATTATCATGGCCGGTCGCACAGGGGCCGCCTTTGCGGCCCAGCTTGGGACCATGCAGGTGAACGAGGAGGTGGATGCCCTCATCACCATGGGATTGAATCCGGCGGAGTTCCTGGTGGTCCCCCGGATGATCGCCCTGGTTCTGATGATGCCCCTTCTCTGCCTTTACGCGATTTTTCTGGGCATCGGCGGCGGCATGGCCATCGGGGTGGGGATGCTGGACATCTCATGGGCCCAGTACTGGTATCAGACACAGGAAGCCCTTAACATCACCCAGTTCATGCACGGGATCCTCAAGAGCGGTCTCTACGGCGTGATCATCGCCCTGGCCGGATGCTATCACGGCATGCGATGCGGGCGCAGCGCCTCGGATGTGGGGGATGCCGCCACCAAAGCCGTGGTCTCCGCCATTGTGGGCATTATCATTGCCGACGGATTGATCGCCGTGGTCACCAGTATTCTGGGGATT
>Ga0209475_10005736_pt1 | contig 10042 bp, 7 predicted proteins | sample tdDd471_FD_187128 | JGI IMG/M metagenome (GOLD analysis project Ga0209475, IMG submission 187128) | Marine sediment microbial communities from the Atlantic coast under amendment with organic carbon and nitrate - tdDd47.1 (SPAdes)... | ecosystem: Environmental > Aquatic > Marine > Coastal >...
GATGAAGGCAATAATGAGCGATCATGTTCTACCTGCCTTAAGCAGGAAGTTGAATGGAAACTTTATTCTGCACAAGGTGATCATGACACAGGGAGTGGGCGAGTCATTCCTTGCTGAAAAGATCAATGATTGGGAAGATGGCCTGCCCGAACATATGAAGCTCGCTTATCTGCCACAGCCCGGCATCGTCAGGCTCAGGCTAACAGCCACTGGGAAGGATAAGCAGAGCCTGAAGACAGAGCTGGAACAACAAATAGATGCTCTTGTTTCACTGATCCCTGGTCTTATTTTTGGCTATGACGAGGAAAAGCTCGAGAAAGTAGTTGGGGATCTCCTCAAAGAGAATAAATACACACTTTCTACAGCAGAGAGTTGTACCGGTGGATACATTGCCCATCTGATAACCAGTATTCCGGGTAGTTCTTCATATTTTAAGGGATCGGTAGTGGCCTATTCAAATGAAATTAAGACTGGAATGTTAGGTGTTCAGGAAGAAACGCTTATCGCCCATGGTGCTGTTAGCGAACAGACTGTTATTCAGATGGCTGAAGGGGTTCGGAATAAGTTTGGCACTGACTATTCTATCGCTGTCTCTGGCATTGCCGGCCCGGATGGAGGCACCCCTGACAAGGCAGTGGGCACAATCTGGATAGCGGTTGCTGGTCCGGGAGAAACAAAGACAAAAAAATATCTTTTTGGAAAAAACAGGCAAAGAAACATCAGGCTTGCCACCGTTACGGCATTGAACAGCCTACGGCTGGAACTCTTATCAAGCCAGTTCCACAAAAAATAAAATTTCTACTGCTTTACGATCTTACCCTGAAGTGCATTATTACTCCTGCCATCGTTTATGTGCAGGCTATAAGTATATATCCCGGGGGGTAGCTGTGCAAGATCCCTCCTGAACTCAAAATCCCCGGCTAAGGCATGATAGGTCTCAGCCTGATCCATTTGTCGCCCGTTCAGATCATAGATCCTAAGGATTACATGGGCAGCTGAAGAAATATTATAACTCAGTGTGATCCTGTCGCGAAATGGGTTAGGATAGGTATTCACAGCTGTGCTCAAATCAATTTCTTCCTCATGGAGACCGGTTATGAGATATTTCACCAGCTCAATGCCGTCTCCTATCCCCAGGTTCCGGGTGTATTCTTTGTCGAGGTCATTATTCCAGTGCTCATGCACCCCCAGGCTGGGGATGAGAATGCCATCATCATCCGGGTCATACACATAGCCTTCAGCCCAATAGGCCGAATCGGCCGTTTGGTGCAGGTAGTCATCGGCCCCAAGCATGTCAGCATATTCATCGAATTGTGCTCTGACAAAATCAATTCCGACAGATTCGATGGCCACATGATCTTGTGAAACAAAGATTGAGTTTGGCCAGTCATCATTGAAGGGATCGATCTGCCATTTCACCGGTTCACAGACCGGAAGGTCACCACCCCAGATGCCATCGACAATAAAGAGCATGGTTTTCTCTCCCAGGTCTTTATGCTCCATCAGATCAACCAGGTTGCGATATTTTCCATAACCGAGGTTCTCGAAACCATTGACCGTTGGGCTGGGCAGCGCATAATGTAAATGCATGGCCCAATCACGACAGATAGACCCATAGTGGTTTTTGGCGCAAAATGTTCCACCAGCCAGGTTATGCTGCTTCAGGCATCCCATATTGATCATATAGTCGGCCTCCAGATAGGCTGTAGGCAACGAATCGCTGATGGTTCCATCACTATATAATAGTACAGGTTCAGAGCTATTGATCACTTTGGTCCTGTCCAGATAGCCATGCCAGTCGAGATATTTTACATCCGGATATAAAGGATGGCATCTGTCCCAATATTGCTTGTAAAAATGACGAATAGGGTCCCCTATTGAGATATCCTCCTGGTTAACACCAAAGACATCGATAAGTTGATGGAGCAGATACACTACCAGCTGTGGTGTTGCATCCATCATTTCAATGAAATTGGTTTTTTCATAAGTGGTGTGATCAATATTTCCCCATCCTCCTGTAGTTAGATTGATTTTTATTGCGATCTTCTGTCCGGGCTGATATCCCACATTTCCATTTCCATGAGACTCGTTATAGCTTCTGAAAAGAGCGGCCCAGGCAAGGCTGTCATTGGTTTCACCTGTTAGCAGTTTCAGGGATTTTGAAAACATGTTTTCAATTACAGGAGTGTTGACATTATCATCCTGGAACCAGTAATCGCCCGGCTCATTGGTACATGTTTCGTCAGTCGCTTCAGCATCCCACACCCATACAACCCGCCCTGGAAAGATACCACGGGCAGTACCAATGGGCTCATTGGGAGGATCATCTGCAACAATCATTTTATTGCCTGCCAGGCCCGGCTTGTAAGTTCCTCCAAGCATCAAAAATATTCCAACGCAAAAAACGAGTGCCGCAACAAGGGTTGAGTAAATATTCAACTGCCTGCGTGCAGATCTGAAATAACGAAATGCGCCCACGGAGATGAGCAATCCTGAAATATAGGTGATGAAAGCAGCAGCAAAAGGGGCTGCAGCCTGCATACATGGGTATGTAGCTCTGCTAGGTTTGGGTACCACCCTGATAATAAACCAGATTGTTGATACTACACCCAATAAAATGAATAAGAACTTGTTGGATGGCTTGTGGTCCTGGAGCCATTTTTTCTCCCTGTTGATATTGAATTTCCGTATCATGATCGTGAACTGAGTTAAGTATATAAATGTAGACAATCTTTATTGACTATTGGTTGTCAGAAGCAAGATTTTTCTCTTTTCGCTTGAATAATTAAAAAAATATTCCGTTCTTTGCACTCCGTTTTTTGAGCGATAATTTTGAAAAGAATAAGAAGATGTCAAGAATTTGTGAAGTTACAGGCAAGAAGATGATGGTTGGAAACAATGTTTCTCACTCTCACATAAGAACTAAAAGAAGGTTTTACCCAAATCTCCAAACAAAGAGGTTTTATATTCCTGAAGAAGACAAATGGGTTACCTTAAAAGTATCAGCAGCAGGCATTCGCACTATCAACAAGAAAGGCATACAGGAAGCCCTTAAAGATGCCAAGGAAAAAGGATTTTATAACGGTTAAACCCGAATTCAAAATATTTCAATGCTGTTGTGTTTACGCAACAGCATTTTTTTTTGCCCATCCCCTGAATATTCTATCTTTTGATCTATACTATTAGGTCTTTATAAACGTTTAATTTTTCAATAATCTCTATTTAGGTTATTTTTGCAGCTAATGAAGCATCTTACCGGATTATTTTTCATCATAATCTTGATATTTTCTCCAGGACTGATACTGGCCCAGGAAGAGATATCTGATGATGAACTGGTACAGTTTTCCGGGGTCATCCTAACCTCTGACAGCCTCAAACCCATCCCTCTGGCACATATAATCGTCATTAACTCCATGCGTGGTACCGTCAGTGACTTTAATGGTTATTTCTCTTTTGTTGCCAAAAAGCAAGATACTGTGCAGTTTTCTGCCATGGGCTTTAAATCCGATAATTATATCGTCCCTGATACCATTGACAATAACAGGTACTCATTGATACAAGTGATGTCGTCAGACACTATTTACCTCACAGAAACGGTGATCTACCCCTGGCCTACCAAGGAGCAATTCAAAGAAGCCTTCCTGAACCTTGAGATACCCGATGACGACCTGGCCATCGCCCGTAAGAACCTTGACGTAAGAAAATTACATGCTCTCAAGGATAAACTTCCTGCAGAAGGAAGTATAAGTCACAAGTACCTTGTTCAACAGCAGGTTGAAAAACTCTATTACAATGGACAGACTCAACCTATTACCATATTAAATCCTTTTGCCTGGGCTAAATTCATTAAAGCGTGGAAAGAAGGCGATTTTAAACGTAAAAATATGGATGATATTGAACCTTAGGTGAAGAAGTATTCTATGATAAGCTATATTAAAATACCATTTTCATTGCTTCTCCTGCTCATAGTACTCACGGGCTTCTCACAGGAGAAAGCAATTGTTTATGGTAAGGTTACTGATGAGCAGGGCGATGTCGTAGAATATGCAAATGTGGCTGTAAGTGGGTATGCAGGAGGTGTAGCTACCGACATGCGTGGAAACTATGAGTTAAGTATTCCCGCCTCCACTGAACTCACCATGGTCATCTCGTTCATAGGTTACGAAAAGCAGATGTTCAGGGTATTATTACAGCCGGGCCAAAGGAAAGAGCTGAATGTTGTGATGAAATTATCGGCAGAACAACTTCCTGACGTTGAAATCGTTGACAAGCAGATCAGGCATACCAACCTGCAGCGGCTTAGTCCAAAAGTAGCCACAGAGATACCCACCCTCTCCGGTGGCGTTGAGGATATCCTGAAAACGCTCCCCGGGGTAAGCTCCAACAACGAGTTGAGCTCACAATACTCAGTGCGTGGAGGAAATTTTGATGAAAACCTTGTCTATGTAAACGGGATAGAGATTTACAGACCATTTCTTATTCGGGCAGGACAACAGGAAGGCCTGAGTTTTATAAATTCTGCACTGGTTGGATCCATACTCTTTTCTGCCGGTGGTTTTGAGTCGAAATATGGCGACAAGATGTCCTCTGTGCTCGATATTCAGTATAAGAAGCCAACCACAATTGCCGGATCTTTTCAGATCAGCCTGCTTGGTGCTCAAGCCCACGTGGAAGGGATCTCTAAAAACAGGAAATTCACCTACCTGACAGGTGTCCGCTATCAATCGAACTCATATATTTTTAAAGGGCTTGAAACAGAGGGCGATTACAAACCTCGATTTGCCGATGTGCAGGCCTTGTTCTCATACAAAATATCGGATAAAGTAGATCTGTCATTCCTTGGAAATTATGCCAGGAATTCATACCATGTGATCCCCAGCAGCCGCCAAACGGAATTTGGAACCATACAGGAAGCCTACCGACTCAGCATCTACTTTGAAGGACAGGAACTAGATCGATTTGAAAATTATATGGGCGCCCTCAGCCTCGATTATTACCCTAAGGATCATATGAAGCTGCAGTTTATCACCTCAGCATTTGAAACACGCGAAAGTGAAACTTTCGATATCCTCGGGGAATATTTTATTGGAAGGCTGGAAAACCAGATTGATGATGAGCAGTTTGGTGAAGTTGTTCAAGCACAGGGTGTTGGAGGCTTCATGGATCACGCCAGAAACTATCTCAAAGCAAGCGTTTTCAACATTGAGCACAAAGGATATCTTGACCTGAGTAAGCATTACCTTCAATGGGGGATAAAGTACCAGCACGAGTTCATCAACGACCAGCTCAATGAATGGGAGATGCTCGACTCTGCAGGCTATACAATCCCCGAACCGCCTTTCACTGTTGGTGATCCTGCACCTGTTTACCACCCGCAGCTTGAGATGTTCTCTCTATACCGTGCCGACACCTCATTTCAATCAAATCGCTATTCTGCTTTTGTCCAAAACAGCTGGAATTTCAGGATGGGAACTACCAATGCATACCTGATAGCTGGCTTGCGGGCAAGTTACTGGGATGTGAATAGGCAATTTATACTTAGCCCAAGGGCAACCCTTTCCATCAAGCCGCTGTGGGAAAAGGATATTCTCTTCAGGCTCTCAGCTGGATGGTACCAGCAACCACCGTTTTACAGGGAGCTGAGGAACCTGGAAGGACAGATCAATCCCAATGTATTAGCACAGAAATCAATACATTTTGTAGCCGGCATGGACTGGGATTTTATGGCCTGGGGCAGGCCGTTTAAATTTGTTACAGAAGCATATTACAAAATACTGCAAGACCTTGTACCATACACCGTTGACAACGTTCGTATTCGGTATTATGGAGATAACATTTCTCATGGATATGCCTATGGCCTTGACATGAAAGTAAATGGTGAATTCATCCGTGGTATCGACTCCTGGTTTAGCTTTTCACTCCTGAAAACAGAAGAGGATATTGAAGGGGATAATTATTGGGAGTATTATAATGCGGAGGGGCAAATAATCATACCGGGATATACCCCAGACCAGGTGGCAACCGACAGTGCACAGTTCTTTCCCGGTTACATTCCCAGGCCTACCGATCAACGAGTGCATTTTGCCCTTTTCTTCCAGGATTATATTCCCAGGAATCCCACATGGAAGATGCATATCAAACTGATTTTTGGCAGCGGCCTTCCCTTTGGCCCACCCAATGCCCCTAAATATGAACATACCTACCGCATGCCTCCTTATCGAAGGGTTGATATTGGTTTTTCGAAAGAATTAATTGGTGGCTACAGCAGTTTTGGCCCTAAAAACCCCCTAAAATATATTAAGTCAGCATGGATCAGCCTTGAAGTATTTAACCTCTTCCAGATCTATAATACCATCTCATACATCTGGGTAAAAGACAAGGATGGCCGTGAATATGCAGTTCCTAATTATCTAACCCCCAGGCTTTTCAATCTCAGGCTGGCAGTGAACTTTTAATTTCTGTTCTTTCCCCCTATCTTTTTCCTGAGGATTTTTTTACTAAGAAAGTCTCTTCTTTGAACAATTTTTTCATTGAATCGTTAATTAGATTAGTTCTAAATAAAAATGAATAATTATTGAAAGATGAGCAAATTTAATTTTAACGACTTACCATACAATTTCAACGCCCTGGAGCCATATATTGATGCCAGGACCATGGAAATACATTATACAAAGCACCATAAAGCATATTTCGACAAATTCACTGCTGCAGTTGATGGCACTCCTCTTGCCGATAAAGATATTATTGACATTTTTAAGGATATTGACCAGCATTCGGCTGCTGTAAGAAACAATGGCGGAGGCTTTTTCAACCACACACTTTTCTGGAATATTATGAGTGCAGATGGTGGTGGTGCACCTTCAGGAGTACTTGCTGCAGAGATTAACAAGGCTTTTGGTTCATTCGACAAATTCCGTGAAACATTCAACAATGCTGCTGCCACAAGGTTTGGCAGTGGATGGGCATGGCTTTGTCTCAACCAGAATGGCGTACTGGATGTATGCTCCACAGCCAACCAGGACAACCCTTTAATGAATGTAACTGATTGTAAGGGCACACCCCTTCTGGGTCTTGATGTATGGGAACATGCCTACTATCTTAAATACCAGAACAGGAGGCCAGAATACGTTGATGCTTTCTGGAATGTTGTTAACTGGAGCGAAGTAGAAAAAAACTATGACAAAGCATTATAAGATCGTCTCTATTTTTCATAGGCGTTGTTATTATTCTTAATAACAATTTTTGATTTGGGTTAATTGCGAAAAAGCCCCTAGGGAAACCAGGGGCTTTTTCATTTTCGAATGTCGATGTTAGATTGAATATCGCTCTAAGATCTTAGTTAAAAGGAAAGTATAGACTCCTTGATGAGTTCAATGGCTTCATGAAGCTGGGTTTCATTGATCACCAATGGTGGAGCAAAGCGAATGATATGATCATGTGTTGGCTTGGCCAGCAGGCCGTTTTCTTTCATTCTCACACATACATCCCAGGCCGACTTTCCATCTTTTGGTTTGATTACAATGGCATTTAGGAGACCTTTACCACGCACTGTCTCAATCATGTCGGACTTGATCTTCGAAATTTCACTCCTGAATATCTCTCCGAGATATTCAGCATTTTCGGCAAGCTTTTCATCCTTAATAACATCTAGTGCTGCGATGGCTACTTTAGCTGCAACAGGGTTTCCACCAAATGTTGACCCATGCTGACCAGGTTTTATACACATCATTATTTCATCATCAGCCAATACTGCAGATACGGGATACACTCCGCCTGATAATGCTTTACCCAGGATGAGGATGTCAGGGCGTACATTTTCATGATCACAGGCCAGAAGCTTTCCTGTCCGTGCGATCCCTGTTTGCACCTCATCAGCAATGAAGAGAACATTATGTTTCTTACAGAGTTCGAAAGACCTTGTAAGATATCCGTCATCAGGGACATAGACACCGGCCTCACCCTGAATAGGTTCTACCAGGAAGGCTGCCACATTACTATCTTGCAGTGCATTCTCCAGAGCCTCAAGGTCATTATATGGAACCGTGATAAATCCAGGTGTATAAGGGCCAAACCCGCCCCTGGCATCAGGGTCAGTCGACATAGAGATCACAGTGATGGTCCTGCCGTGGAAGTTGTTCTCACAGACAATGATCTTGGCTTCGTTTTCAGGAATGCCTTTCTTCTCATATCCCCATTTACGGGCCAGTTTCAGGGCAGTTTCATCTCCTTCTGCTCCTGTGTTCATAGGAAGAATTTTATCGTAACCGAAATACTCACTCATGTACTTCTCATAAGGGCCTAAAGAATCATTATAGAAGGCTCTTGAGGTCAATGTAAGGGTCCTGGCCTGCTCGGTCATGGCATCCACGATCTTGGGATGGCAGTGGCCTTGATTTACGGCTGAATAGGCTGAGAGAAAATCAAAATATTTCTTTCCTTCTGCATCCCATACAAAAACTCCTTCGCCTTTCGACAATACAACCGGAAGGGGATGGTAGTTATGCGCACCATATCTGTCTTCTAATTCTATCGCTTTTGCTGAGCTTAGTTTCTCTGTCATTACCTGGTTCATTTATATAATATTTTGCTGGTTATTTTTTGCAAATGTATAGATAATTACTGCATCATTCATGATGAAATCGATTTTTATATTCTGCAATCCGACAGATTAGAGCAGATGACGGAAGGGAAGATATATCCACTCAAAGAATCGCTGGATGAAGGGCCGCTTCAACCATTCTTCATAGTCGAAGGATGCGCTGTTAGCCAGGCTCTTAGACACATGGTCCTTAAGCTGGGAAAGGATCTCTTTATCGGTGCCAACCAGGACAATCTCATGCTGGTACCTGAAGCTGCGGTAATCGAAATTTGCTGATCCCATTGAGAAAATCTCCCCGTCGATCATCAATAGTTTTGCATGTAGTTTATTGGGCAGATAAAGGCGAAAATTCACACCGTTTTTATGCAACATGCCAAGATACCTGCTCCGTACAAGATCGACCATATGGACATCCGAATTCTTAGGAATGATTACTGTCACATCCACCCCTCTTTTTACGGCTTCTGTCATGGCCTTTCTCAAGAGAAAACCAGGCAGGAAATACGGGGTTTCGATGACAACACGTTGCCTGGCATTTTTAATGAGGTTTTCGTATCGTTTTTTGATTTTCTGACTGGTAATGGAAGGCACCTCTCTGAGAATGTCAAATCCACTACAGCTGATCAGGCGGGTCAAGGCCGGCTTATTAAATATATAACGGTTGTATAAGCTAAAATCTTCAAAGAAGATCCCTTTGAGCTTCTTGTTCATTGATGTGTCGTTCATCCTGAGCATGGATTCACGCCAATTCAGTGAATGTCCGGCAATGTTTGCAGAGCCAATATACGAGATGTGCTCATCAACAAGCAGCATTTTCCTGTGGTTACGTCTATGGTTTTTAGTAAAGAAATCCCAAAAGAACCGGATCTTCATAAAAAACCTAACTTCGCCACCAAGCTTCTCCAACTCCCTGAAAAAGGAATGTGAAACACGGGCTCCCCATGAATCAATAAGGACTTTTACTTCAACACCCTCTTCAGCCTTCCTGGTCAGGACATCTCTGAAACGCTCCCCAATGTTTCCGCTTCCGTACTTATAGGTTTCGATATAAATGCACTTCCGGGCACCGGCAATATCGTCAAGCATGGCATTATAGTACTGCCACGGATCGTCGTAAAAGTTATATTGTGGTTTATATGAATGTTCGGCCTCAGTCATAGGTCGAAAGTTATCACAGCTGCTTAAAAACTTTCATCAGGTCTTCCTTTTTCCTGAATGAAACAGGGACAATAGTATTATCATCCATCACAAGGTTTCCACCTTCCTGCTTTTCATATCTTTTCACATGAGCAAGATTCACCAGATGTGATTGATGTACTCTGTAAAAGCTGTAATCATTAAGCATCTCATTGTATTCCTTCAAAGTCTTGGAAACCGTAATCTGCTCACCATCAGTAGTAAAAAAGTGAGTGTAGTTTTTCTCCGATTCACACCTGATAATAT
>Ga0209475_10005738_pt1 | contig 10039 bp, 7 predicted proteins | sample tdDd471_FD_187128 | JGI IMG/M metagenome (GOLD analysis project Ga0209475, IMG submission 187128) | Marine sediment microbial communities from the Atlantic coast under amendment with organic carbon and nitrate - tdDd47.1 (SPAdes)... | ecosystem: Environmental > Aquatic > Marine > Coastal >...
GGCCACCCAGGTGGATGATCTCATGGCCCGTTGCCGCGAGGTCACTGCCCGCGGCGAGCGCGTGCTGGTGACCACGCTCACCAAGAAGATGTCCGAGGACCTCACCGAGTACTTGAGCCAATCGGGACTCAAAGTGACCTACCTGCACAGCGACATCGCGGCCCTGGACCGCATCGAGATCCTGCGCAAGTTGCGGCTGGGAGAGAGTGAGGTCCTGGTGGGCGTGAACCTCTTGCGTGAGGGGCTCGACCTTCCGGAAGTCTCGCTGGTGGCCATCCTCGATGCCGACCGCGAAGGCTTCCTGCGCAGCGCCCGTTCTCTGATCCAGACCTCGGGTCGCGCAGCGCGTAACGTCAACGGCAAGGTGGTGATGTACGCCGACCGCCTGACCAAGTCCATGCAGCAGGCCATCGACGAGACCGAGCGCCGCCGCACCAAGCAGCTGGCCTACAACGAGGAACACGGCATCACCCCGCGCACCATCACCAAGTCGCGCGAGGAGATCATGCAACAGACCATGGCGGCCGGTGAACACGCGGAGACGCCGCCGCCGCCCCCGGAGAAGCCCTGGGAGCACATCCTCAAGAACGACTTCTCGCCGCGCCAGATGGTGGAGATGCTGGAAGCCGAGATGCGCCAGGCCGCCAAGGACCTCCAGTTCGAGAAGGCCGCCCTGATCCGCGATCGCATCGAGGATCTCAAGGCCCAGTGGGGAGTCGGCAGCCGAGGTCAGGAGGAATCATGATCGACCGCTACGCCCTGCCGCAGGATCCCTGGCTCGACACCTTGCTGAGCCAATCCCTGGCCGAGGACATCGGTCCGGGTGATGCCTCGACCGCCATCACGGTGGACACGTCGGTACGGGCCACGGCCGCCGTGACAGCCCGTGAAAAAGGTGTCATCGCCGGCTTGCCCTTGCTCGACCTCCTCTACCAGCGCCTCGATCCCACCATCACCGTGAAGCACCTGGCCGCCGATGGTGATCGCCTGGCCGTGGGCGACGTGGCCGCGGTCATCGAAGGTTCGGCCGTACCGGTCCTCACCGGCGAGCGGACGGCACTCAACTTCCTGCAGCAACTCTCGGGCATCGCCAGCCTGACCGCCCGCTATGTCGAGGCGGTGGCCGGCACCAGTTGCCAGGTCCTGGACACGCGCAAGACCTTGCCGGGTTGGCGCCTGCTGGCCAAGTATGCCGTTCGCTGCGGCGGTGGCACCAATCACCGCCTGGGCCTTTATGACCGGATCATGCTCAAGGACAATCACTGGGCCGCCGGCGCTGATCGTGTGGCCGACCTGGTGGCCCGTGGCCGTCGCGAGTTTCCCGACCTGGCCATCGAGGTGGAGGTCGATGATCTGTCCCAGCTCGACCTCGTGCTGCCCCTGGGCGTGGAGTGGGTGCTGCTGGACAACTTCGACCACTCGCAAGCTGCCGAGGCGGTGGCCCGACGCAACGCCGGCGGGGCCAGGACTCTCCTCGAAGCCAGCGGCAACGTCACCATCGAGACCATTGGCGGATTCGCCGAGGCCGGAGTCGATGCCTGCTCGGTGGGGCGCCTGACCCACTCGGCGCCGGCCCTCGATCTGGGACTGGACCTGGAGCTGTCCTCATGAGCCTGCTCCTGATCAATGCGGGCAACACCCGCACCGTCATGGCCCGGGGCACCGCGGTGGACGGTCGATTACTCACCGCTCCCGAGCGACTGGACGAGCGACTGTCCGTTGGTGATCTCCAGGAGCTGGCCGACTGTATCGTTGGACTCCGCCGCGAGGGAGAACTGGTGGGATTGACCTCGGTGGTCCCTGCCGTGACCGACACGCTCAAGGCCGCCATCCCCGACCTCCGCAGCGTCGACCATACCTGGGAGCTCCCCTTCGGCGTGGCCATTCGCGGTACCGAGACCGTGGGCGCCGACCGCTGGTGCAACATGGCGGCCGCCGTCCAGGCCGGACTCCGGGACGCCTTGGTTGTGGATGCCGGCACCGCCACGACCATCGACGTTCTCCATGATGGTGTGTTCGTGGGTGGTCTCATCGCCCCGGGCATGGCCTTCGCCGCCCGCAAGCTCCAGGAGGAGGCAGCGCGCCTCTGGCCCGTGGCCTTCGCCCCACGTCCGCTGCGGCCGGGACGGGACACCGACGAAGCGCTGGCCATCGGAGCCTATCAGGTGGGAATTCTGGGAGTGATCGGAGCGGTGGAGGGACTCCTGGCGGAGTACTCCACCGCTCGCGTGATCTTGACCGGCGGGCTGGCCTCGTATCTTCAGCGGCCGGACTGGATGGTCGACCCCGACTGGACGCTGCGAGGTCTGGCCGCCCTCCTGGCGTGAACGTTATTCGGCGATGGCCGACACGTTGTCGATGAAGAAGCTGCCCGCGCCATCATTCCACGAGGCGAAACTCAGGTGTGAGATCTTGGTGGGCGCCTTCTTCTTGCTGGTCCGGAACGCCTCCAGCGGTGCGCTCACGGCTCCATCATCGAGCTGGACGGTGTAAGTCGCCGCGGCGATGTCCATGGTCACGGTCACCGTGTACCATTCCTTCAATTCCAGACCCGTGGCCAGGACCGTGCGGTCGTCCCATGACTTCTTGCCCTCACGCACGAAGAGCTGGACCTTGCCGTCTTCACTGTGCTCGAAGGCCACGAAGGCGAAGCGCTCCTTACCCGTGCTGTTGGGACCGTTCTTCTTGTCGCTGCTCTTGCCTGCGAAGAAGAAACCTGACCGGTTGTACTCGGGACGGATGTATTTCAGGTAGATGTCGTACTTCACGGTGAGCATGCCGGTCTGGGAGGCGGACAGGCGCTGAGACAGGTAGGTGTTGAGCTCGGGATGGGCCTTGATCATGGCCTTCTTGGTCTTGTTGCCACCAACCTTCTTGGTGCTCATGATCAAGAGCTCACGGCCGTCCTTGTCCTTGCGGCTCTCGTACCAATCCTGGCCGTTGTCGTCACGGCGCAGGGCGGCTCCGTTCTTGACGCCCTCGAAGTCGCCGTTCTTGACGAGCTCGGTGGCCATGGCGGCGGGGGCGAGGAGCAGGGTCATCAAGACGATGCTCAGGATGATGCGATGATTCATGAGATCCTCCAGGACTCAAGGGTCAATAACCAGCTATGGGTCACCACGTCCATGACGTGGTTTTAGATCATGCGAATGAACCAGCTCTTGTTCCGCTGCTTGACCTTGGCGAACCAGATGGCCAGCGGGTACATCACCACCAGCAAGCCAACCCAGGTCAGCAGGCTCAGGCCCACACCGCCCTGGTGGTACGGCAACCATTCGAGGCGCCGGAAGATGATGGCCAGCAACGGGATGTGCACACAGTAGAAGAAGAGGGGGACTTTACCCACGACCGCCAGGGGCCGGAGCACCGGCACGCGACTGTCGATCCAGGCGAAGGCGCCCACCATGAAGATGATCGCACCGGAGAACCACACCTGATGACATAGGCTGGGCGGATACTTCTGCACCAGGAAGAAGCTGTAAGTGAACCATCCCTCGCTGGGGAAGATGTTCGCATAACTGCTGCCCCAGTCTCGCAGGCTGAAGGCCACCAGCACCAGGAACAGTCCCACGCCCATGCTCTTGTAGGCCCGCTCGTCGGGCTTCCGCTTGTTGGTCCATACGGTGAACCAGAAGTGGGCCATGACCGAGCCGACACAAGCCAGGGCGAACCAGGGGATCAGCGGGTACTTGGTGAAGTCGCCGCTGTCGACGAAGAACTGCATGGGGATGTGGACCCAGCTGTTGTGGTCGTAGGGAATCTGCAGGAGCAAGGGATGGATGAGGAAACAGGCAGCGGCCAGCAGGGCGCGCTTCCACCACTTCCACTCCACCATCAAGGAAACCAGCACCATGCTGATTCCGATGGTGGCGATGATCCCCATGTGATCAAGGCGAAGGCGACTGAACCCGCCCCAGGCGGCGTTGACCCAGATCCACTGTACGACCACCAGGAACAGGCCGCGCTGGACGAAGCCGCCGATGATGCTGTTCTTGCTCTGTCCCTTCTTCTTCCGCCGTGTGTAAGCCCAGTAGACCATGGCGCCGTTCATCATCAGGAAGCCGGGGGCGCAGAGATAGCCCATGTAGCGGATGAGGAACTGGGGGGTGTTGTCGAAGAAGGGGTCGAGGGGATTGAGGCTCAGCCAGGCCGAGTTCATGTAATACTGGGCATGGCCCAAGGCCATCATGATGCCGATGAGACCGCGGAACTCGTCGATGAAGGTGAAGCGGAGCTTCTTGGGCTCCTGGACGGCGGCGTTGCCCACCGCAGCCTGCGCCTTGGATACTCTGGCGGCCATGATGTCCTTTCAAGCAGTGGGCGGGCCGTCGAAAGACAGCCCGCCCGGATCGAAGGGGATCAGTCGAGGTCGGTCCGCACCACACGGAAGCCGACGGTGTCGTCCACGCTGTCGGGCGGGAACGATCCCCGCGCGGCGGAGCGGCAGTCCTGGGCGTTGTAATACCAGCTGCCGCCACGGCAGATGCGACGGTCGCCGGACTCCGGGCCGGTGGGGTCGAGGACCGCGTCGGCCGTCAGTTCCCCATACCAGTCCCAGCACCATTCACGGACATTACCGCTCATGTCATACAGACCGAGGTCGTTGGCGGTCTTCTGCTCGACCGCTTCAGGACCGGTGCCTGCATTGCCGCAGTACCAGCCGATGGCGTCAAGGTTGACATCGAGGCGACAGTTCAATTCCACCAGATCACCATTGTACAGCGGGGTGGTCGACCCGGCCCGGCAGAGGTACTCCCATTCGGCCTCGGTGGGCAGGCGCCAGCCGTCGGCGTCCTGGTTCCAGGAGACCTGGGATCCATTGATGGTGTAGACCGGCGTGAGGTCATCGTCCTCGGAGAGGGCGTTGCAGTACTGCACGGCCTCGAGCCAGGTGACGCTGTCCACGGGATTGTCGGCGCCGAGATGCTGCGACGGGTTGCTGCCGCCGGGCATGATGGCGTCCCACTCGGCCTGGGTGACCTCGTGGTTGGTGGCGATCACCTCTTCGGTGAACAGGACCGTGTGCTGAACCTCGTCGATCTCGCGACCGCTCTCGTTCACCGGGCTGCCCATGAGGTAACCGTATTCGCCGACCACGGGGCCCACGAACTCTTCCGTCTCGACGGGCTCGGCATCGGCCGCATCGAATTGGTAGGAGTAAGTGTGAATACCCGTGTCCAGGGTCGTCTGGTAGGTGTAATAGGAACCCTCGGCGGGTGACATGGTGTACCCGGTTCCATCGATGACCACTTCAGTGACCGTGAAGGGGCTTTCCCACAGGGCTTCGACGGTGAAGGTGTAGGTGTCGGTGACCAGGCCGCCCTGGATGTCCAGGCTGGCGTTCCGCAGGATGATGCCGGCAGCAGTGGTGGCCTCGGCCGCATTGGAGAGCTCGGAGACCAGGCCCTCGTTATCGGTCATCTTCATGGCGAAGTGATACGTGGTTGAGCCGTCGAGGTCCGACACTGTGTGTGCCATGGGCGTGCCGGAAATCTCGGGATCGGGAAGGCCGGTCAATGGTGTGGCGGCTTCCCAGCCGGCTTCATCGACGATGCTCTCGGTGGACATACGCAGCTCATAAGAGGCGACTTCCCCCTGCATCCTATTGTCACCGGTCATGGTCCAGGTCAGGTCCACGGCGGAGACGCCGGCGGGTAAGGCCACCAGATCGGAGACCAGCGAGGGTGGGGTGTTGTCGTCGAAGGGGCCGCGCCCACCGAGAATGATCACTCCTTCGTCCTCATCGAAGACGATGCAGTAGCCGTCGTCGGAAAAGACCAGGTCGGCTGCGTAGGAGGTGGCGGTGGTCCCCATGTAGATGGGTTCGGACGGATTGCTGACATCCATGAAGTGGACGCCGCCGGTGTTGGCGGCCAGGGCGCAGAGCCCGTCCCGGACGGCGATGCCCTCGGAGAAGCCGCTGAGATCGTACTGGGCGACCTTCACCGGGGTGTCACCCTCGTTGATGCGGAAGACGGCCAGACCTTCGGTGGCGTCGGCGATGTAGGCGTAGTCGCCTTCCAGAGCGATGGCCCGGGCTTGACCCGGTGTGTCGGCCCAGGAAACGAGGGAGACGGCGTCGAGGTCAAGGACCCGGAGATCCAGGACGCAGATGCCCATCTCGTTGTCGGCGCAGTATCCCCAGCCATCACGCACGGCGATGTTGTAGGCCTTGCCGTTGGTGCCCACGAAGACGCCGCTGTAACCCAGCGTGCCGGGAACCCCGGGCTCGGAATCGAAGACGCGGACGCCCTTCCAGTCCTCGGCCAGGTAGACCTGGTAAGCCTGGGAGGGATCCATGCCCTGGTCGATGTAGATGGTGCGGCCGTTCACCGCCGTGGTGCCGGTGTTGTAATCGATGACGTTGGCGGGATCGGTGACGTTGAAGCTCGTCACACCCTCGGTACCCTCGACCACGTGGACGATGTCGCGCATCACACCCTGGGTGAAGGTCCGGACCACCTGGATGTCATCGGCGTACTTGGTGGTATTCACCGTTGAAACCAGGATGGGATTGGAGGGAGTCGACCAGTCCACGGTGTGCAGACCGGCTTCGCCACCGGCCACGAAGGCGGTGCGGCCCATGATGGTGCCGGCCTCGTTGATGGACGGTAGCCCGAGTTTTCCCACCACGGTGTAGGGGGATCCCGGCGGTTCGTAAAGGTCCTGCTTGGCACAACCCGAGGTCAGGACGGTCAACATCAGCAGGGCTGACAGGATGGTCAGCAGATGTCGGTTGATCGTGTTTGCGTGCATGGCCACTCCTCTAGAAACTATAGGTCATGCCGACCCAGTAGCGGTGCTGCGTGTAATCTTTGTCCAGTGTGATGTCGCCGTACCAGGGCGAATCGACCACACGGTCGGAATAACGAAAGCTCCCATAGACCTTGAGCTTCTTGGTGATCTTCCGTCGCAAGTTGACGGTCACCTTGATCATCTTGTCGCGACGCCCGGTGTGATAGGGGTCCTCGAACAAGGGTTTCTCGGTGGGATAGTAGTAATCCATGAACAGGAACGACCCATCCACCGAAGTGATGATCGGCATGGCCCACGGGGTGGACCAGGAAACGCCGAAGCGATAGAGGTCGCGCAGGTAACTGCCGTCGCCGTCATTGCTGGTCTCAGGAATCTCGTCCACGGTGTCGATGCCACGGGCGGTGCCGTCCTCGTAGCTGTAATCGAAATCGAGCTTCACCTTCTTGTGCGGCTTGTAGGACAGGCGCGCACGGAGCTCCCAGGCTTCGATGTCGTTCTCGATGAAGGCCTTGCTGTAGTAGCGGAAGTTGCGCTCGTACTGCAGCGAGTAGGAGATCTTCTTGCTCACGGTATGCCGCCACATGGCGTAGGCCACGTTGCGGGTGAAGCGGAACTCCTTGTAGGCGAAGTCACCACCGTAGGGAGGACGATCACCAAGCTGACGGATGTACTGCTCGGGGGCGTAGTGGTAGTAGAGCTCCAGGTTCTTCTTCTTGCCCCAGTACTGCCTCATGTAGAAGTGCAGATCCGTATTGGTCTTGATGGGGTTCTGGGTGTACATCCAGCGCTTCACCCGGAACTGGAAGCGTGTCTTGCCAATATCCCAGAACTTCCGCTCGGCACTGAAGCTGAGCGAGGGCGCCACCAGAAGATCGTCGACGGAGCCGATGACATAGAGTCCGGGGGCGAAGCCGCCCTCGACGAACCCGTCGATGCCCTCATCACCCTGGGTGGTGATGTTGTCGTCGTAGATGACCTCGAGGCCGAAGGAGTTCCGGTACCTCCAGGGGTTCTTCTTCTTGGAGCTGCCTTTGCTGGCTGCCGATGTCTTGGCCTTGGGCTGGGCCGGACCATCATACATGGCCCGCAGGACCAGTTCGCCACCGGTGGGTAGTACGCCGGTGAACATCGCGTTCCAGGTCCCTTCAGGCACCTGGATCTCGAATTTTCGTCCACCGCTTGGCGTCCCGGTTCGGCCATCACCCCAGCTGGATTTGCTGCTGGGCTTGAAGGTCATGGGTAGGTCGAAAACCTGTCCACCTACGCCGGTGACGGTGACGGTGCCCACCTTGGGCGCGGTTTCGCCGTCGGCAAAACCGGCACGAATCCAACCGTAGAGGACACCGGGTCCAGTGAGGGGGTAGATCACGGGATCATGCCCGATGACCACGTAGTCTTTGCTGCCCACAGGCATCACGACGACGTCCGAGGTCGATCGGATGGTGAACCCCTCGCCGGCCAAGGCTGCCGAGGAGCAGGCCAGGCCGAGGAGCAAGACCAAGAGGGCCGTGCGCAAGGGCGGTGGGGAAGATCGGGGACGCAGATTCATGCAGCAGTTCTCCTAGCGCTCGAGGTCGCTCTTGGGAATGTGAATCATGGCGGCCACACCACAGGCCTCGGGCCGCACGCATCGGATCTCGATGGTGTGCATACCGCGAGGCACCGAGACGCGGAGCTCACGTCGGTTACCAGGCAAGAGATCGGGACTTTCCAGGTAGATGGCGGTACTCAGCTTGTCACTGTCGAAATGGAAGGTGCGGTAGACCTCGCCGTCGATCATGACCTCGAGGGCGTAGGTCTGGCTTCCGTTCATGGTGTGATCGAAATCGAGGCGGGTCCGGACGCGCAGGGTCGTGGGACCGTTCACGTTCATGGTCAACGGCGTGGTGGCGTCGAAATGGTAATAGGTCGACTGGTTGCCGCTCTCGAACTGTAGCTGACGCAAGCTCTCGTAGCCCTCGGGGGCGAAGGGAACCCAGCGTTCCTTCTGGGTCTTGACCTGACGGAAGATGCGGGTGGCGACGATTCCATCGCCCTCGCTCTCGGCACGGATGGACAGCTCGTGCCGTCCCTGGGGGATGCTGAGATAATCCTTCCGCAAGGTCCCGACACGATTTCCGTCGCCACAGACCTGGCCACCTTCGAGGGCCTTGGCGGAGTAGCCCTTGCGCAGAACTTCACGGCCGTCGAGGGTCACGATGATGGTGTAGGGAACACGATCGAGGTCACCCTCGGCGTAGATGTAACGGCTGAGAATCTTCAAGCGTCGCTGGCCGTGGATCACGCAGGTCGCGGCATCGGAACTCCCGAGGGCGGTGTAGTTGAATTGCCGTCCATCGAGTTCCAGGCACACGTCGTCCGCACCGGCGAGGTCCTTGACCGAGACCCAGGTGGTCTTGGCCGAGGCGCCGCTGACCATGAGAGCCAGTAGGATGATGGTGGACAGGGCTGAAAGCGCCGGGGATCGCTTCATGCCTGACCCTCCTTGGGGGGGGAAACAGGCCTGCGCCTTGGGAGAATATCGAAAATGCCTCGCCGCACTTCAGGGGCAAGAACCAGGACACAGAGTGCGCAATAGAAGACCAGGGATGCCAGGGCCAGGGGGAAGCGGTACATGGTCTTGACGAAGATCTCGCCCTCGCCGGGGCCAGGAAGGTAATCGGGGGAAACCGGCAAGCCGTGGTCGCGGGCCATGCTCACGATGCGCAGGATATGCTCGATGGGCACACCCTTCTCGCCGAAGAGCTGGAGGGTCCCCTTGCGGGTCCAGTTGTGCGTCCCGAGGTCCCGGCTCAAGCCCGAGGCCAGCAAGGGTTTGTTGTGGCTCGAACCGAGGCTGGCCACACCACCGCCCACGTTGGTGTAGAGCTTGAAGGCCCGGCCACGGGATTCTTCGGCATAGAAAGCCATGCGTTTGGCGATGGCGTCCTCGATGTTGCTGCATTCCAGCATGGGGACGCTGTTGCGCTCGGCGGCCGAGCGGATCAATTGACGTCCGGTGGGACTGAGGCCACGTCCCGTGTCGTTGCCGCCGCCGTAGCTGGCCAAGCTGCTGCGCGTGGCGAAGACGCCCTTGTCATAGAATAGCGATTCCATGTCCAGCCAGGTGAAATCAGGGTCGTTGGCGCCCCACATGGAAGCACCCACCGAGGTGATGACCACTGGCCGCAAGCGCATGGCTTCGATGGCGGCGTAGAGCGCGATGTTCATGCCGGGGAAGGAGCCGGAAACGGCCACCGCCACCGGGTCGCCTTGCTCCAGGCCGGCGCGCCGGAAGTCCTGG
>Ga0209475_10005741_pt1 | contig 10035 bp, 5 predicted proteins | sample tdDd471_FD_187128 | JGI IMG/M metagenome (GOLD analysis project Ga0209475, IMG submission 187128) | Marine sediment microbial communities from the Atlantic coast under amendment with organic carbon and nitrate - tdDd47.1 (SPAdes)... | ecosystem: Environmental > Aquatic > Marine > Coastal >...
AGAGCGAAGATTGCTTCTTTCCGCATACTGAAAACCTCCTCCGATGGGAACGGCGCTCGTCCCCGATTGGAATCATAAATCAATCGCGCGGACCGCTGGGCTACGATGCCGTCCATGGATGGAAGTGGCCACGCGCAATCGGGTTGGGAACGGGACTACGACCTCGACGACCCCACGAAGGAGGACGCCCGCGCACGCGCCAAGGCCAAGCTGGATGCGATTCGCTCCGGTCGGGTGGTGCTCCAGCCGGCAGGCCGCTACTGGGGACGCGTGTTCGGGGGCTTTTTGACCGCGGTCATCGCGGCTGGGTTTCTCTATGGCGCCTACCTGGCGGCGAGCGAGGGTGACGACACCGCCATCTATGTGGCGTGGTTCGTCGGCATCATCGGAGCGCTCCTCTTCATTCCCGTCTACCGTCTGCTCTACGGTTCTCGCGCCACGACACCGTTCCGCGCACTCAACCTGTACTACCGGCTGCTGGGTGGCGGAAAGCACAAGGGGGCGCGCAAGCTGGTGGTCCCCAACGACTTCGACCACTTCCCGAGGGCGTTCCCGCACATCGGAAAGGTGAAGGGATTTCCCGGCGCCGAGTGGCTGTTCTTCAACCAGCCGGCGGACTACAAGGACTACTGGGAATCCATGCTCCGGTGGCCTACATCGCCCTACTGCATCGCACGCGTGCACGCCCTCAATGTCGAGGAACTGGCGCCCGACGTCGTACGCTGCGACTTCACTCTGAAGCTCGGAATCGGGACGTCCCTGTGGATCCTCCTGATCTTCTTCGGTCCGGGCATCATCCTCGCGTTCATCCTCGACGCGGCGACGCGCACCAACATCACCGCCAGGATGAGCAAAGTGCTGGTCAAGGTCGACGACGAGTGGCAGCTGTTCAACGGCGCCTGGCACGAAGCCGACGAGCAGAGCACGAGCTGGATCTAGGGTCTCTCTTGGCCCGCTACTCGGGTTCCGGGATGCACATGCCAGCGAGCTTGCTCCAGCGCGGCTCTCCGCCGTAGAGCTCGAACCACGTGCGGACGCGGCGGGACGGCGGCTGGCCGAGCCCGTCGTCGGAAGCGGAATACAGGCCCCCGATCCCGAACAGGTCGTCGAACATGCTGTCGATGCGCGGGTTGATGCGGCAGCAGTTGCTCTCGAGTTCCTCGGCCCAAAACGGCAGGGTGCACCAATCCATGCCGAGTGTCATGGCACGCGTGTCTGCCCAGTCGCTGACCCAGCGATAGCGACCGGCACGCATCGCCGACCAGTACTCCGCGCGTGCGCCCTTCTCGTGGATAGCGAGCGTGCCGAGGTAGATCGGGCTGTGCCCTTCCTCGCGTGAGTTGTACCGCAGCTGCAGCGCTCCGGACATCCACGGCTGCCACTCGTCCGTGCCACCGTGGAAGAACGAACCCCAAGGACGTGCCGGATCATCGGCGATCAGCCCGCGCGCAGCGGCCAGTCCCTCGCCACGCAGCAGCGCCGCTCTCCACGCCGCATGCGCGGGGTCATCGTCCTCCAGTCCGAAGCGGAAGCCGCATTGACTCAACGCGAGCAGCGACTCGTTGGGTTCCTTCCTGCTGCGGAACGCATCGATGATTGCGGGAGTTCCCCAACGTGCCGCGGACTCGTTGGTCGAGCCGGGGCCGTCCCCCGACACCCACTTCACGATCCGCTCCTCGTCCGCCGGATCCTGGATACGGGCCAGCAGCTCCAGCGCCTCATCCGCGTTCTTTCCTTCGCACTCGCGCCGCAGGCGCGCACGGACACGCTTCGGAGCAACGGAATCCATGATTGCGACATTGAAGCGAAGCGGGTTGTACTCCCCTTCGTCCTCGGGTAGCGGTCCGTTCTCGACGCGATCCACGAGAACGCCGATCAGTCTGCGGGTAAAACAGCCCGGAACGCGACGAATGATCTCGACCAGCGCCGTCGCATCGAGGAGGGCGGTCGGAATCGCAGGCTCGATCCCGATCATGCGATCCGGATCCCAGCGTACGCCGAGCCGGGAATCCGCCCCCCGGATCATTCGCCCGAGAGCAGACGCACACGCGTCCGCGCTCGACGAGTCGGACAGCTCGCCCCGAACGACCGCCAACCCGAGACTCGGGCGCACTTCCAGCAGCAGACACAACGCGTCGTCGTCCGAACGGGACGACGCGACGATCCGGAACATCGCATCGGGGTCGCCCCGACGCGCCAGAGAGGCGAGCGCGACGGTCGCGGTAGGCCCGTCCAGCTCACTAAACCAGCGCAAGTACCGCAACGATTTCGTGCCGCCGGCCCGGCCCATCGCTCGCAGCGCGGAGCGTTGCTGCACATCCGTCGCAGGCTCGCCGTCGCTTCGATCGAATCCAGCGTCCGCAAGCTCGATCAGTGTCGACTCACGCTCCTCCGAAATCGGCTCACCCTCGAGCCACCACTGGAACGGGGTCCAGATCCCGCCGGAACTTGCGATGTCCTTCCAGAGATCGCCTCCGGAGACCACATCGCGGTAGCGCGGGGTCTGCCAGAACGGCTGCCACAGCCCACCAATACCGTCCGTCCGCAGCACATCTTCGTTGCGCTCAAACCAGAGCAGCGCCGGAATGTGTTCGGCGCGCGCGCATCGATGGAACGCGCCGAAGATCGAATTCCGGTCGGGCGCACCGTCGCGCGCGTAGACGATCGTCTGAACCACGGCCGGGAGTTCGTTACTTCCGACATAGCTCCGGAAGTGACTGAAGTTGAAGGCGTGGCCCTTGCGAAAACCTTCGGCGAGCACCAGCTCAACCGCCCGCGCACACTCCAACGGGCTCATCTGGTCGTAGTCCAGCACCGACACGCACGGATAGGCGATGCGCGGGTCCTTCGACCAGATTCCGGCGCGCGCGAGTTTGCGCGCTGCGGGTGTGTCGACCAGGACTTTCGGAACATCCTCCACGGTCAGTTCCGGCTCCGGCTCACCGCTGTCGAGCACCGGCAGACGCGGCTCGTACGGTGCTTGGTCGAAGCCGCGCTGCCCTGCCAGCGCCCATCCGATTGCGAACGCCGAGTACGCCCGGACACGCGCGCGCTTGTGGTCGAGACCGCCCAGCAATGGCTCGGTGATCCCGATCCGTCCGAGCGCAAGCGACGCATGGGAGACGACCGCCAGCCGCCGGTCTGCGAGCGCCTCCATCAACGCGGGGCACGCACGAGCCGCGTCCGTACCAACTGACGCGATGCAGCGCGCTGCCGTCTCCCGCGCGGTCGGGTTCGGATGCGTCAGCGCGCCGATCAGCGCCGCGACCCCCGCAGCCCCCGCCCCCCCAAACGAATCGAACAACTTCGGAGCGTACTGCCACACGGACTCGTTGCCGTTGTCTACCGCGCGCCCCACCGCCACCGCAGCGGACGGCCCGATTCGCTCCAGCGCCTCGAACGCGGCCATGCCAATCGCGTAGTTCCGACTGCCGAGCAGCAGGGCGAGTTCGTCGACTCCCAGCTTCGCATGTCCCAGCGAGCGCACGGCCGCTGCACGCACGCGCCAGTTCTTGTCCTTGAGCATGTACAGCAAGACCGGGGCGCGGAGCACACTCGCAGCGGCGATGCGGACATCGCGCGACTCGTCTTTCGCGTACGAAGTCGGGCAATGCTCGACCAGCGCCTGTGCCACCGCGATGCGCAGCAGCGGATCGGGATGACTCGAAACGGCGAGCAGCGCCTCTCGATCATCGAGTTGCCCGAGCCTGCGCGCCGCGAGAATCCGCGCCTCTCGATGCGTCCCCTTCAGGATCGCGGTCAGTCGGGCAACGTTCTTGATGTACGGCAGCGCGATCTCGCGCACCGCCAGGGAACGGTCGCCGAGCGCTTCCGGTACCTCGATGCCGATTTCGCCGAGCCCCCAAACCGCGTTGGCCCGCACCCGGGCGTGCTTCCAGCTCGCCATCTCCCGCAGAATCGCCTTCGCGTCTTCGTCGTCGTTGAGACGCATGCGGGCGAGTTGCAGGACCCAGTCGGCAAGTTCCTCGTCCTTGAGCCTGGCCCGCCGGATCCTGTCGATGATGGCGTTGCGCTCGGCGGGCGATGGAGCATCACAGGCGAACGCCGCGCGCGCAGGCCCATGCTTCGTGACGTGCGCGATCGCGTTGGCCCCGATCAGGCCGAGGGCTATCGCCGCATCCCGCGCAACGCCTGCTTGTTGCGATCCGAGCAGCTTCGCGATGGCCTCCTCGTGCTGCTTGAACTTGGCGCCCATACGCCGGATGACGGCGAGTTCGCTGGAGCGGACCAGTTCATTGATCGATGCCAACCCATGAAGCTCGATCTCGGGGGAATCGGGGGGCTGCGCCGGGGCTAGCCAAGCCTCGAGAACGTCGAGCGATCTCTGCTGCCGCGTCCTCGGCTCTACCATCGCGCGGAGGTCGCCGACGTGCTCGGCCACGAGCCCACGCGCATCGGGATCGCTCAGATGCAAGGCCAGGCAGGCGTTGAGCTTTCGGTCGGCATTCTCGCTATCGGCCAGCTTGCGCAGTCGAGCAATCTGCGCGGCGGTCCAGTCCACCTTGCCGATCAGGACGACTCCGTCGATCGCCTCGCGCCGAACAGCGGCATCCTTGTCGTCGAGCGCAGCGATGACGGTCGGTGCCCCCTTCGGGCCGATCCGCCGCGCCGCTTCAACCGCCGCCAAGCGCGTGCGTGGCTTACCCTCCTTGTAGAGCCGATCAATCCGCGGCAGCGCCGGCTCCCCAATGTTGGATAGCGCCCGACCAGCCGCCTGACGAACGCACCATTCGGGATCGTCGAGCGCGGCGACGATCGCTTCGATTCCCGCGCCGGCTTTGCCCAGCGCCTCAACGGCTGCGAAACGGACACCGCGATCGACGTCGCGGGTCGCGGTTTCGAGGAGTGCGATGGCGGAGTTTTCGGCGCAGCACAGCGCGGCCAGGAGCCCAACCCACAGAATCGTTCGCACGTCCTATGTTCTAACGAACGTGCGCCCCGAGTTGCGGGAATTAGCGCGCGCGGACGTCCGTCTCTTCGGCCAAGGCGCGGGCGGCGATCTCGATGGCGCCGAACTGGCCTCGAATCGAGAACTCGAACGATTTCTCGATCTCGCGTCCCGCCTCGGAGCTGATCAGCCACGTGTAACCGGATGGGTTGCTCTCCACGATGAAGAGCCGGCCGGTGCCGTGCTCGCGGATGACGTCGAAGCCGAGCAACGGGATGTCCGGAAACGCTCGGGACGCGCGCACGGCGAGTTCGATGGCCTCCGGGTCGTTCACGGGGCGATAGGTGCAGCCGCGGCGCGATGCGACGACGGAGATGCCGCCGTGATCTCCGAGCCGATCGGGCCCGGCGAGCGCCGGAAAGTCGTGCGTTCCCTCGACCTCCAGGCAGAAGAGCGGGCGGCCGAAGAAGACGGCGACGCGGCACGCGACCGGCCACTCGCCGGTGTAGATGAACTCCTGCGCAAAGCGTTCGCCGAGTTCGTCATCCCAATCGCGATGACGCACGCGGCCGCGGCGCATCACGCGGATTCCCGCGCCGCGCGCGCCGCGGATGGGCTTGACGAGCACATGCGAACCCCATTCCGAAAGGTCCGGCTTTTCGCCGGGCGGGATCCGCTTCCAACGCGGCACCGGAACGCCCGCCGCATTCATGCGCTCCATGTCCTCGAACTTGTCGAGGCGTTGTCCCGTAATGGCGGGACCGCGGGCCGGACGCAGGCGGTCAAGCGGGGCCATGGACACCGTCAGTGTGGGACGGAATACGCGGCTCCACTTCCGCAGCCGATCCCGCTTGTTGCGGATCACGCGTGCGCGGATATGCGGCGCGATGCGTTCGACCTCGCGCGCCACCGCCTCGAACGACTCGGTGTTCACACTCGGATTGTGAACGACGAGGTAGATGTCCTTGCGACGCGGCATGGGTTGGCCGACTATACTCGCTGGCCCCGGCACAGGGTGTCCGTTGGACTCGGCGGAGTGCGCCCACTCGCGCAAATCACGGGGCCGAGGTCAGACCCGTTGACGGAGCCTCGGTTCTGGCCGCTGGAGTGCCACCGGCACTCCACGGCTACGGCTTGTGGGACGTTACGGGCTCGGCTCACTCCCACTCGATTGTCGCGGGCGGCTTCGACGAGATGTCGTACACCACGCGGTTGATGCCCCGCACCGAGTTGATCACGCGGTTCGAAATGCGCGACAGCAGATCGTGCGGCAGTTCCGCGACGCTCGCGGTCATGGCGTCGACCGAGTTCACGGCACGCACCGCCACAACGTTCTCATAGGTGCGGCCGTCGCCCATGACTCCGACCGACTGGACGGGCAGGAGGACGCCGAAGCTCTGCCAGAGCTTGTTGTAGAGGCCCGCGTTGCGGATCTCGTCCTGGATGATGGCGTCCGCCTCGCGCAGGATGGCGAGGCGCTCGCGGGTGATGTCGCCCAGCACGCGCACGGCGAGTCCCGGTCCCGGAAACGGCTGTCGGTTCACCATCTGATCCGGAAGGCCCATGGCGCGACCGATGGTGCGAACCTCGTCCTTGAACAGCTCGCGCAGCGGTTCGACCAGCTCGAAACCGAGTTGCTCGGGCAGGCCACCGACGTTGTGGTGCGTCTTGATCGTGCTGGACGGACCGCCGTGCGCCGCGACCGATTCGATCACGTCGGGATAGAGCGTGCCCTGCGCCAGGAACCGCACATCCCCGAACTCCTTCGCCTTTTCCTTGAACACGTCAATGAAGGCGTGCCCAATGATCTTGCGCTTCTTTTCCGGGTCGACCACGCCTTCCAGCGGGTTGAGGAAGATGTCCGTCGCGTCGACGAAGTGCAACGGGATGTCGAAGTGATCGGAGAAGGTCTTGCGCACCTGCTCCGCCTCGTTCTTCCGCAGCAGCCCGTTGTCGACGAAGATCGGGTGCAGCTTGTCGCCGATGGCCTGTTCGAGCAGCTTGGCCACGACGATCGAGTCGACGCCGCCGGAAAGACCGAGCACGACGCCCGCATCCCCCACCTGCTCGCGCACCTTGGCGACGGTTTCCTCGATGAACGAACCCATCTGCCAGTCGCCGCTCATGCCGCAGGCGCGCAGCACGAAGTTGCGCAGCATGTCGCGGCCGCGGTCGGTGTGCGTGACCTCCGGATGGAACTGGATGCCGTACAGGTGCTTGGCCGTATCGCAAACCGCGGCGTGCGGCGTGTTGGTCGTGTGGGCAATCGTCTTGAAGTCGGGCCCGGGGCTCTCGACGTTGTCCCCGTGGCTCATCCAGACCGGGGTCGGCGAATCCACCCCATCGAACAGCATCTCCGTGTCGAGGATGTTGAGCTGGGCGTGGCCATACTCGCGATGATCGACGCCGACGACCTTGCCACCCAGCAGGTGACACATCAACTGCATGCCGTAGCAGATGCCGAGCACCGGAATCCCCAGGTCGAAAATCGCAGGATCGCAGCGCGGCGCGCCTTCGGCGTACACGCTGGCGGGGCCACCCGTGAGGATGATGCCCTTGCCGTTCTTCAGCCGGTCGGCCGAGATGTCGTGCGGCACGATCTCGCAGTAGCAATTGTGCTCGCGCACCCGGCGTGCGATGAGCTGCGCGTACTGCGCCCCGAAATCGAGGACGTAGACGGTCTCGTGGCTGCTCGACTTCACTAGCGGTTCATCCTGTAGTTGGGAGCTTCCTTGGTGATCTCGATGTCGTGCGGATGACTCTCCGCCATGCTCGCGCCGGTGATCCGGATGAAGCGCGACTCCTTGCGCAGCTCGTCGATCGTGCGGGTGCCGCAGTAGCCCATGCCCTGACGGATACCGCCGACCAGTTGATGCACCAGCTCGCTGAGGTGGCCCTTGTACGGGACCCGTCCCTCGACGCCTTCCGGCACGAACTTCTCGGTGGCGCGAATCTCCTGCTGGCCGTAGCGGTCCTTGCTGCCCGCCGCCATGGCGCCGAGGCTGCCCATCCCGCGGTAGGTCTTGAAGGTGCGCCCGTGGTAGAGCACTGTTTCGCCGGGACTCTCCTCGACACCGGCGAAGAGCGACCCCACCATCACCGCACTGGCTCCGGCCGCGATGGCCTTGACCATGTCGCCGGAGTAGCGGATTCCGCCGTCGGCGATCACCGGGACACCGGTTCCCTCCAGCGCGCGTGTGGCGGCAGCGACGGCACTGATCTGCGGCACGCCGATTCCAGCGATGACGCGCGTCGTGCAGATCGAGCCGGGACCGATGCCGACTTTCACGCCGTCCGCGCCCGCATCGGCGAGGTACTTGGCCCCGTCCCCGGTGGCGACGTTCCCGGCGACGACATCGACGTTGTGGTCCGCCTTGAGCTTCTCGACCGTCTTGCCGACGTTTTTACTGTGTCCGTGCGCCGTGTCGACCACGAGCAGGTCGACGCCCTGCTCCACGAGTGCGGCCGCACGCTCCAACGAATCCCCGACGGCGCCCACTGCGGCTCCGACGCGCAGGCGGCCCTGTGCGTCGAGGTTGGCCTGCGGGTACTCCTTGAGCTTGTTGATGTCCTTGATCGTGATGAGCCCAAGGAGGTTCATCGCGTCGTCCACGAGGAGGAGCTTCTCGACCTTCTCGCGGTGGAGGATCGCCTTCGCCGCTTCGAGGGTCGTGTCGATCGGTCCCGTGACCAGACGATCGCTGGTCATCACCGAACTGATGGGCGCGTGGGCGTCCGTGCGGAAGCGCAGGTCGCGGCTGGTGAGAATGCCCACCACACGCTTGCCCTCCACGATCGGAATGCCCGAGATGCGGTTCTCGTCCATCAGGCGCTGCGCCGCGCCGATCGACTCCTCGGCGGGCAACGTGATCGGATCGTAGATGATGCCGTTCACCGAACGCTTGACGACGTAGACCTCCTTGACCTGCTGTTCAATCGTCAGGTTCTTGTGGATGATCCCGACGCCGCCCTGCTGCGCGAGGCTGATCGCCAACGCTGCTTCGGTGACGGTGTCCATCGCCGCCGAAACAATCGGGACGTTAAGCGGGACGTTGCGGCTCAGGCGTGTTGTGACATCCGCCTGCGCTCCCAGGATTTCGCTGAATCCAGGGACGAGCAGGACGTCGTCAAATGTGATGCCTTCGCCAATGATCCGATTCTCCATGCGCACCTCGCTCCGCGGTTACGGGAGTGCGCCGCCCATCCGGTGGGGTAACTGCCGGAGAATCAACAGCGGGCGCTCTCCCGCGCCCGATTTCGAATCCACCAATATAGCTGCCGGTCCGACAAATCCGAACATTCGGAAGCCACGGGAAAACCGGGGCGAAAGGTCGCCCGGTTACATGTCGATTTCCCGGCGGCCGTAGTAGCGACCGAACGGGCTGTCCATGAAGCGTTCGTAGGAAACGTCCTCGACGCGCACGAAGCCCTTGGCCGTGCCGTCTTCGAGCACGGCATGCAGGACGCCACAAACTCCGGCGGCGGTGGAAATCTCAATTCCCGTAAAGAACGCACCACCGATCCGGTGCCCCTCGACCTTGCGCCAGAACGTGCGCTCTTCCAGACGCCCGTCGACCGTGCCGAGCCCGCGCACCGACACCAGGGTGAAGTCGTCGCGCGTGGCCGGAATCGAACGGTGGAAGATCTTCTCGAGTTCCTCGGGGTGATCGCGGAAGCGCAGGTCTTCCATCAGGAAGCGAATCAGCTCGAGGTGGCCCGGATAGCGCATCGTCTTGTAGTCGAGACGACGGATCTTGCCCGCATAGGTGTGGCACAGCGTGCCCACGCCACCCGAGGTCGTAAACGCCTCGTAGGTGACCCCGTCCACGATGACCTCTTCCTTGCCCTCCAGCGGCGCCACCATCGTGACCTCGCCGTTGCGCAGCGCCTCGCAAGGATGGATGTACTCGTTCACGAGGCCGGCGGTCGACCAGGTGAGGTTGTACTTGAGGCGGTTGTTCGGCTGATCGGGTAACGCGCCGACGCGGAGTGTCAACGAGTGGACCTCGTCGAACTGATTGATGATGTGGGTCCCGGCCAGCGTGATGAATCCGGGCGCGACCCCGCACTGGGGGCAGAAGGCAACGTCATCCGTGGCTTCCGCCAGCTCTTTGACGAAGCGCGTG
>Ga0209475_10005743_pt1 | contig 10034 bp, 6 predicted proteins | sample tdDd471_FD_187128 | JGI IMG/M metagenome (GOLD analysis project Ga0209475, IMG submission 187128) | Marine sediment microbial communities from the Atlantic coast under amendment with organic carbon and nitrate - tdDd47.1 (SPAdes)... | ecosystem: Environmental > Aquatic > Marine > Coastal >...
AACGGCGGGACGAGCTTCCGGGCGTTCGCCGAGCGCCTCGAGGAGCTGATCGCGCGCGGCCGCGGGATCGACGCGCCGGTGGTCGAGGAGCGCGAGGAGGGCGTGCGGGTGATGACCGTGCACTCGGCCAAGGGGCTGGAATTCCCCGTGGTGATCCTGTGCGACCCGACGCTGAGCCGCGAGAAGAAGAGCGTGTGGCGCTCGAGCTGGATCGACCCGGATCGTCAGCTGCGCGCCACCCCGCTCGCGGACTGCGCGCCGCTCGAGCTGCGCGAGCACGAGGACGCCGTGCGCGCCAAGGAGGAGGCCGAGGAGGTGCGGCTGACCTACGTGGCGGCGACCCGCGCGCGGGAGGTGCTCGTGGTGCCGTGCGTCGGCGACGAGCCGTTCGCGAGCTGGCTCGATCCGCTGCACCGCGCGCTGTACCCGAGCGAGCGGCGCGAGTCGGCGCGCGCGCCGGGGTGCCCGGACTTCGGCGACGACACGGTGCTCGACCGGCCGCCGAAGGTGGGCCACGGCGCGGAGCGCAGCGTGAAGCCGGGGCTGCACCGGACCGAGCACGGCGAGGTGGTGTGGTGGGACCCGACGACGCTGCCGCTGGGGCGCGTGCCTGCGGGGGGGATCCGGCGGCACGGGCTGCTCGCGGGCGACGAGGACGACGGGCGCGCCGCGCTACACGACGCGTGGGTGGAGCGACGCGACGAGACCCGCGCGCAGGGCGCCGCGCCGAGCTGGCGGGTGCGCCCGGTCACCGCGGTCGCGCACGAGACGGAGCACACGTCGCACGCGCCGGCGATCGAGCAGACCGACGTGGACCGCGAGGCGCGACCGTCGGGCAAGCGCTTCGGGACGCTGGTCCACGAGATCCTCGCGGAGTGCCCGCTCGACGCGGACGCGGTGTCGGTGAAGGCGATGGCGAGACACCAGGGCCGACGGCTCGACGCGACCGACGACGAGGTCACCGCCGCGGCCCAGGCCGCGCTCGCGGCGCTCGCGCACCCGCGTCTTCAGGCGGCGCGCGAGGCGACCGAGCACCGGCGCGAGACCCCGATCACCGTCCCGCTCGACGACGGCACGAGCGCCGAGGGCGTCATCGACCTGGCGTACCGCACCGACGACGGCTGGGTGGTCGTCGACTTCAAGTCCGACCGCGAGCGGGGCGAGAAGCTGACCCACGCGGTCCAGCTCGAGATCTACGCGCGCGCCGTCGGCCGCGCGACCGGCGAGCGCGTGCAGACCGTCGTGCTCTACGTCTGAGCGGCGCTCATCCGTCGGCCTCGGCGCGCTTGAGCTCGAGCTCTTCCCAGCGGGCCATCTTGGTCTCGAGGTCGGCCTGGGCAGCTTCGTGCGCGGCGACGACGTCGGCCGCCCCGTCCGTCTCGTAGAGCGCGGGGTCCGCGAGCTGGCGCTCGAGCTCGGCGACGGCGTCCTCCGCCTCGCCGATCGCGTCCATCAGGCCGTCGAGCTCGAGGCGCTCGCCGTAGGTGAGGCTCTTCTTGTTCTTGGACGACTTCTCCGCCGCGGGCGCGCCGCTCGGCTTCTTCTCCGGCTCCGGCTCCGGCTCGGGCTCGCGGCGCAGCGCGCGGTAGCTCGAGTAGCCGCCGGGGTAACGCACGACCCTGCCGTCGCCCTCGAACGCGAGGATCGAGGTGGCGACGCGGTCGAGGAACCAGCGGTCGTGCGTCACGACGAGCGCGGTCCCGTTCAGCTCGACGAGCATCTCCTCGAGCCCGGCGAGCGTGGTCACGTCGAGGTCGTTGGTCGGCTCGTCGAGGACCATCAGGTTGGTCGGCGTGAGCAGCAGCTTCGCGATGAGCACCCGCGCGCGCTCGCCGCCCGACAGCACGGACACGGGCTGGTCCCAGGTGTCGCGCCCGAACAGGAACCGCTCGAGATAGGCGCGCGCGTCCATCGTGCGCTCGCCCAGCGTCACCCGCGACCGGCCGCCGGCGACGTTCTCCATCACGGTCTTGGACTCGTCGAGCCCCTCGCGCCGCTGCCCGAGGTAGGTGATCTGCGTGTTCTTGCCGATCCGGATGGAGCCGCCGACCGGCGCGAGCTCGCCGAGCACCGCGCGCAGCAGCGAGGTCTTCCCCACCCCGTTGGGCCCGACGACGCCGACCCGCTCGCCGGGCACCAGCGTCAGGGTCAGCCCGTCGACGAGCGTCTTGCCGCCGAGCTCGAGCCGCAGGTCCTCGAGGTCGACGACCGTCTTGCCGCTGCGCGCCGCGGACACGTGCAGCGCCACCGCCTTGGCGGCCTTGGGCGCGTCCTGGCCCAGCACCTCGTGCGCGCGATCGATCCGCGCCTTCTGCTTGGTGGTCCGCGCCGGCGCCGACCGCCGCAGCCACGCGAGCTCGCGGCGCAAGAGGTTTTGCCGGTTGCTCTCGGCCCGCGCCTCGTGCGCCTCGCGCTCGGCCTTGGCGATCAGGTACGCCTCGTAGCCCCCCTCGTAGACGCGCAGCTCCCCGTCGGCGAGCTCGGCCGTCCGCTTCACCACCCGGTCGAGGAAGAACCGGTCGTGCGTGATCAGCAGCAGCGCCCCCGGCTGCTCGTCGCGCAGGTGCCCCTCGAGCCACTCGATGGTGTCGACGTCGAGGTGGTTGGTCGGCTCGTCGAGGATGCCCAGATCGGGCCGCGACACGAGCACGCGCGCCAGGTCGACCCGCCGCCGCTCGCCGCCGCTCATCGTCGACACCCGCCGCTGGTCGTCCTCGATGCCCAGGCGGTGGAGCATCGCCGCGGCGCGGTGCGAAAGGTCCCAGCCGCCGGACCGCTCGATCGTGGCTCCCGCCTCGGACTGCACCGCGAGCCAACGCTCGACGTCCTCGCCCGCCGCGAGCCGCTCCGACGCCTCGTCGTGCGCGCGCTTGGCCTCGGTCCACGCCGCCAGCCCCGCCAGCGCCGCCTCGAGCGCCGTCGGGTCGCCTTCGAACCGGGGCTCCTGCGGCAGGTACGCGACCCGCGCGCCGCGCCGCGTGACCACCTCGCCCGCGTCGGGCTCCTCGTCGCCAGCGAGGATGCGCCCGAGCGTGCTCTTGCCCGACCCGTTCGCGCCCACGAGCCCGACGCGATCGCCGGCGTCGAGGGTCAGCGAGACCCCGCCGAGGACCGTCCGGACGCCGTACGTCCGCACCAGCGATTGCGCGTCGAGCACCGTCACGCGCGGACCATAGCCTCAGAAGGACACGAGCGCTTCGAGCGCGGCGTGGTCGCTCAGCTTCTCCCGCCGGCGCGTCCTCAGCGCGGTGATCTCCCACGCGCGCTGTCGGTCGAGCCAGATCCGATCGAAGCGGAAGCCGCGGGACGACTCGGGCGGCCACCAGGTGTCGCGATGCGCCTTCGGCGAGCCCGCCGCGACCCACGCGTCGGCCATCGCCGCGCCCGCTTCGTCCCACTCGGCCTTCCGCAGGTTCGTGTCCCCGGCGAACAGCGCCGGCACGTCGGGGTCCTCGTGGAGGCGCGCGTCGATCTGCCGCACCTGCGCCACCCGGGACTCGGCCCCGCTGCGCAGGCTCTCGAGGTGCGCGGTGAGCACGACCGCGCGCGCCCCGCCCTCGCGCACGAGCGTCGCCTCGACCCAGCCGCGCCCGAGCGGGCTGTCCTCGAAAGGCCGGTACGCCGCGTCCTCGATCTGCCAGGGCGGCCGCACCGCGATCGCGACGTAGTCCTCCTCCTCGCGGGGCGGCGCCTCCGGGAAGATCGCGAACCTGGCCGCGCCCAGGTGCGGCCGGAGCTTGGCGACGTGCACCCGCGGCACGACCTCCTGCAGGCAGATCACCTCGGGCATCGGCGGGCTGGGCCGACCGGCGAGCGCCCGCTTCACGTCCATCCCGAGCAGGAGCTCGTGACAGATCCGCTCCGCCCGGGAGTCGAGCCGCGTCGTCTCGAGCCCCTCGACGTTCCACGTCAGCACCCGCAGCGACCGCGCGTCGTCCATCGCCCGCGTCATAGCAGGCGGGGCGCTCACACCAGGTACGACCGGGTCCACGAGAGCTCGGCGACCGGGACGTCATGGCGAGCGGCGAGATGCGCGAGCTCACGAGCGCGCGAAGCGCGCCGCGGCGGCGACGCGGTACATGTCGTTCGAACAAGCCGCTTGACGGGGGATTCCACGAACCGGCAGAGGGATCGGATGAAGCTCATCTCGACCGACCAGGCCCCCTCCCCCGCGGGGCACTACTCGCAGGCCGTCGTGCACTGCGGCGCCGTGTACGTCGCCGGCCAGCTCCCGATCGACCCGGCCGACCCGAGCCGTCCGCCCGGGACCGTGGCCGAGCAGACCGAGCGCGCGCTGCGCAACGTCGAGGCGATCGTCGTAGCCGCCGGCTCGTCGCTCGACCGGCTGCTGAGCGTGACCGTCTACGTGACCGACATCGAGCACTGGCCGACGGTGAACGAGGTGTACGCGCGCGTGCTCGGTGAGCACCGGCCGGCCCGCGCGGTGGTGCCGGTGAAGACCCTGCACCACGGCTTCGCGATCGAGATCCAGGCGGTCGCCGCGGTCGACTGACCGCGCCGAGCGAGAGGGAGCGGGGCGCAGCGCACCGGGCGACGCGCAATGCCGACATCATACGCCATAGTCAATCGAGTACACATCGCAGGAACGACACACCCATTGCCTGAACCGTGAAACCATAGGTGCAGAAGCGCTTCGACACGAAGTCGGACATCGATTATCTTTGGCACCGCAGGGGCGGCGTGCGGACTGCCGAGGCGCTTCTATTCGAGAAACAATGGTGCAGTTGTCGACGCCCTGGACGAAGCTCCTGATGGTCTCGCCGCGACAGAGGAGTGTAACCGTGCGCTCTCACCGGACATGCGCCGCACGTGGCTCGAGGTCGGCACGATGGAAACCGTATTGATCGACGCCCGATTCGACCCGTCTCGTGGACCTCGGATCACCGCCCCACCGCGCGAGGATGAGCGCCGGAGCACGCCGAAGTGTGGGTCTTCGTATTCTCGACTGCACACGGCGACGTCGCGAGAGAACGCCGCAACGAAGCTCACGGCGATGCCCGCCAACCCTCTGACATCGACGCCGGGGTGGAGCTCGCCGCCCACCTCGTCGCCGCGGCCGCTCCCCCCCGTCCGATGGGGCACTCCGGCGAGCGCGGGCGTCGCGGGCGCCCCGTCCTCGCGGGTCGCGTCGGCGGGTCGCGGGCTGGGCCCGCCGACCGACACCATCCGCCTCCTCCTGATCGAAGACAACCTCGGCGACGTCGACCTCCTGCGCGAGCACCTCGAGGACAGCTCGCTCGACGCCGAGCTGCTCGTCGCGTGCCGCCTCGCGGACGGGCTCGAGCTCCTCGACCTGCACGACGTCGACTGCGTGCTCCTCGACCTCCACCTGCCGGACGCCCGCGGCGAGGCCTCCGTGCGCGAGCTCCGCGAGCGGGCCGCCGAGGTGCCGGTGGTCGTGCTCACGGGCCTGGCCCAGAGCGATCTGGCGCACCTCTGCGTGCACCTCGGCGCGCAGGAGTACCTCGAGAAGCATCGGCTCGGGCCCCGCTCGCTGACGCAGGCCATCCGCCTCGCGATGCTCCGCGTGAGCGAGGCGCGCAGCCGCCGCGAGCTCGTGCACACCGACCGGCTCCGAGCGGTGGGCATGCTCGCCGCCGGGATCGCCCACGAGGTCAACAACCCGTTGACCTACCTGCAGGTCAACCTCGGGCAGCTCGAAGAGCGTGTGGCGGCGGGCGAGCACGACGCGGAGCTGGCTCGGCTGGTGAGCGAGTGCCGCGACGGGGTGCACCGCATCGCGGGGATCATCCAGCGGCTCAACACGTTCGCGCGGGCCGACGAGGGCCGCCACACCGAAGTGCACCTCGACCGGATCGTGCACGACGCGCGCCGGCTGACCGAGCACCACTGGCGCCAGCACGCGCACTACGAGGAGCAGCTCGGCCCCACCCCCCCGCTGCTCGCCAACGCGGGGGAGCTCACGCAGGTGGTGGTCAACCTCCTGGTCAACGCCGCGTTCGCGGTCAAGGCGGGCGGCGGCGGCGTCATCCGGGTCCGCACCCGCGACGTCGGAGGCGCCGTGGAGGTCATCGTGAGCGACGACGGGCAGGGCATGACGACGCGCGAGCTGCGCCGCGCCTTCGACCCGTTCTACACGACCAAGCCGCGCGAGCACGGCTCGGGCCTGGGCCTCGCGCTGTGCCGGCAGATCGCGCAGCAGCACGGCGGCTCGCTGACCGCGACGAGCACGCCGGGGGCGGGCGCCGAGGTCACGCTCCGCCTCCCCGTCCGGGCTCCGCCCCAGCCCGCGCCCCCCAGCGCCGAGCGCGCGGCTCCCGCGGGCGGCACGCGGCGCGTGCTCGTGATCGACGACGAGCCGAACATCTGCCGGGCGATGACGCGCCTGCTCGGGTCGCGCCACGAGGTCACGACGGCCGGCGGAGGCCTCGCGGCGATCGAGCTGCTCGGCCGCGGCGCCGACTTCGACGTGGTGCTCTGCGACCTGACGATGCCGGACGCCGACGGCCGCGAGGTCCACGAGTGGATCGAGCGCAACCGCCCCGAGCTGCTCCCGCGCTTCGTCCTCATGAGCGGAGGCGCGCAAGCCGACGTGCTCGAGTCGCTCCCCCCGGCGCGGCGCCTCGCCAAGCCCTTCCGGCCCGGCGAGGTGTTCGCGCTGATCGACGAGGTCGGGGCCGAATCCGACCCCTGATCGCCGCCGTCAGGGGTGGAAGCTGGGCTCGCGGACCTGGGCGACGAACTCGCTGATCAGGTCGCGCGCGCGCTCGTCGAGCTGGCCGAACTCGATCCCCATGCCAGGGGGCTCGCTGCCCTCGAGGTCGTGCGGGTCGCGCACCCAGCGCACGACGCCGCGGGCGTTGATCTCGTGCCCGCCGGGCAGCCCGAGCGAGACGTCGACCTCCGCGCCGACGGGCTGCAGCACGTAGGTCGACACGAAGATGCCTCCCTCGGAGATGTCGCTCGTGAAGCCGGCGTAGAAGTTCGAGTCGCTGAACACGTTGACGGCCGTCACGAGCTCGACCCGCGTGTCGCGTCGGCGCTCCTGGGGCGAGGGGTGAGGACCTGCGTCGGGCGCGGTGATCTGGGCGTGCGTCATCTCGGGGATCTCCATGGTTCGATCAGAAGCTCGGGGTCGGGAAGGGGAGGCCGGGCTTCGCGAAGAGGTAGCCCTGCATCAGGTCGCAGCCGACGGCGGCCAGCGCGTCGCGCTCCGCCGGCGTCTCGACGCCCTCGCTGATCAGCGTGATGCCGAGCTCCTCGCAGAGCTGGCAGAACGAGCGGACCAGGCGCTGCTTGGTCGGGCTCTTGTCGATGTCGCGGATCAGGCTCATGTCGAGCTTCGCCACCTCCGGCTCGAGCTGCGCCAGGCTGGTCAGCCCGGCGTACCCGGCGCCGACGTCGTCGACCGCGATCGAGAAGCCCATCGCGCGGAGGTCGGCGACCCGCTGCTTGAGGTCGGGGATCTCCGACAGCGACGCGCGCTCGACGATCTCGAGGGTCACCTGGTCGGCGATGCACGCGAGCGGCGAGGCGGGGTCGTACAGCTCGGAGTCGAGCAGGTCGCCCGGGTGGATGTTCACGAACAGCCGCGTGGCTCGCCCCTCCATCGGGGCCGGGGCCAGCGCCCGGATCGCGCGGCTCAGGTGCTCGACGCGCCCGAGCGTCTCCGCCGCCCCGAACAGGGCGCCCGGGTGCGGCATCGCGGGGTCGTGCGACCGGACCAGCACCTCGTAGCCGTACGTCTCCCGGCTCGTGAGGGACACGATGGGCTGGTAGACCAGGTAGAGCTGGTCGAGGGCGCGCATGAACACGTCCTCGAGCTCGACCTCCGGCTGCGACGACAGCTCCGTCGCGTGCACCTCGAGGAGCGACTGCTGCAGGCGGGTGAGCCGGCACACGCTCGCCGCGCGCTGGACGGTCTCGAGCAGGTCGACGCGTTCGAAGGGCTTGGTCACGTAGCGGAAGGCGCCGTGCTCGAGCGCCTCGATCGCCGACTCGGTGGTCGGCGCGCCCGTGGCGATGATCACCGGGACGGTCTCGTCGTGCTTGCGGATCCGGCGCAGCAGCTCGACCCCCTTGGGCTCGGGCATCTCGAGATCGGTGATCACGACGTCGAACCGCCCTCGGTTGAACTTCGCGAGCGCCTCCTGGCCCGAGCGCGCCACCGTGACCTCGTAGCCCTGCTGCGTGAGGACGCGCTGGTACACCCGCGTGAGCCGCTCGTCGTCGTCGGCGACGAGCACCCGGCCCTCGGAGTCGGGCACGCCCGAGACGCGCTCGTGGCCGGCGGGCTCGAGGTTGCCGCCCTCACCGATGCGGTACGAGCGCGGCGCGTCGCGGAACGCCTGGTAGGCGTGCCGGTAGGTCGCGAGGTCGCCCGGCGGGCACTGCGGCTCGATCAGGCGCACCCCGAACCCCGGCGGCGCGAGGGCGTCGCTGTGGGCGCCGACCTTTCGGACCCAGACGGCCTCGCCGCGCAGGTGCACGATCCCCGTGCGGCCCGGCGGACGCAGCTCGAGCCAGACCGGGCTGCCCGAGGGGGGCGGGTCGAGGCTGCGCACGAAGAGCCCGCGGCGGCTGACGTTGTAGGTCAGCCCGAACGACGGAGTGAGGTCGTGCTCGCGCCGGAAGGCGCACAGCGTGGAGAACAGCAGCCGGGGCGAGGCCCGCAGCTCGGTCGTGTCGCCCGCGAACAGCTCGTTGACCACGAAGAGCAGGTCGTCGGCGGCCGCGTCGTCGGCCACGATCCCGACGCGGCCGATCGTCTCGCCCTCGCGCTCGCTGTCGTCGGCGCGCCGGAGCACGACCGTGGGGAGCGACTCACCGCGCGCGGCCTCGCGGACCCGCGAGATGAGGTCGGGCGCGTCGTCGAGCAGCGGCTGCGCGACGACGAGCAGCTCGAGCCGCTCGGGGGCCTCGTTCACCACGTGGCGGACCTCCTCGTCCGTCGTCGCGAAGGCGACCTCGAAGCCGGCCTGGCGCAGGACGCGCCCGAGCAGGCGACGCCGAAGCCCGTTGGGGTGCGCGATGCACGCGCGGCCGCGCCACGGCTCCGCGACCGCACAGAGGTCGATCGAAGCGGTCGCGGCCAGACGGCGCGTGGCGGTGCCGAGATCCGAGCGCAGCGCCACGTCGTCGGCGCCGATCTCGTGCGCGTGCTGGTACGCGCCCTCGGTGGGCTGCGCCACGAGCGCGATGACCATGGTCCGCATCATGCGCAGATCACTGCGAATCCACGCCACGAGCGCCTCCGCGCCGTCGAGCTCCGGGTCGACGATCAGGGTGCGGATCTGCTCGTGATGCGTCGCCATGCGTCGCCGGGCCGTGCCGACGTCGACGGCGAAGCTCGGCTCGACGCGAGCCCGCGCGCAGGCCGCCTCGAGGGCGGCGCGCTCGCTCGCGAAGAGGGGCGCGACCACCAGGGCGGCGCGCTCGGCGCTCGGCGTGGGGTGGATCGGACGAATGACGGTGTGTGCGAGCACTGAATCCTCCTGAGGCTTCCTGTGCTCGGGACGAATGCAGCTCCCGTACCACTGGCTGGATCCCACGTGGAGTCAACGGAATCGAGCGACTCGCGGTCGATCTCACCACCGCGAGGGACCCACCCTCCACTCGATCCGGTACGCTTCGGGCCGTGCCGGCCCCCATCCTGATCGTCGACGACGAAGCGAACATGCGCCGGGCCGTCAGCCGCACGCTGAAGGCCGAGGGGTACGCCACCCTCGAGGCGGAGTCGGCCGAGCGAGCGCTGGAGGTCCTCGACCGCGAGCGGGTCGCGCTCGTGCTCACGGACGTCTCGATGCCGGGGATGAGCGGGCTGGAGCTGCTCGAGCGCTTGCACGCCATGGACGATCCGCCCCCCACCGTGATGATGTCCGGCGAGGCGACCACCGCGCGGGCGGTGCGCGCGGTGCAGCTCGGAGCGCTCGACTTCCTCGACAAGCCGTTCGAGCACGATCGGCTGCGGATCACGGTCCGGAACGCGCTCCGGTTCACCCGGCTGTCCGCCGCGCACGAGACCCTCAAGGCCGAGGTCAGCGCCCGGTCTC
>Ga0209475_10005744_pt1 | contig 10031 bp, 7 predicted proteins | sample tdDd471_FD_187128 | JGI IMG/M metagenome (GOLD analysis project Ga0209475, IMG submission 187128) | Marine sediment microbial communities from the Atlantic coast under amendment with organic carbon and nitrate - tdDd47.1 (SPAdes)... | ecosystem: Environmental > Aquatic > Marine > Coastal >...
CCTGGCCACGGATGCCGGCCGGGAAGGGGAGGTGATTGCCAGGACCATCCTGCTCAGATCCGGGTTCCAGGACAAGGAACGGGTATTCCGATTCTGGACCAGTCAGGCCCTGGTGCCGGATGTGGTGAGACGGTCTATGGCCCAGATCCGACCCATGGCCGATTATGATAGGCTCTGGCGGGCAGGCTCCTTTCGCCAGGTCTCGGACTGGCTCATCGGCATGAACTGTACCCGGGTGCTCACGGTGCGTCTTAAGGACCTTTTTTCCGTGGGCAGGGTCCAGACCGCTGTTCTGGCCTTTCTGGTGGACCGGAAAATAGAACGGGAAAATTTTGTTCCCCAGCCTTATTGGACCTTGGCTGCAAATTTTTCAAACCAAAAGGGAACCTGGACCGGTCGCTGGTTCAAGGGCAAGGAAAACAAGCTCACGAACAGGGAAGAGGCCCAGAAACTTTACCAGCGGCTCAATAATCCGGCCCTGTCCGGAACGGTAAAATCCCTTAACCGGGAAAAGAAAACTGAGGCCTCGCCTTTTCTCTTTTCCCTCACCGACCTCCAGCAGGAGGCCAATAAACGGTTCGGATTTCCGGCCAAGAAAACCCTGGATATTGCCCAAAAGCTTTACCAGGACAGAAAATGCCTCTCATATCCCCGGACCGATTCCAGGGTCCTGGGCAGCCAGAATCTGGATATGGTCCAGGGCATCATCCAAAAGATGGGTGCGGCTCATGGGGAGCTGTTCCGTGAAATAGATCGGTCAAAGGTGTCCTTGTCCAACAAACGGGTATTCAACGATGCCAAACTCACGGACCACCACGCCCTGATCCCCCTGAAGCCGGTCCCGGCCGGAGCCGGAACCGATGAAAAACGGATCCATGATCTGGTCCTGAGACGCTTTGCCGCGGTTTTCCACCGGGACTGCCGGTTTGAGCTCACCCGGGTGGTGACTCTTCTGGATAATGACGCGTTCGCCACCAGAGGGAAAGTGATTCTGGACCCGGGCTGGCAGGCAGTGTGGACTCCCGGATCAAAGGAAAAAGAATCCATGGATCTTATTCCGCCCCTGGTGGCCGGTGATCCGGCTTTGGTTCAGAAAATGAAGCTGGAAGAAAAAGAGACCCGTCCTCCTGCCGAATACACCGATTCCCTCCTGTTAAGGGATATGACCAACCCGGGCCGGTATGTGGAAGGGGAGGCTGAGAAAAAGCTTTACCGCGGGGAGGTGGGCATCGGCACCCAGTCCACCCGGGCCCAGATCATTGAGACCCTTATCCAGAGACAGTATATCCGGAGATCAGGCAAGCAGCTTCTGGCCATGGACAAGGGCGTGTTCCTGGTGGAGGCCCTGCGCAAATGCCCGGTCGCTTCGGTGCTCACCTCTCCTGAGGAAACGGCCCGGTGGGAGATGGGGCTCAACCGCATTGCCCTGGGCGAAGATCCGGACTCAAGGTTTCTTGACGATATTAAAAATTTTGTGGCAAAGGCGGTGGAGGAGCTTGCCGTTGCTGATTTCGGCAATGCATTCTTTCAGACAGACCGGCCGGAGGCGGTGGTGGTGGGTAAATGTCCGGGATGCGGCGGGGGGGTGCGGGAAACAAAGAAGGCCTATTCCTGTGATGACAGGGCCTGCGGGTTTGTGATCTGGAAACGGATCGCGGGCAAAGGCATTTCCCCGAAAATGGCCGCCAACCTGATTCGGTACGGGCGGTCCGGCCCCTTTACCGGGTTTGTGTCTAAAAAGAAAAAACGGTTTTCCGCGACCTTGGTGATTCAAGAGGACCAGGGCGGATTCAAGGTGGCCTTTGAGTTTGAGGAGAAAAAAGCCCTTGCCTTAGCCCCTCCTGAGATTCCGGTCTGTCCTGCCTGCGGCGGCCGCATCATTGAGGGAAAAAAAGGGTATGGCTGCAGCAATTGGCGGCCGGAAAATGGCAATTGCCTCTTTGTGATCTGGAAGGATATCTCAGGCAAAAAACTGACCTTTGCCAATGCCCTGACCCTGGCGGCCGGAAATATCACCCGATCCTATGTGCTGAAAAACAAGCGGGGAGAAAAATTTAAGGCAAGGCTGAAGATGATCCCTTCCCGGGAAGGTGGATTCTGCATTGAAATTCTGCCCGAAGGGAAACTCACTCAAAACCGCCAGGTCTCCTGCACCCGGCCCGCCATTAACCCACTTGCGCAGCCAATGTGAAATGGTTTTTTAACAGCCCAAAGATCGTATCGCGTCATGACGTTAAAAATCAAGGATACAACGGCGTAAAATCTTTTTGAAAACAATTTTTTAAATTACCAAAATTACAATTTCACTTTTGCCCATTTCCCCAAAAAACCAGGGTGGCAATGACCATGCTCCCTATCTGGATTCCTGTTTTAACAGTTGTTCTCATAGAGTGTTAAATATCTGGCCCATGAAGCTGCATCATATAAAAATTTGAATAATTTCCTTTTATTCCGGGGTTTTCCGCCGATGAAATGGTCAGGCGCAGCTCTCCTTTTACCAGGCTCAAGGAGCCTTGCCCATTCTGCAGATACATGCCTTGATCTTTCCATCCTTTGTCTGTCAGCTTTTCTTTATAAAAGTAGAACACATCTGTTAAAGTGGCTTTTGTTCCCATGGTGACATTGAGGACATTGGTGGTTTTAAGCTCTGCGCCGACTTTATCTCCCGATCTTCTTGGAATGATCTGCCAGATCTGCTCTGCTGATCCCGGGCCTTCTTTTGTCTCTTTTACTCTGTTCATCACCTGTGCCATGGTCTGCATGAACTGGGTTTTTTCTTCAGGACTCATGTTGTCGCCCATGGCCTGGTTCATCTGCTCCATCATTTTATTGACATCCAGATTCTGTTTACCGGACAGCTTCTTTGCAGCAGGTTTTTTCTTTCCCAGTGTTTTTGTCAATTCGGGCCTGGTCTGGGCCTCTTCCTCCTCACCCATGGCCTGACCCTGTGCCATCATCTCACCTAAGTCCATGCCCATGACCGCCATCATGTTCCCGACTTTTTTGTATCCGGTCAACGGTTGCATCATTTTTTTTGGCGGTTTGCCTTCTTTGATGTTACGCATTTCCTGGATAGCACCATCCTCATCCATGGTTTTCAACGGCATTTCAAATTTATCACTTTCCCAGACGATAAGCCTGGTTTTCATATTCTGGCCCATGATCTGCGTACTGGTGACCACTTCCTTTTTCACGCATTTGTAACGGGATACTTTTTCCTTGCCCAGCACTTTTTCCGATTCCACGTTGTCCATGGCTTTGTATCCAGCCATCATGTCTTTTTCATCCAGCGGTCCCTCAAAGACCAGCTTTTTGTCATGGTTGTAAAAATAAGATTTCTTATGATTTTTCAGTATCAGCATAGAGAGGTTCAGTTTTTTGCCACCCACGCCTGCAGCCGATATCCCGTCAATCCGGATGGCATCTTTGTTGACATAAAGTTTGGCTGTGTTGACGATGCTCCCGTTTTCATCAATGGTTACATTATCTGCTGAAAAATTATCGATTTTACCGCCGAACAGGGCAAAGGCCGGGGTTGCAGCAATACATGCCAAGACGATTGTAATCATGAATAATAACCCGAATTTAGGACACGTTGTTTTCATCATACTTTTCCTTTCTTGTTTTTAACCACAGAAGGACATAGATATCACAGAGGAATGTGCTTTTATAATACGCCTGCGCTCCTTGTGCGGTCTGTGGTTCATTTATTTTCTGCTAAATCACATGGGTAAACCCCGGCTTTGCCGGGGAGACTCCCAAAGTTTGGCATTTGCTGGAATATTCGAAAGCCTCCATTGATGGGAATCGCTCAAAGCTCAACCAAAGGGATGCTTTTGATGGACAACTACAAAAAGTTAAATCATACGACTTGGGATTGCAAGTATCACCTGGTCTGGATTTGAAAATACAGAAAAAAAGATTAATTATGGGAATCTCGAACAATATCTTGGTGAAACATTAAAGGAACAGGCTTTACACAAAAAACCACAAATTATTGAATGGCATCTGAAGGGTGATCATGTATATATATTCGTCTGAAAATGGGATGACGAAATTTACTTGTTCCTGAGTGAAAAAAATTATTCAATCTCGGTCTAACAATCATAGATGTTCCTCGTTCCATTCTTTATTTATCTACGCCACAACGAGTCTGTAAAAAAAAAAGTGATTATATATCATTTTTTAATCCCGATTCCTTTACGTCTTACCCCCGTCCTGCATATCAATTTACGATTCCAGTTAAAATATTAAAAACTATGTATATATTTTCACATTGTCACCTTTTTTTCATAGAAAAAAATAGTCTCATTATTCCTCACCCCCTGATGACAGGATATCGGGGCTTAATAAGAGGTGGTTCAAAAGTTGCATCTCGTTGTTTGCAGGCATATTGCTAAACCATCTGTGATGGGTTTAATTTTTTGAATTTTTTATAAATAAGGGTTAAAGGAGTAATTATGAAAAAGTTAATTGTCTTTTTTTTATTTTTCTTATTTGTTGGCACAGCCAATGCCAACTTAATCACCAACGGAGATTTTTCTACGCTTGATATTACAGGCTGGACACTTACCGGAGGAGAATATTCAAATGCAAGTGGTGGCTTTTTTCAAGAATACGATAATACTGGATGGGCTGTTTTAAGCCAGGATATTACAACTGCTTCTGGTACTGAATACGATCTTTCATTCGATACTTTCGCAACTCGCATAGACGGTAATGACTTTGCCTGGTCCATTGATGGCGGTGCATTAAACTCCATTGCCACCACAACCGACTGGGTCACTAATTTTGATACCTTTATCACAACCAGTACCACCACAAATATTGCATTTTATATGGCAACTGATTCTGGTACTGGAACATGGGGTTTAGACAATATATCCGTCACCCTCTCAGGCTTTGATCCGGTTCCGGAACCCACTACAATGATTCTTTTCAGCATTGGTCTTTTAGGACTTGCAGGCGTTACAAGAAGAACAAAATAATCATCGAACATATTTAGTTTTTTAGGCAGGGCCATTTTTGGCCCTGCCTTTATTTCGGGTATTGAGTTCTTCTGCTATTAATTTTTTTTGATCAGGAGTTGGTGACACCTTCCTGATATTTGTATTCAGAAGTTGGATTATTCCGGTTATACTTTAGTTTGATCTTTCTTGATAAAACCTCTTTATACAGGTTTATCCCCACAATTTCCTCCGGTGTTAGATTACCGAAATAGCGTTCCATATTCTCGGCGTAAATTAGTCGTTCAGGTAATCCATTACCCGGTGAAACTTTCATTGCAATTGAGTTTTGGGGGCAAACATGCCAACAGCGATAACAGACGATACATGTCTTATGAAATTTAACAACCTTGTTTTCGATCGTGATGCTGTCAGTGGGGCATTCCTTGACACAAATACCACAAAGATTACATTTTTCAGGATCCCTTTCGGGCAAGGGCGTCGTTTTTTTCTTGAGATAATTTAAAAAAGGACCAATTGTATCATAAAATCTACCTCCGCTGATTGAATCAACTGTGTAATGATCTGGCAATGCATCTCCATTTAACATGTTCGCAGCAACTGCTCGCCCAAAATCTTCAGCATAATTGAGCTCTTTCAAACTGGGCCGTTCCGGATAAGTCCCAAAAAGAGTCGGATATGTACAAGTCCCTCTCAACTGGATGCCTCCGATGACTGCTGCTCCTGTTTGAGTTAAGGCACGCTCCAAATGCTGCAATGACTTAGCTGGCGAACCTCCCGAAGTAATGAATACAAAAGCCTTTTTTCCCCGGAAATCAAAACCGCCATTTTTTAAAAATTCAGGCATAATTTCAGCTGGTCTATTCTCGAAAACCGGACAGCCGATTCCTAAAAGGTCTGTATTCTCCGGTATCCATTTTTTACGATTTAGAAAATTGACATGTTGAACCTCTATTCCACGATCTTGCAACCCATTTCCTATTGAAATTCCTACTTTTAGAGTGTTTCCTGTCTGGCTAAAAGTCAATAAACTTGCCTTCATTCCTTAACTCCTTGATATGGTCAACTCAACGAGTCTGGAGTAAGCATTTTTTTAAGAAAAGTGATTCCATTTTACATCTGCTTTTTTCAATAATTCGTTTGGGATCAATAACCCTGACATACATGGTCAGGTTCTTATTTTTAATTTACCCTTCAGACTGAGCCTTCCCAATCTCAGAGTATGCAGGATATCCAGATTATAATGCACAAATAAATGTTTCTCCCTCAATATTTTTTATTTTGATTTTCCCTAACCGAAGAAGTGTCGCGCATTCACGCTCACCTTCAGAGGGCGTTATTCTTCCCTGTAGTCGCTCGATTAAATCCATTGGACTCGCTTTCCCAATCTCTTTTATTAGATGAAGCAGTATTTCCTGGGGTTCCGTAAGCGTGTTCTTTGTGCCATGTTTCTCAAAGGATTTGGCACTGTAGTCCGCCCAAGGGTCGCAAAATCGGGTGGGTGAAAGGACATCAATATAACAGTCTTCGCATAATATATTTCCGGCATGTTCATGTTGCTCTTCTTGGCGAATCGTCTGCTGGCATTTATGACATTTCATTTTCTTACCTTTTTTAGTTCCATTTAATGTTGACTGTGTTAACATTAAATGGAAAAAGTTGACTTTGTCAACATGAAAGTTTAAACTACCTATAAAAAACAATACCGAATGTAAAAGGATGCCCATTGACAGGAAAGCAATATCATCATGGAAATTTACGGCCAAAGTTATTGAAGACAGCAGCTGAAATGATTTCACAAGAGGGGTTGGAATCGGTCACCATGAGATCCCTGAGTCAGAAAATCGGTGTATCGAGAACGGCTGCCTATAGGCATTTTAAGAATAAAACAAGCTTATTATGTGCCATTGCAGAAGACGGGTTTACAAAGTTGACCCGCCGGTTAAAAAGAATCAATACAACGGTATCAAAAGATTCATTTGCCCGGTTTCAACAAATCGGGTTGCAGTATATTGAATTCGCAATTGAATTTCCTGGATATTATCGATTGATGTTCGGCCATGCAATTATTGCGGAAAAAAGGACCAGCGAGCTACGTCAGGCAGCCCAAACCACATTTGACGAGTTGTTAAAATCAATTGAAGTGTGTCAGAAGGAAAACAGACTCAAACAAAATGATCCATTGTTGTTGGCCAATACCGTGTGGGCATGGGCCCATGGATTATCAATGCTGTTGATAGATCGGCAGATTGATATCACCGAACAAATGCAGGTACTCCCCACACTGTTGACCCCAGATTCAGCACCAGATAGAGCTGGCATTGAAAAAATGATTCAAATTTCCATGGATATATTAACCCATGGTATTAGAAGGTAATCGCCACGGATCAGCAACAATGTTGACTTCATAAGCTTGCCTGAGTGCAACGGTTTGCTAATATGCACGAGGAAAATGGGAGCAGGGCGATCGTCCTCTCTGCCGCTGAAGTTTTCCTTGGGGTATTATGCTGCTAAAGTTTCAAAGGCGTGAGCCGAACCAGGCGCCCGTTTTTTTTATCTTCCAGAACCCATATGCTACCTTTGGGTCCTTGCTCAACCTCTCGTATTCGTTTGCCCATATCAAACCGTTCGACCTCATGGGCTTGGCTCCCCTTAATCTGGATCCGTATCAGAGACTTCGATCTGAGCCCTCCTATAAAGGCATTATTCTGCCACTTTGGAAACATGGAACCATTGTATATGATCAGCCCTGAGGGTGCAACGGTGGGCACCCAGTATACCTCTGGTGCATTGAATTCCGGGCGCGTGTCATGATCGGGAATGGGAATGCCCGAGTATTGATCGCCCCAGGAGACAATTGGCCAACCATAATTATCGCCACCAATGGTCAGGTTGAATTCATCACCATGTTTGGGGCCCATTTCGTGTGTCCACAAATTTCCCTGTTTGTCAAAAGCTATACCAAGCAGGTTGCGATGCCCCAGAGACCAGAAGGTCTTTGCAAGTTCTCCCTTATCCTGAAACGGATTGTCAGGGGGGATTGATCCGTCCTCGTTTATCCTGATGACTTTGCCCAGATTTTGGGTCCAGCTTTGGGCTGGCGTCTGTTTTTGCCGTTCACCGGAAGTGATGAATAATTTTCCATCCGGGCTGAATGCCAGCCGATGAGAGTAATGCCCCATGCCTGAGACTTTTGGTTTTTGCCGCCAGATGACCTCAAGGTTTTCCAGTGCCGGCTTGGCAGACAAGGGGCGAAAGATAGCCCGAGCAACAACGGCTCCTCTTTTTTCTGCCCCATCCTGCTCAGCGTAGGACAGATATACCCAATGGGTATCCTTGTATTTGGGATGGAGAATGATATCACCCAAACCGCCCTGACCACCGTAGGCGACATTGGGTATTCCTTTAACAGACACCCTGGAGCGGTCATTTAGGTGGACCATGAATAACGTTCCGCTTTTTTCAGTTACCAGGAGGTCTCCGTCCGGCAAAAAGGTCATGGCCCATGGTTCATTGAATGCGCCAAAGCTTTCGGCCAAAAGAGTTGAACCGGCGCTACCCTTAATAATCTTATCAGCAGGCTGGGCAAAGGAGTTGCTGGTAAGCAGTAGTGATAATAGTAGGCAAACTATAATACCTAATGGGTGCATAATTTTATCCGTCATTTTCATTTCCGGTTTATTGGGTTTCTATTTCAGAAGAATATTTTCCAAGGCGGGCAGCACCATTGCATTTGGCCCGATGTAAAAGAATCTTTTGTGCCAGACCTTTATTTTCTTTTTCCCCTTTCCAGGCAGCAAGGCAGTCTTCCTGCAGCGCCCTGCCATATGAAAAACTCAATTCCCATGGCAGATGCGTATCTTTGTTCATGGCATTTAAATGGATGGTGGCAAGTTTTGAACTCTGCCCGCCTGACAGGAACGCAATGCCCGGTACTGCCGCCGGAACGCTGCGTTTGAATATCTTGATGGTGGATTGGGCCACACTCTTTGGATCTGCCTGTTCCTGACAACTATCCCCGGGTGTCACCATGCTGGGTTTTAAGATTATACCTTCCAGAAAGACCCGCTGAAGGGCCAATTCTTCAAAGACACTGTCAAGTGTATATTGGGCGGCACGTTCACAACGTTCAAGGGTATGGCTGCCGTTGATGAGGATTTCAGGCTCAATGATAGGAACAATCCCTTTGTTTTGACAAATGGCTGCATACCTTGCCAGGGCGTGTGCATTCAATGCGAGGCACAGTTGGGATGGCTGATGGGTTCCAATCTGGATAACGGCCCGCCACTTGGCAAATTTGGCACCAAGCTCTTTGTATTTTTCAAGACGTTCTGACAGGCCGTCCAGGCCTTGTGTCACTTTTTCATCCAGCGTATTGGGAATCGTGGTCAGCCCTTTGTCCACTTTTATGCCCGGGATAATCCCTTTGTTTGATAAAATTTTTGAAAATGGCGTGCCGTTTGCATCAGATTGTTTCAGGGTTTCATCAAACAGGATTACTCCGCTGATATGGTCCTCCAGACCATGGGTGGTGAATAGCATTTCCCGGTAGAATCGCCGGTTCTCTTCCGTGGATTCAACATTGATCGAATCAAATCGCTTCTTTATTGTTGGGTTGCTTTCATCTGCGGCCAGGATGCCTTTGCCCGGGGCAACCATGGCTCTGGCAGTCTCTTCCAGTTGTTTAAGGATGGTGTCGTTTGCTCGGATTGTCGTTGTCATATTATGGAATCTCCCTTTTTATCTGTGAAGAGTTTCACAGGGTTTGAAGATGGGATCAGGCATTCTGCCTGATTTGATTAAGGTAAGATGTTATTTCCAAATTAGCAAGTATGGTTTATATAAAACCATTCATTCCGGGTTAACGTGAACTCGCTTGCTCTAAGCAGTGATCGATATGATCCCTCTTCTAGTGAATGAACAGCGCCGTTTCGTTGTCAAAATCTACGGCCCCGGCTATCCATAAGGGGAGGGGAATTTAAGGACAATAAGAAAGGGTTCATCCAGTCCTCGGGTCATTAATTTCAGGCCTGTTTTGCCCGTTACCTTTAATCATCGTATGAT
>Ga0209475_10005745_pt1 | contig 10031 bp, 5 predicted proteins | sample tdDd471_FD_187128 | JGI IMG/M metagenome (GOLD analysis project Ga0209475, IMG submission 187128) | Marine sediment microbial communities from the Atlantic coast under amendment with organic carbon and nitrate - tdDd47.1 (SPAdes)... | ecosystem: Environmental > Aquatic > Marine > Coastal >...
CTCCACGTTGCCCGTCAGCATGGAGCTCATTGGGCGGATCGCACTCACTTCCTCGCGGCAGCCGCGACGGCCGTGCGACGCGTGCTGGTCGATCACGCCCACGGGCGGCGAGGCATGCAGCGTGACGGGGAGGTTGCACCAGATCCGCTGGATTCGGTCACACTCGAATTCGGCGACCGGGCGATCGACCTGATCGCGTTGGACGACGCACTCCAGAAGCTGGAAGCGCGCGATCCGCGAGCGGCTCGCATCGTGGAGTTGCGATTCTTCGGCGGCCTCGCCGTGCTCGAGACCGCGGCGATCGTGGGCATGTCCGCGCGGGCTGTCGAGCGCGATTGGGAAGTGGCGCGCGCCTGGCTCTACCGGGAGCTGCAGTGATGGCGCTCAACTGGGATCGAGCCAAGCAGGTCTTCGGCGAAGCCCTGCATCGAGCGCCAGGCGCTCAGGCCGAGTTCGTGGTTGCGCAATGCGACGGGGATGATGTCTTGCGGGATGAGGTGCTTACGTTGCTCGCCAGCGCACGCAGTGCCGGATCGTTCCTGCGCCCGCCGACGGTGGGCACCGGACGCGAATGTGTCCGAGGCCGCACGTCCAGCCGCTCGTTGACCGGAACCGTGCTTGCCGGCCGATACCTGCTGGGCGACGAGTTGGGATCCGGGGGCGGGGGCACCGTTTACGAGGCGAGCGACCTGCTCCGCTCCCGCGCCGTCGCCGTCAAGATCCTGCGCGGCATCGAGGGCGAGGCGCTCGCCCGCGTCCGACGCGAGGTCGCGATGCTGCGGTTCCTTCGACTCCCGGGCGTCGTGCACCTGATCGACGAGGGCGTTCAGGACGACTGCGGCTTCCTCGTGATGGAGCGCGTCGACGGCACGCCCTTTCCCGGGCGCGACGCACCTTGCTCCTGGGACGCAATCGCGGACACCGTGTTGGCCCTACTCGATACGCTCGCCAAGATTCACTGGGCCGGCGTCATTCACTGTGACCTCAAGCCGGGAAACGTGCTTGTCAACGAGCGTGGCATTCCCACGGTGCTCGATCTCGGCGTCTCGGCCTGGCAAGAGGCCGATCCATACACGAAGGACCCGAGCCGCCTCTTCGGCACGTTGCGATTCATGGCTGCCGAACGCATGTCCGGAGTACCCCCGACCGTGGCGAGCGATCTCTTCTCGGTTGGCGTGATGATCTATCACGCGCTGAGCGGCGACTATCCGTACACCCATCAACGCGGGACCCACGCCCCGTTGCCCTTCGACGGCTTCTCCGACCGGGCGCCTCCTCTCGGTGTTCTGGCGCCGAGCGTCCCCGAGGCCGTGGCCGACCTTGTGGACCGTCTGGTCTCCCCCGATCCAGCGCGCCGTCCCGGCTCCGCCGTCGAGGCACTCGCCATCCTCCAAGGCGGAAACGCAGCGTTCGCTCGTCCTCGCTACACCGACTTCGAGATCGTGGAGCAGGTGCTCCAAGCGCTCCGAGCAGGTCGCTCCATCGATGTCGCGGGATCGGCAGGCTCCGGTCGAACCCGCCTCGTTCACGATCTGGCCACCGCACTGCGGGACGAGGGTGGCGAAGTGATCACGCTGCAAGCCGCCGACGCTCCCTTGGGGAGTCTGATGCCGCTGCTTTCGGTCGACGCCCTGCAACAGGCCACCCTCGAAGACGCCCGCGCGATCGCAAGCGGACATGTTCGTGATGCCTTGGCCGGTGGCGCAATCCTGCTCGTGGACGAGTCCGAACGCCTTGACCGCGAATCGGCACGCATTCTCGATCGCCATCGGCACCACGGCGCGGTGTTCCGGACGGTTCCACCTCACGAGCCGCACGACCTCGCGCTGTCGCCCGCCGGGCCGGACGAATTGCAGGTGCTGTTCGCGGGCACGAACAGGATTCACCATCTGCGCGAGGACGCGGCCGCGGAACTTTGGCGCCGCACCTCCGGCGTGCCGGCGGCGGTCGAGGCCGAGTTGGGAACGTGGGTTCGCAGCGGCGTGGCGCGCTGGGAGGACGATCGTGTGATGATCGCGCGCACCGAGATCGAGCGACTCCGCTCCGGTCTGCATACCGCCGCACATCGCCCGGCCTCAGCGCCGCCGGACCTCTCGGAGAGCGAACGCGACCTGTTGGCGTTCATCGACCTCGCGGGGGATGTCGCAACGATCGACGCGGCCGTGGCGGCTACCGGAATCGCACGCTGGCAGATCGAGGCCGATCTCGAGGAACTGGAGCGACGCGGCCTCGTGGCAATGGCCGATCGGCACCCGATCCTGCTCATTCCCACCAGTGCGGGACAGGACTGGCCCGCCGACCGAAGAACGCGCGCGCACCGCGCCGCGGCAGACGCCGCCGCACACGGCTCCACCGCACGGATCTACCACCTGCTTGCGGCGGACCAAGTTGATGTGGTCATCGAGGAGGTGCCGGAAGCCGCAGCGGCGACGCTGGCAGACGGGCGAACCGGGCGCGCCCTGACTCTGCTGACCGACGGGATCGGTGCCGTACGGAGGACGGAATCAAGCGGGGCGGAAGAGAAATTCCTACGCGTGATGCTAAACGCGGCGCTCAAGAGCGCGACCAGCAGCGCGATCGACTCGGTGCTCTACCACTTCGCGCGCTGCGACGAGGAGTTCCCCACCCGCTCCGCACTGGAAGCTATCGCGCACGCGGCATTGTCCACGCTGCAGGGGGATGCCGACCGCGCACGGACGCTGCTCGAGGAGGTGGACCCCGGCGACGACGTGGAGATCGCGCAGGCCGTCTGGGCCGTGCGCGTCGTCGCGAGCAGCTATAGCCCGACCGAGTCCCACGAGGAGGTGGCCCGCGCCGCGAGTACCTGGGCCGCGCAGAGCAAAGACCCCGAGATTCAATCGGCAGGCTGCGACTGGCTCGGTTGGTTGCGCTATCGCCAGCTTGCATTCGATGAGGCTGCGCGGCTGCACACGCACGCGGCGGAACTCGCGGTCAGCGCAAACCGACGCATTCTCGGTTACCTGAACGCGGCGTGGGCTGCCCTGGAAGCGGGACACTTGGACGACGTCGAACGCCTCGCCCGACAGGGTCTCGAGCTGGCCGCGGCCGCGCGACACGCCCAACTCGAGTCGCGCGCGGAGCTCCTGCTGCGCAGCGCAGCGTACCGGCGTGGGGATGCCGGTGAGCCGGACGTGCGGCTCGTACGTGCCACCCGAACGTTGGGCTACCCCCATCTCCACGGAATCGTAGCGATGAACGAAGCGGCGGTCGCCTGGCGCGGCGATCGGCTCGACGTCGCGCAGGAGCTCGCTTCCGAATCGGCGCAGTCGCTTCGGGACGGAGGCGTTCCGTTCGGCGCGTTGCTGGCCGAAGGCCTCGGCCTTGTCTGTCGCGGCAGCGCCACCGGAGTCGATGTCGAGGCGCGCGCCGAGCAAGCCGCAAGTTGCCCGCTGCCGGGCGCGACGGTGCAGATCCTCGCGCTCCTTCATCATGCGGAAGGTCTGTCCAATTCGTGGCGGGAGCGGGCGGTCGAAATCGCCCGCGGCCTGCCAGCGGCGACTCACACCATGCGTAGGGAAGTTTTGTCGATCGAGGAGTCGCTCGTCTGGCTTCGCTTGCCGTGAGTGGGAAGTGCGCGTACTACTCCGAGTCCTCGAACTCCGCGAGGCCCACGCCAAGAACCCCGCGTTGAACCGTGACGGCGCGCTCAGCGCGCTCTTCGCGGATCACCATCTCCACGGAAGGCGTTCTCGCTGAGGAGACGGCTGCGCGCAGTGCGTCCAGGCTATCGATGGTCTTGCCGTCATAGCTCAGGATGACCGCGCCCTTCTGGATGCCGTGCCGTGCCGCCTGGCTGCCGTCCTTGACCGACGTGACACGCAGTCGGAACTGGAACTTCGTGTTCGCGGCCTTCATCGTTACGCGCACATCCGACGCGAGCGTGACCTCCTTGCGAACGACCGCGTACCCCGGCTTCTTCGCCTGCAGCGTGTACTGGCCGGGCACCAGACCGAGCACCACGATCTGGCCCGCTGCATCTGTCCGCGAGAGCGGAAGACCGGGGTCGCGATACAGCTGTGCGATGACCTGCTGCTGATCGTAGCCGTCGCGCGGAATGGAGACTCGCACACCCGCGACCGGCCGGCCTTCCTGGTCGACGAAGGTGATCTTCGCCCGCGCTTCGGGTGCCAGCTCGAAGGTGAGCTCCGTAGCTTCGCCGGGCATAAACTCAACCTGTTTGCGGACCTTGAGTTCGTGGCCGGGTGCGGTGGCGTAGAAGTCCCACTTGCCCGCCTTCAGGCCGCTGACTCGGCCCCCGAACCCCCACGACATCCCCTGCGTCGACACCCGCAGTTGTTTCAGGTCTTCGCCCGCTTTGTTTCGGACCGCGAGTTGCACGAACGACCCCATCTCAAGCTCGAAGTCGACTTCCGCTTCCGGGCGCTCGGCGGGCAGCGTCGTATTGGCATAGCGCACGCCGTACCCGCCGCCGTTCGCGAAGAGCGCGTACTCCCCCGCGGGCAGGTTGGTAAACGAGTAGGTTCCGTCGTCGGCGGGAGAGCAGCGATCGGAGGGCCGCGGCAATCCCGCGGCCTTGAGCAACTCGATGCGATCGTCTGCGGTCGCGCGCAGGCTCACGACGACCTGGATGCTCAAGGCGGGCGCACCCGTCACCTGGTCGCGCGCACGGCCGGTGATGCGCCCGACCGGGAGCAGGATGTTCTGAAGCAGCTCTCCGCGCTCCGGAATGGTGACCTTCTCGACGTGGAACTTGCCGGGTACGCGCAGGTAGTAGTCTCCGGGTGCGACGCCCTCGATGCGGTAGCGGCCGTCGGCGTCCACGCGCGAGTACGGCAGGTCGTCGCTCGGCGCCTGCCCGACAGCCACGAGGTCGACGAGCAAGTCGGTCTGCCCGAGGACACGCATCGTGCCACGGACGTCCTTCTCGATCGCGCCGTGCGTCGTGTGGATCTCGCCGTGCACGGCGGAGCCGGCGGGGAAGCGCAGCACGATTTCCCCGGCGCTCTCTGCTTCCGAAAGCGTCACGACCCGCCGGAGGTAGGACCCGTTGCGCTTCGCCTCCGCCTCGTAGGTGCCTTCCTCCGGAACGAAACTGTGGGCCCGCCCATGTTCGTCGGTGCGCAGCGTGCCCAGCTTGTAGCGGCCGACGCCACGCCCGAAGATGGTCACCTCGGTGCGCAGCGGCGCTCCCTCGGGATCGAGCACGCGCACGTCGACGGTGAAGTCGGACTCCTGCGTCAGCGGCGACTCCTCGGACTCGTTGTCGGAGTCCCCCACGCGGTCGTCGCCGGGCGACTCTGTGGTCTCGCCCCGGTCGGTTGCCGCGCCTCCGGCCGTCGAGTTTCGCGAGGCTTCCTCGATGACGGCGGATTCGGCCCGCGAGCGCTTCTCGCTCGATGAGTCATCCAACGTCCATGCAAGCAGTCCGCCGATCAGAGCGACGGCGAGCAGAATCACCAGGGCGGCTACGGACTTGCTGATTTTCATGGTCACTCCGAGGGTCGCCGCGGCGGCCGCTGTCTTGTTGGTCGGGACGAGCGCCAGCGGTGCGAGCCAGGCGGAGAGCGAACCCTTGGTTTCACCGTCGAGCCGCTCCCGCAACTGGCCAAGGGCACGATGAACGCGCACGCGAGCTGTGCCGGGCGGCACGCCGGTGCGGCGTCCGATGGCCTCGTAGTCGAGCCCTTCGTAGAAGCGGAGCAGAATGGACGTGCGGTACGGCTCATCGAGTTCGAGCAGGATCCGACCGACGAACTGCTGTCGCTCGAATCGCACGACCGTGTCGTCCAGCCCCGCGCCGTCCACCTCGCTGCGAGCGACGCGCGCCTCCCGCGCCGTCCGACGGCTCTCGGAACGGCGTGCGTGATGGGCGAGGTTTCGAACGGTCGTGCGCAGCCAGCCGCGCAGTGCGCCCCGCTGCTGCGGCGGGTTCTCCAGGGCCGCGACCCAGGTCTGCTGCACCACGTCTTCCGCCAAGTGCGCGTCGCCGCGCAACAGACGGCGTGCCAGGGCCTCCACCCATCGGGCGTTGCGGAGAAGATCCTCCGCGGTGATGGCCATCGGTTGGCCCGAGTCGTCCGCGCTCACACCCTATTGGTACCCGCGCGCCCGGATTGCGTTACACGGAATCTCTCATTGGCGCGCGCCGCCCTCCCCCGCGCCCTCACCCGATGGATCTCGGGCCAATCGAGTACGATCCCGCGATGGCAGTCTTTGCGAAGAGCACGGAGCCGACCGCGGAGACACGCACGTTCCTCCAGCGCCGGGTTGGGCTGTTCGGCGCGGTCGCGGGCTGCTGCTACCTGTTCTTCTGGATATACCGCGTAGCCGGACTCGTGGCCGCGGGAGGCAAGCCTGATCCCTCGCTCTGGTACCACCTCGCGGCCGGACTCGTGTTTTTGAGCATGTGGGCGTTCTGTCGCGTGGGGACGCACACGGTGCGAGTGGTGCGCACTGTCGAGGCGACGGGGGTGTTGCTCGGATCGGGTGCGATGGTCGTCATGGGCGGCTACGTGAACCTCCTCGGGCGCCCCGATCAGGTGCTGCTGCTGGCCCTGTCAGCGGCGCTGACCGCACGCGCGATCTATGTGCCGAGTTCCGCGCGGCGCACGTTCTGGATGTCGTTGGCCGTCGGATTGGAACTGATCGCCGGTGTCTACTACATCTACCTCAAGATCGAGCCTGCGCGGTGGATCTCGGTTGCGCCGGAACTGGCCCGCGCTGAACCGCGGGGGATCGCGATGTTCATGGCCGTGAATGCGGCTGCGTGGTGGGCGATGACGATGGCGATCGCGACCGGAGCGTCACGCGTCATCTACGGATTGCGGCGTGAGATCCGCGACGCGCAACAGCTCGGCCAGTACCGGCTCGAGGAAAAGATCGGCGACGGCGGGATGGGCACCGTGTATCGCGCGAGCCACGCCTTGTTGCGGCGGCCGACCGCGGTGAAGTTGCTGCTTCCTGATCGTGCCAACTCGGAGGACCTGCGCCGTTTCGAAACCGAGGTGCAGCAGACGGCGCGCTTGAGCCACCCGAACATCATCACCATCTTCGACTACGGCCACACGGCGGATGGCGTCTTCTACTACGCGATGGAGCTCCTCGATGGCGCGAGTCTCGAGCGGCTCGTCACCGAGGCCGGTCCGCAGCCGGTGGGTCGCGTCGTTGCCATGCTGCGCCAGATCGGCGCCGCACTCGTGCACGCGCACGGGGAGGGTCTGATCCACCGAGACGTCAAGCCGGGCAACATCATGGTGTTCCTGCCCCACCGCTACGGGGGCCAGTCGGAGCAGCTCAAGCTTTTGGACTTCGGGCTGGTCAAGGAGGTCAAGGGCAGCGGAGGCGTCGACGTGACCAACGCCGGCAGCGTGTCCGGTACGCCGCAGTACATGTGTCCGGAAGCCGTCACTGCATCGGAAAGCATGGACGGGCGCAGCGATCTGTACGCCGTCGGAGCGGTCGCGTTCTATCTGCTGACTGGACGCCATCTGTTCGAGGGATCCTCCGTGGTCGAGGTTCTGGGGCATCACATGCATACCGAGCCGCCGCGGGCTTCGGCGCACGTGCCCGCCCCCATTCCGGATGCGTTGGATGAACTGATCTGGCGCTGCGTGTCGAAGGATCCGGACTCGCGACCCAAGAGTGCGCTCGCGTTCCTGGACGAGCTCGCGGGCATTCCCGGCGTGGCGCCGTGGACGCCTGCAGACGCACTCCGCTGGTGGAACGAGCATGGCTCGAAGGTCACGCACGTCGAGGCGTCCGCCAAGGCGCACGGGGTTCTGACCCTGGATGTCGGGGCGGACGCGCGCCGCGCCGGGAGCGACTAAGGTGCGGCCGTTGCTGCGCGTCGGACGCCTCCGGGTGAAGTGCCGAACAACCGCTTGAACGCGCGGCAGAACGACGCTTCGGACTGGTAGCCGAGCTCGCGGGCGAGGTTCGCGACGGATACCGACGTCTCGCGCAGGCGCGTGCGCGCCAGTTGCATGCGCCAGCCGGTCACGTAGCGCATCGCGGGTTCACCGACCAGCTCGGTGAAGCGTGCGGCGAACGCCGAGCGCGACATGCACGCTTCCTGCGCCAATGTCGCGACCGTCCAGTCGCGGGCCGGGTCACGGCGAATCGCGTCGAGCGCGCGACCGATCTGTTCATCACGCAACGCGGCCAGCCACCCGTGATCGGGATCGCCTTCCATCCACGCGCGGATCATCTCGATGACGAGGATGTCGGCGAGGCGCGTAATGACCGTCTCGCCCCCGGGACGCAATTCGCGTGCTTCCCTGGAGATGAACCGTAGCGTGCTTTGCAGCCAACCGTCGTCGGCGTCGTTCCACGTGTCGACTTGCAGGACGCGGGGAAGCAGAGCGATGAGATGTTCGGCTGCCACGTGATCGAATCGCACGACGACGCAGATGGTCTGGGTCGCCGCACCACCGCCGCCGTGGCACATGACTTCGTAGCGCTCGCTGATGCGGTCAACCGGGATGTCGAACAGCGGCGTGCTCGGCGTGGTCGCGTCGCTGCGAAGGCTGTGTCCGGCGCCGTGAGGGACCAGCGCCAGGCTGCCCTTTTCCAGAAGGCGCGGCTCCTCCCCGTCGACCTCGAGCAGGCAACGCCCCTCGGTCACGGCGTGGAACATCATGCAGCCTTCCATCGGTGGAAGATCGATCCCCCACGGCGCGGTCAGCTCGGCGCGGCAGTACAGCGAACCGGTGAGTCGCAGGAGATGCAGCGTTTCGCCGAGCGGATCGTTGGACTGCGGGAGGGTTCTGGGATCGGACGCCATGCACAGAAGCTTGCCAGACCCCTGACCCGTCGTCCAGCTTGAATGGACGTTCGGCACATTATGACGGATCTACTGCCATAGACCATCTCCTGTTCTCGTCCTAGTCTGGACTCCATGAACACATCCCCCATCCTCGTTCTCGGCGCCACCGGCAAGACCGGCCGGCGCGTAATGGATCGTCTGACCGCCGCCGGCCACGCCGTCCGCAGCGGTTCCCGCAGCGCCACGCCGCCTTTCGACTGGGACCGCCCGGACACCTGGGCGCCCGCTCTCGATGGCGTCGGTGCTCTGTTCATCTCGTTCTTCCCGGACCTCGCGGTGCCGAGCGCGCCGGCCGCGATCGAGCGGCTGACTGCGTGCGCCACCGAAGCCGGAGTCCGGCGCATCGTTCTGCTCTCGGGGCGGGGCGAAGCGAACGCCGAGCGCTGCGAGGAGATCGTCCGCGCTTCCGGTGTGAGCACGACGATCGTGCGCGCCAGTTGGTTCGCGCAAAACTTCGATGAGGGCGTGCTGCTCGACCCGGTGCTCGCAGGCACGATCGCGTTGCCCGGCGGCTCTGTCCGGGAGCCGTTCGTGGACGTCGACGATATCGCCGATGTGGCGGTTGCGGCGCTAATGGACGAGCGCCACGCCGGACAGATCTACGAAGTCACGGGCCCGCGGCTGCTCAGCTTCGACGAGGCCGCGGCCACGATCGGGAAGGCCGCCGGGCGCCCCGTGCACTACGCCGACATCACGGCCGACGAGTACCGCGCTGCGCTCACCGAGCACGCCGGACCGGAGTTCGCCGGAATGCTCACCGACCTGATGACCGAGGTGCTCGACGGTCGCAACGAGTGGCTGGGCGACGGCGTGCAGAACGCCCTTGATCGTGAGCCGCGCGACTTTGCGGACTACGCAGCGGCGACCGCCGCCACCGGAGCCTGGAGCGCGGATCGATGAGCGAGTCGCTCGCCGCACCGGCTGCGTACTCGATCGCACTCGCCACCCTGTACGTTGCGGAATCAGAGGCTGAGGCTCTCACCGTTGTCCGCCGGACCGAGGCGCTGGAGCAGGCTCACGAAATCCGCCGCACACTGTTCGGGCGACGTGTACATGCTCACATCGCCGGCGAAACAGGTGGCGAGCATCTCCGTGGCGACGACACCGGGATTGAGCGCGATCACGATCACGCCCTTCACGACTTCGGCAGCGAGCGACGCACTGATCGCTTCGACCGCGAACTTCGTAGCGCAATAGGGCGACTGCTCGGCCGCGGCGGAACGCC
>Ga0209475_10005747_pt1 | contig 10028 bp, 5 predicted proteins | sample tdDd471_FD_187128 | JGI IMG/M metagenome (GOLD analysis project Ga0209475, IMG submission 187128) | Marine sediment microbial communities from the Atlantic coast under amendment with organic carbon and nitrate - tdDd47.1 (SPAdes)... | ecosystem: Environmental > Aquatic > Marine > Coastal >...
ATCCAGCAGTTATGACCGGGTTGTCGAACTGGTTATCGGCAGCCTCGATTTGATGATCAAGCCGACGACCGATCAACTGCGTGATTTTTATGACCTTAGCGGCGCAGAGGCCAGGGTGGTCATAGCGCTGCTTGAAGGCAATGACATTTTGACTTCTGCTGCGAAACTTCACGTCAGCGTCAATACGATACGCAGCCATGTGCGCTCAATTTACGCAAAGCTGGGTGTAGACAATCAACGCGATCTGCAAAGACTGCTGTCGAGCACGCTCGTTAATTACAGCCGCAGATCGTAGGTCCAAACATGGCAGGCAGCGCAGTACAGCGAACCTCAGATATATAATACTTCCACAATCTCGTAGGTTTTCTGGCCACCCGGCGTGGTCACATCTATTTCATCGCCTTCGCGCTTGCCGATAATGGCTCGCGCTATAGGGGCGGAAATAGACAGCATGCCGGCTGATATATCGGATTCATCATCGCCGACGATTTTGTAGCGTACCTCTGCATCGCTATCGACATCACAAAGCACGACAGTGACACCAAATATCACCTTGTCGGAAGCGGCCATGGACTTAATATCAATAATCTGTGCGTTTGAAAGAGTAGCCTCAATATCACGTACGCGCGCCTCAGACAGGCCCTGCTCCTCTTTAGCCGCATGATATTCAGCATTTTCCTTCAGGTCGCCGTGCGCGCGCGCCTCCGCAATAGCTTTGGTTATCCGCGGCCGATCTTCATTCTTCAGCTTCCGGAGTTCTTCACGCAACTTGTCTGCACCTTCGACTGTAATAGGCACCTTGTTCATGCCGCAGCCTCATTGTGCAAATCCTGCAACTTATTCACGTCCGTAGAATCCAGGTAGTCTAAAGCCTCACAGGTCGCTTTGGCCGCATTTATCGTCGTGTAATAAGTAACCTTTTTGACCACAGCTGCCGCCCTTATTCCCTGCGACTCACGCGTCGATTTTTTGCCTTCGGTTGTGTTTACGACGAGACATATCTCATCGTTCTTGATCATATCAACCACGTGCGGACGCCCCTCCCGCACTTTGTTTATGCGTCGACAAGCAATATCGTTCTTTGCCAGGTGCAATGCGGTGCCATCCGTTGCCACGATACGAAATCCACGCTTAACCAGGTCGCGAGCTAAATCTATTGCGGCGGGCTTGTCACGATCGCGAACAGAAATAAAGGCCGTGCCGATAGCCGGGAGCTCGACACCTGAAGCAAGTTGCGCCTTGGCATAGGCCTCACCGAAAGATCGCCCGGTCCCCATCACCTCGCCCGTGGATTTCATTTCAGGCCCCAGAATCGGGTCCGCTTCCGGGAACTTGTTAAACGGAAAGACTGATTCCTTGACCGAATAATAAGGCGGAATGATCTCACCCTTAATGCCCTGCTCTTCCAGGCTGATACCGGCCATGGCTTTTGCTGCAATTTTTGCCAGCGGCCTGCCGATAGCTTTAGATACAAATGGAATAGTACGGGATGCACGCGGGTTGACTTCCAGAACGTAGATAATGCCATTCTGAATCGCAAACTGAGTATTCATAATCCCGATGACTTTGAGCGCCATCGCCATATCGCGAACCTGCTGCGACATCTGATCAATCATTCCCTGTTCCAGCGTGACCGGTGGCAACGAGCAACCCGAGTCGCCCGAATGCACGCCCGCCTGCTCTATATGCTCCATGACACCGCCGATGAGCACTTCTTTACCATCACTGATGCAGTCGACATCGACTTCGACAGCCAGATCAAGGAATCGATCCAGCAGCACCGGGCTGTCATTGGACACTTCCACCGCCTCATCCATATAGACACGCAGATCATCTTCGTTATGGACAATTTCCATAGCGCGGCCGCCCAGGACATAGGAAGGCCGCACCACCAGCGGGTAACCCACCTCGGTCGCAATAGCCACGGCCTGCTCTATAGTTCGGGCCGTGCCATTGGGTGGCTGCTTCAGATCAAGCGTCTCAACCAGTTTCTGGAATCGTTCACGATCTTCAGCGAGGTCAATTGAATCCGGGCTGGTACCGATGATAGGCGCACCAGCAGCTTCCAGCGCACGCGCGAGCTTGAGCGGCGTTTGCCCACCGTACTGGACGATTACGCCCTCGGGCTTTTCGACATCAATAATGGACATGACATCTTCGAAGGTCAGCGGCTCGAAATAAAGCCGGTCGGAGGTATCAAAATCGGTTGAGACGGTTTCCGGGTTACAGTTCACCATGATGGTTTCGTAACCTGAATCCCGCAGCGCCATCGCTGCGTGCACGCAGCAGTAATCGAACTCAATACCCTGGCCAATGCGATTGGGGCCGCCACCGAGAATCATGATCTTGGTATTGTCCGTTGGATCAGCCTCACACTCTTCCTCGTAGGTCGAATACAGATAGGCTGTCGTAGTCGCAAACTCTGCCGCACAGGTATCTACGCGTTTAAAGACCGGCGTTACGCTCTGCTCCAGGCGTCGTTTGCGCACCACGGATTCTTTTATCCCGAGCAAACTCGCAATACGACTGTCGGCAAAGCCTTTGCGCTTGATACGCCGCAAATTCTGCTCTTCCAGAACCTCCAGACCCGTCTCCGCTATCCAGCTTTCCGTATCTATCAGATCCTTGATCTGCGCCAGGAACCAGCGGTCGATACTGGTATTCTTAAACGCGTCCTCCAGGCTCATCCCATCCCGGAAGGCATCGCCGAGATATAAAAGCCGCTCTGCGCCCGCGCTACGAATTTCCGCGAGAATCAACTCTCGTTGCTCTTCTGTTTCGATTTTCCTGATCTTGGGCGACAGCCCGTCGATACCCGTCTCAAGCCCGCGCAGCGCCTTTTGCATGGATTCCTGAAAAGTCCGGCCTATCGCCATAACTTCTCCCACCGATTTCATCTGGGTCGTCAAACGATCGTTGGCATTGGGAAATTTTTCGAAGGTGAAGCGCGGTATTTTTGTGACGACGTAATCAATGGTCGGCTCGAAGGATGCGGGCGTCGCACCGCCGGTAATCTCATTACTTAACTCATCCAGCGTATAGCCCACGGCCAGTTTTGCGGCTATCTTGGCAATTGGGAAACCCGTCGCCTTGGAGGCCAGTGCGGATGAACGGGAAACACGTGGGTTCATTTCGATCACAACGATGCGCCCGTCGTCCGGATTTACCGAAAACTGCACATTCGAGCCGCCAGTCTCTACGCCAATGCGGCGCAATATCGCAAGCGATGCGTTACGCAGCTCCTGCCATTCCTTATCCGTCAATGTCTGCGCCGGCGCGACCGTAATAGAATCACCGGTATGTATGCCCATTGGGTCCAGGTTTTCAATGGCACAAATAATGATGCAGTTGTCCGCGGAATCGCGCACAACCTCAGTCTCATATTCTTTCCAGCCGAGCAAAGATTCTTCCAGCAATACTTCGGTCGTGGGCGACAGGTCGAGCCCACGCGTTACGATTTCCTCAAACTCTTCCATGTTGTAGGCAATACCACCACCGCTGCCGCCCATTGTGAAAGACGGACGAATAATGGTGGGGAAACCTATTTCCGGCTGCACCTCCAACGCTTGCTCCATGGTATGGGCAATCCTGGCCCGCGCGGAATTCAGACCAATGTCATCCATCGCCGCCTTGAATTTTTCCCGGTCTTCCGCAGTATCAATGGCCTCTTTCGACGCCCCGATCATCTCCACGCCGAACTTTTTCAGGATACCTTCACGGTCCAGGTCCAGAGCACAGTTCAGCGCGGTCTGACCACCCATCGTGGGCAGCAGCACGTCAGGCCGCTCCTTTTCAATAATCTTGGCCACCGCCGTCCAGTGCAGCGGCTCGATGTATATTGCATCGGCCATCTCCGGATCGGTCATGATGGTGGCTGGATTGGAGTTCACCAGAATGACACGGAAGCCCTCTTCTTTGAGCGCTTTACACGCCTGTGCGCCGGAATAGTCAAACTCGCAGGCCTGGCCGATGACGATCGGCCCCGCGCCTATAATCAGGATGCTCTCTATGTCAGTTCGTTTGGGCATATTTGTGCTTTTTCAGGCCTATCGTTTGGGCAAGATGTCATGACTCAGGTACTTTTCGTAGCATTTGAGTTGCGATGATCGCGCATCATTTCGATAAAGCGGGCGAAGATGTGACGCACGTCGTGGGGTCCTGGGCTGGCTTCAGGATGCCCCTGAAAACCTATTGCTAAACAATCAGTTCTTTCAATTCCCTGAAGTGAATTATCGAATAATGACCGGTGCGTAGCACGCAAATTATCAGGCAGTGAATCTTCGTCGACGGCGAACCCGTGGTTCTGACTGGTGATCCCTACCGCATTTGACTTCAGGTCCAGGACCGGATGATTAGCGCCGTGATGTCCAAACTTCATCTTGGCCGTTTTGGCACCGCTGGCCAGCGCCAGCAACTGGTGGCCCAGGCAAATCCCAAACACCGGCAATCCTGTTTCCAGGATCGTTTTGATGGCCTCGATAGCATAGGTGCATGGTTCAGGGTCGCCTGGCCCATTCGACAGAAAAACTCCATCGGGAGCCAGCGCCAGAACTTCTTCCGCCGGGGTTTGCGCCGGAACAACGGTAATCTGACAATTCAGATCGGCAAACAAACGTAGAATGTTACGTTTGACACCAAAATCATAAGCGACCACGTGATTGGTGGTAATCCGTTTGCCGGGAGAACTCTCCCCCGCCGGCCAGCCGGATCCCATGCTCCACTGGTAGCTGTGTTCGGTACTGACGATACGCGCCAGGTCCATGCCAGCCAGCCCGGGGAATTTGCGCGCGTGCTCTATAGCGGTCTCTACTTCGGCTTCGCCGGTAATAATGCAACCGGACTGCGCACCTTTTTCACGCAGTATGCGTGTGAGCTTCCGCGTGTCTATCTCTGCAATCGCCTTGAGGTTCCCGCGCCGCAAGAACTCCTGAAAGCCAATTTCGGAGCGCCAGTTGCTCTCATACAGGGGCAGATCGCGAATAACCAGCCCGGCAGCATAGATTTGATCGCTTTCGAAATCTTCGCTGTTGGTCCCGGTGTTACCAATATGAGGATAGGTCAGAGTTACTATCTGGCGGGCATAGGATGGATCAGTCAGGATTTCCTGGTATCCGGTCATCGAGGTGTTAAACACCACCTCTCCAATAGTACTGCCTTCGGCACCGATTGATATGCCGCGAAAAACCGTGCCGTCTTCTAAAGCCAGCAGTGCAGGTACTGTCACCGATCAAACTCCGCTTTTGTAATTCCCAGATATACGAACGGGAGGGTCCGGTCCGGAGCGCCTCCCGCGTCATTATTCATTCTTGGGACCGGCAGTATTGTAGCGGAGTGGTGGGTTTGTGCCACCCTTTTATTTACATTTAAGTTAAATGAAGGGCAGCTTTCAGCCCTCGCGAAGCAGGGCTGAAAGATCTCCCCTGAATTTACACCGGGAAGCCGAAGGCTTTTCGGTGCAAATGACCGGCCCCCTTCCCCCCTCGCGAAGCCCGCCTGAAAGATCACCCCTGAATTTACACCGGGAAGCCGCAGGCTTTTAGGTGCAAATGACCGGCCTGAAAGAAAATAATTTGTTTTGTTGAGGGGCTCTCGCCCGCACAGCGCAGCTTCGCTTCACCTGGGGGTCGGGGCATTCAGCCCGCCTCCGGCGGACTTCAAGGACCAACCCCGACGAACTGACAGCCGCACTAGCAAACATAGCTGTTTGAATGAGGGGAAAGATCAAGGGATTTGGGCGGGGAACGGTTTAGAGGGAATTAAGCGGACCGCAGGGAGCCATCCCGACAAACCGTTCCCCGGCCGAAGCCCGCACCATTCAATATTAGCTAACCGCTTCAGGCGCTCTAATCAAACCCGAGCACATCCCGCATGCTATACAAACCAGTCGGCCTGCCCTGCAACCACTGAGCCGCGCGCAAAGCGCCGCTGGCAAATAACTCACGGTCGACAGCGTGATGCGTCAGCTCCACTGTCTCGGTATCGGAAACGAAGGCTACCGTATGATCGCCGACGATATTCCCGCCGCGAATCGAACTAATACCGATCGCTCCGCGCGGCCTTTCGCCGGTGTGGCCGTTGCGGCCTATGACGGCGACATCGTCCAGATTCGCACCTCGCTCATCGGCCACAGCCTCGCCCAGTTGCAGCGCAGTCCCCGACGGCGCATCCAGCTTATAACGATGATGCGCCTCGGTGATTTCCACATCCCATTCGTCACCAAGATAACGGGCCGCCTGCCGAGCCAGCTCAGTGAAAACATTGACACCAATGCTTAGGTTTCTTCCATAAAGTATTGATATTTCATCACTTGATTCACTAATCATTGCAACATGCTCGGCCGCAAGACCCGTCGTCCCCATCACAAGGGCACAGCCACTTTGACGACAGGCTGCCAGGTTGCCAGGCACCGCGGCAGGCAGGGTAAAGTCGATAGCCACATCAGCATTGGCGAGCGCCTCCGCAGGATCAGCGGTCACCACGATCCCCAGAGAACCCATTCCGGCCAGTTCACCGACATCCTGACCGACTGTCTCATGCCCCGATTCCGTGCAGGCACCGACGATCTCTGCGTCAGCAGAAGCCGACACAACACGGGTCACAGCACGACCCATTCGGCCGTTGGCTCCAAAGACAGCAATCTTAAGCATGGGGAACTCCCTGAAAATCAGGGCGTAGCTTAGCAAGAAAAAACCCCGCAATCGCGGGGTTTGGAGAAATCAGAATTACTCTGGTGTAGTTCTCCGGTGCGGCGCCGAAGCAAACAGCTAAACCGCAGCCGGCATCTACACAAAGTCAGCGACTTGGGTGCCGCTTACGAAAGACCGGCTATTGGAGCCGGAATTAACGCCAGCGTAAATCACGATCGCCTCGCATCCGGAAAGTGCGGCACTACCGCCAACATTCGTCAACGACTGATCAAAACTTAATGTCAGGCGCCGCTAGTGATCCTACATACTGTCGAAGAATTGTTTGACGGTGTCTTTCCAGCCGTGATGGCGCGGACTATGCTGATCGCCGCCCGCATCGAGGGAGGCCTCGAGCTGGCGCAGAATGTCTTTCTGTTCCCTGGTCAGGCTGGTCGGCGTTTCCACATCAACGCGGCAATAAAGATCGCCGGGACCACCACCGCGTACCTGTTTAATGCCTTTGCCACGCAGGCGAAATACCCGGCCGGACTGGGTACCCGCGGGTATCTTCAGGCTGACCTCGCCTTCCAGGGTCGGCACCTTGGTTTCACCGCCGAGCGCGGCACACGTAAAAGTTAGCGGAACATTGCAGGACAGGTCGGGACCATCGCGCTCAAACACCGCATGGGGTCGAACTCGCATCTCTACGTAGAGATCTCCGGGCGGGCCGCCGTTCTGGCCGGCTTCGCCTTCACCCGACAAGCGAATCCGGTCGCCGGTATCCACGCCTGCTGGCACCTTTACCGCGAGGGTGCGCCGTTGCTGCACGCGACCCTGCCCATGACAGTCCTCACAGGGTTCTTCAATGGTGCGACCCTCACCCCTGCAAGAAGGACAAGTCTGCTGCACGGAGAAGAAACCTTGCTGCCGGCGCACCTGGCCGATTCCACCACAGGTGGTGCACTGTTTTTTCTCAGTGCCTGGTTTGGCGCCGTCACCGTCGCAGGTATCGCAGGCTTTAAGGCTGGAAAACGTGACATTCGCTGAATGTCCCCTGACGGCTTCCTCAAGACTGAGCACCAGCTCGTAGCGCATATCCGCGCCACGATAGGCACCGCCGCTGGAAGGCCGGCCGCCGCCGAAAATATCGCCGAAAACGTCGCCGAAGATGTCACCGAAACCGCCGGCACCACCACCCATTCCGCCCATGCCTGCGGAACCGTCCACACCGGCATGTCCGTATTGATCATAGGCAGCGCGCTTGCGGCTGTCGGACAGAATCTCGAAGGCTTCTTTGGCCTCTTTGAATTTGCCTTCGGATTCAGCATCGTCCGGGTTTCGGTCAGGGTGATGCTTCATGGCCAGACGGCGATAAGCTTTTTTCAGCTCAGCGTCATCCGCGCCCTTCTCTACCCCCAATACTTCGTAATAATCGCGCTTCGACATGTGCTTCCTTAGCGATGACCCGCAAGGTCAACTCGCCGCTATAGCGGCTTTCTACATTAAAGCCTGAACGGCAGAACGGGCATCACCTGCTGTCGCCTGTGACGCCCGTACAACCTGAATGTGATATTGCTCGCAGCCATCGAAAAAACCTGGGCTATTTCGATTGCATGCGCGCAACTGTGAAAACTGCGTCGCATGCGACGTTCGTTTTCTACAAATTCTGAGCGGGCAGCAGCGGCATCAATGCACCGCTGTTGCCCTACCCAACTATTTGTTGTCTTCGTCCTTCACTTCTTCGAACTCGGCATCGACAACACTGTCATCGGCCGCATCAGCAGCATCACCCGCGCCCGCTTCACCCTCGGCAGACGCCTGCTCATAGGCTTTCTGCGCCATCGTTGCGGAAGCCTCTGTCAACGCACTGGTCTTGGCCTCAATCTTCTCTTTATCTTCGCCTTTAAGGGCTTCTTTCAGATCAGACAGCGCCGACTCAATGCTCGCACGCTCGGCAGCCTCAACTTTCTCGCCCAGATCTTCCAGTGATTTCTCGGTCGCATGAACCATCGCATCAGCCTGGTTGCGCACATCGACGAGTTCACGGAATTTCGCATCTTCGTCAGCGTGAGCTTCGGCATCATTCACCATGCGGTCGATCTCATCATCGGACAGGCCACTTGAGGCTTTGATCACGATCTTTTGTTCCTTGCCTGTCGCCTTGTCCTTGGCCGACACATTGAGGATACCGTTGGCATCGATGTCAAAAGTAACTTCGATTTGCGGCATGCCTCGCGGTGATGGCGGGATATCGGACAGATCAAAGCGCCCCAGCGACTTGTTATCGACACCGCGCTCACGCTCACCCTGCAACACATGAATAGTCACGGCTGTCTGGTTATCGTCTGCCGTCGAGAAAGTCTGATTCGCTTTGGTCGGGATCGTCGTATTCTTGTCGATCAGCTTGGTCATGACACCGCCGAGCGTTTCGATACCCAGTGACAAAGGTGTGACGTCGAGTAACAGGATGTCTTTGACATCGCCGGCCAACACACCACCCTGAATAGCTGCGCCAATCGCAACAGCCTCGTCGGGGTTTACGTCTTTACGGGGTTCCTGTGCGAAGAAGTCTTTAACCTCTTTCTGCACCTTCGGCATACGCGTCTGACCACCGACCAGGATCACGTCATTGATATCGCCAATTTTCAGGCCAGCATCAGACAATGCGGTCTTACACGGCCCTATCGTGCGGGCAATCAGTTCTTCAACCAGCGACTCGAGTTTAGCGCGCGTCAGCTTGATGTTCAGATGCTTCGGCCCGCTCGCGTCGGCGGTGATATAAGGCAGGTTCACTTCCGTCTGCTGGGATGAAGACAGTTCGATCTTGGCTTTTTCTGCCGACTCTCTGAGTCGCTGCATCGCCAGCGGATCCGTGGTGATATCGACTCCACTTTCTTTCTCGAACTCGCCCGCGAGGTAACGCACGATGTTGAGGTCGAAATCCTCACCGCCGAGGAAAGTATCGCCATTGGTTGCCAGCACTTCGAACTGATGCTCACCATCAATCTCTGCGATTTCAATAATCGAAATATCGAACGTACCGCCGCCGAGATCATAAACTGCAATCTTGCGATCACCACGCTGCTTGTCCATGCCGTAGGCAAGCGCAGCCGCAGTGGGCTCATTGATAATGCGCTTGACGTCAAGGCCGGCAATTTTGCCCGCATCCTTGGTTGCCTGGCGCTGCGAATCATTGAAGTAAGCTGGCACAGTGACTACAGCCTCGGTCACCTCTTCTCCCAGGTAATCTTCAGCCGTTTGCTTCATCTTCATGAGCACACGCGCTGAAATTTCCGGTGCGGCCATCTTCTTGCCATTGGCCTCGACCCAGGCATCACCGTTGTCAGCCTTGACGATCTTGTAAGGGACCATCTCGATATCACGCTGAACCACTTCATTGTC
>Ga0209475_10005748_pt1 | contig 10028 bp, 4 predicted proteins | sample tdDd471_FD_187128 | JGI IMG/M metagenome (GOLD analysis project Ga0209475, IMG submission 187128) | Marine sediment microbial communities from the Atlantic coast under amendment with organic carbon and nitrate - tdDd47.1 (SPAdes)... | ecosystem: Environmental > Aquatic > Marine > Coastal >...
CTATTTCACAGTAGATGTGTCCACAACACTGACTACCGGTACTTCTGGAAACATTGTTTCAGGACAGCTGTTCGTAAATGACTCTGCGCAACCGGCCATCTTCTTCCGTCATGCCTTTCAGGCCAGCGGTGAATATGTGAATTGTGCTACAAGCGGTCTTATTGTACTAGGCCCCTATGATAGAGTTGACTTCAGGTTTAAAACCTCTTCAGCAATAGAGCAGATCTATATTGAGCACCTTAACTTAAAGCTGACCATGCTCGGTCCCAAACCTTAGGATGTTAAGTTTCTCATTTATCCATTCAAACAAAATAGATTAAGATGAAATTTAAAAATATATTCCTTCTGATATTAATTGGCCTTGTTACTTCCCTGGGTATACATGTGAAGGGACAAGCACTTTTATCAACCCTTGATACGCCGGTGGATTCAGTCATTGAAAGTGCTATGTTAGCACTGGTGTCAGATAATTCAGGTCTGAAAATACCTACCATTGAACTCGTTTATGACGAAGGAGAGGTCACAGCCCCTTCTATTCCTGTTACCCCTGCTGATGGGCTTATCATATATCATGATGGACGAAATAATATTACCCGCGGGATGTGGTACTACGATGCAGAGATATCAAAATGGATTATCTATACAAATTTTAATACTGAAGAATCAGAATTGGACATCAATGATTTTGGTGAGTTATATGAATCAAATGATCTGGGAGATGGGACGGCCTATAACATTGAAGATACGCATCATAAGCCTTGGTCTTCAGCATCAACCGGATTAAAAGGCACAGTATTTCAATTCCTGGATTCAGAACCAGTACTAACGGAAATCGGCTCTGATACTGCCGATCAGTACCAAATCACTGGACCTGATGCTATTTATTCAGTCGTGATCTCTGCAACAATTGCAGCGACTGCACCCGCAACAACACTTACAGGTTCGGTATTTGTGAATGATGTTAAAGTAGATCACCTTTTCTTCAGGCATACTTTCCAGAATAAAGATAAACCTACAAGTTTAAACACAAGTGGCAACCTGGAAATTCATACCAATGATAAGATTGATATCAGATTCATTAGTTCAACAAAAAATAAAGGAATCGAAATTGAGAACATGAATATAAGGCTTGCAAAGATAACAGACCTTTAAATAATCTATTCAAAAAGCTAAAATCATAAAGCTCTGCGATATCGCAGAGCTTTTTTTGTTGACCAGGATCAAATATTTTTGTTATAGCTTTGTATTACCAAAAAATTCTATCATGAATAAGAAAATTAAGCTAATTGTATTTTCCTTTGGGCTATTGCTTTCAGGAAATGCCCTTTATGCTCAGATAGATTCTCTGACCATGAAGACAGGAGAGATTCTTGTTGGTGAGGTAAAAGAACTTAAACAAGGTGTGATAGTCATCGAGACTGATTATAGTGACAGTGACTTTAATGTAGAATGGAATAAGGTGGAGTATATCCAGACGGAGAGAAAATACCTGATCACGACGTCAAGTGGCGTTCGTTACCATGGAACATTAACAAAAGCAGATGATTCAAAACATGTGACCATTGTAGATGAGGATGAAGGAGCTGTGATACTGGATATCCTTGATGTTGTTTACATAAAATCTGTTGACGAATCCTTTTTAAGCCGCATCGATCTGCTCATGTCTGTGGGCTATTCTCTTACTAAAGCGAATGACAACCATCAGTTCAGTGCCAGGCTCAATGCCGGATATATGTCGAGCACAATTGGCGTTAATATGTATTTTAGTGCTGTAAGAAGCGTTCAAACCCCTGACAGCGTGACCATCTCCACCAAACGTACCGAAGGTGGCCTCGGCTTTCGCTTCTTTATCATACGTGACTGGTTCGCAATGGTGAATGCCGACTTCCTCCAGAGTTCGGAACAGAAACTTGATCTCAGGTCACTGACCAGTGGTGGTATTGGTAATTATGTTGTGAACACCAACAGGATGTATTTTGTGATCGCTGGCGGTGCTGCATGGAACTATGAGGATTATAATGACATCACCATCAGCGACAGAAGCAGTGTGGAGGCTTTTGTAGGGCTTGAGTACAACATTTTTGATATTGGAGACCTGGACCTCAAGACCAGCGTGTATGGCTATCCCAGCATCACAGAAAAAGGACGTTTCAGGACTGACTTCAACTTCGACCTGAAGTATGAATTCCCCCTTGATTTTTTCGTAAACCTGGGCTTTACCTATAACCTGGATACAAAACCTGTGGAAGGAGCCTCAGGAACTGATTATGTGTTGCAGACAACCTTTGGGTGGGAACTCTAGAATTGAATGATTGAACGAATTATCGATTGGGTGATTCTTGAAGCATATTGCTGTTTAGTCATTTCGCATTCCACTTATCTCATTTCACATTCCACATTCCACATGTCGCATTTCTCATGGTTTAATATTTTGACGGATTGATTTCAATGTAGTGTAAAATATCGCAATTAGCTGTTCACATTCATTCTGGCATGAGTTGAATAGATTCATCTGCTCTGCTCGAATATATGTCTTTATTAGTTTTAAACTAATTTTAGTTTCTCTCAGTTCTTTCAATACCACACTGATCTTATGAATGAAATCCCTTTTTGATTCAGCTGCTTGAGATTCACCATAATTTAGTGCAGCACTCGTTGAAGATCTAATGATTTGAGATGTAATATGTTGAGCTAAATAGCTTCTATTGTGATGTTTACATAAACTGTCTATTGTTAATGCAAGTTTAATTAACCTAGCCTCAATTTCTTGTCTCATACCTTAATAAGCTTAGTCCTTATAAATTAATACCAATAACCGAAATATGTCTACATTTTAAAATGAAATAAATGCGAAATGCAACATGTGGAATGTGGAATGTATCCAGATGCCTTTATTCTATCAAATAATATATTTATAACAACATAATATATATAACATATTATATTTGACTTTTCTGCATATATATCGTATATTCGGGCTCGATTGGAAGAGGTTTGACAAAGCCTGATCACGCTGTCAGCCTGACTTTGATAAGTATTATCACAAAACCTGACTCCCCTTTTCTGCCATTTCCAATCACCTGATTTTATAGACCAAACCGGCATCTTTTTTCTGGCGATTTTCAGAATGCTACATCACGTGGCGTTCTAAAGTATTGTTATCTAGCAACATATTGAATAAACCCTAAAATAACACGTTATGAAAAAAGGATTACTTACAACAATTTTTTTGGCCATTTGTATTTCCATGCTGATGGCTCAGATACCGCAGGCATTTAAATACCAGGCGGTAGTTCGGGATCACAATGGAATGACCATTGCTGATCAGAATATTAATTTGCGGATCAGCATTTTATTTGGCGATCCTGCAGGCAATGAGGTGTACTCCGAAACACACCCTTGCAATACCAATGCCCTGGGATTGGTAAACCTCGAAATAGGAAGAGGTTTTAATCCTACAACAAACATCTCTGACATTAACTGGGCAGAGGGGAACTATTATATTAAGATAGAAATGGATGAAAGCGGAGGCAGCGATTTTGAGGCCATGGGAGTTGCACAGCTCTTATCTGTCCCTTATGCTTTGCATTCAGGTACGGCGGAAGAATTACGTGATGCCAGTGGCGATGGTGTCCCGGCCAATAACTGGATATTATTTGGAAACAGAAATACTGATCCTACGGAAGACAAGCTGGGTACTACTGATGCAGCCGACCTTGTAATCGTAACCGATGATATAGAAAGAATGAGGGTGTTAAGTGACGGAGATGTTCACATTGTGAACAGCGCAGAAGTTGGCCTGAACCTTACCGTTAAAGAAAATGTAAACCTCAACACCTTTGCGGGTGAGACCAAGAACCATGGACCATTTACTGTGACAAACCTGAGCCCGACTCTACTTTCAGGAATATTGACTGTAGATCTACATACAGACCTTAACAGTTCACTGAATGTGGATGGCGTTACTGACCTGAATAGTGCTCTCAATGTAAATAATGTAAGTCCAACGCTACTCACAGGAACACTCCTGGTGAATGAGAATGCTACATTCAACCAGCATGTTAGGCTTGATAATGCCTCTCTGCAATCATTAAGTCCGTCGACAGGTGGTCTGGTGGTAGACGGAGGAACAGGAATTGGTCGTGATCTATGGGTTGGTGGAAGTGCACACTTCGACGGGCCATTAAGAGTAAATTGCGATTATCAGTCGGAAAGCACAATAACAGGTGCCTTAACAGTAGTTGGTGGTGTTGGAATAGGAAAACGCGTACATATTGGTGGAGCTTCCGTAATAGATACTCTGGATGTGAATGGACAGCTAACAGTGACAGGAAACCCGGGCGTCGGTTCACAACATGAATATAATGATTATCCCCTTTTGGTTGAGGGAGGATCACAGGGAATTGCTATTAAAGTTAAGGATGGTCGGGATAAGACCAATAATTATGTTTCTTTCTGGGATGAGGATTCCGGCGATATGTGGGGCAGGATAGAAGGACAAACCCTGGGAGACCTTTGGACTGATCCTGAATTTCATTTGGAACATGGATTTATGGTGGCAGATGTTATCCTGAGTGGAGCAGAAGTATTAATTGCCATTGGTGATGCAATCCAGGCAGGTGTAGATTTTGCTGCAGCCTCATCATCAAGCACTGCTTGTGGTGGTCTTGGTGCATGTGTTACAGCTCCCATTCCCTCTTTTATTATAGCTGGTGGAATAGGATTGATCAGTGCCATTGCAAATGGATTTTTAGCAGCAGCTAATCTGGTAGTATCCCTGGGTGAAGAAGCGAATTTTTTGGCCTGGAGAAATGCAAATATTGGCGTTTCATATCAATCTGGAGCGGGTGACTACGCTGAGTGGCTTCCAAAAGAAAATCCTTCTGAATCCTTTGCAGCAGGGGAGTTGGTCGGTGTTAGAAATGGATTTGTGACAAAGAATACCTGGGGTGTTGAAAATATCATGATTGTCTCTACCAACCCAATTATTCTTGGTAATATGCCTTTGCAAAACGATGAGGTAAACAACGTAAAAATTGCTTTTATGGGCCAGGTGCCTGTTAAAGTGCTGGGCGATGTAAGACCTGGTGATTATATCATCCCAAGTGAGTTTGGCAGCGGCTTTGGAAAAGCGGTAAACCCAGCTGATATGAAAACCTCTGACTACAAAAATATTGCTGGAGTTGCCTGGAATGTTATGTCTCAGGTTGCACCTGGGATCAACATGGTTAATGTTGCGGTAGGAATCAATTCTAACGACCTGAGTGATGTTGTTCAAAAGCAGGAGGAAGAACTAGCTTCTATAAAAACACAAATGACCGAACTGAACAATATTTTAGCAAGCCTGGTGCCGGGTTTTGCAGATGCCGCAGGTGTTGATGCCAATGCAGAAATCCCTGAGAATACTAATAGCGATGCTCATGTTGGACACCAGGATTCTGAGTATCACATAGCATACTCAAATGAGGAGGATATTCTTTATTTTGAAATTTCAAGGGAACAAATTGAAACATCTATAGAGATGGCCAGAGAACAATATCAGTTGTTACTTGATAATGCTTCACTGGTGACCAACATCCTGTTTGATGAAGAAGCTACTCCATATCTTAACTCTGATGGTGTTTATCTAGTGCCCATTGACCAGCATCCGTTCTGGAAGAAAATTGATTCTGACCCTACCTATAAGGAAGAAATTATTCAATATGTGAAGACTTCTCTTGAGAGTGCCATGCATACACATAAAAAGCATGCTCACAAGTTTACTGATTTACAACTTCATGAGTAAACTTTAACGATATATGGATCAGTCAGCTACTCTAATAGATAAGCGGCTGATCTTATGAGAAAAAATTGCTTTAATGTGAAATAAAAAAGATAAATAGTCATGAAAGACACTCAATATATAAAAAGTCTCAGAACGGTGGTTCTCCTGATGATATTATTTAGTTTGTTGATTCCGGCTGAACTTCATTCTGAGAACGATGGACACGAAATTGATATCGGGGCATCGGTCAGCATGACCTGCCCGGATGATATCGTGCAGAACAATGACAATGGTCTTTGTTCTGCTGTAGTTACCTATACACCTCCTGCAAATGCTTATCTGGCACAGGGTCAGGCCTCGGGAACTGCTTTCCCCGTGGGAGTAACATTGAATAAGTATGTGCTGAACGACAATTCGGAATCATGTACATTTACCGTAACTGTGCTTGATGCGGAGGATCCTATCATTGATAATTGTCCTGATGATATCCTGCAATCTTACGATGATGGAATTTGTCAACATGTATTTTTTGATACTCCTACTGCCACAGACAACTGTGCAGTTGTTTATTTTGAACAGGTTACAGGTCTGAGTTCCGGATCAGTATTTCCAATTGGGAACACGCTGATAGAATTTGTTGCAAAAGATGCAGCAAATAATACCTCAACTTGCTTATTCTATGTAACAATTGCTGGCAGTCATACTACTGTGCTGCAATCAGATGGCTCCAGTTCAGAAGTCATTGCCCCGCAGGGGAAAATGAGATATCAACGTGCATTCTACCTGATCACACAGGAAGAAATGGTAGCATCGGATTTAGAAAATGGTATGGAAGTCAACACCATAGGATTTACCATCGGGCTACCACAAGCTAGCGAAACCACAGGGAATTTAAAGGTTTATCTTGAAAATACAACCGACCTGATAAGCCGCATTGATGATGACTGGAACACAGCAACAGTGAGTACAAACACTTATGATTTAAGTGTTACAGATCCGGGGCCATATGAATGGCAGGTCAGAGCGGTGTGCTCAGGTACTACTGAGTACTCTGATCTAGCCAGTTTTGAAAATGATGAACTTGAGGGATGTAATATACCATATAATCTCTCGGCTGATCTGATTACTGAATCTTCCGCACAACTAATGTGGGAGTTGCCTCTGGGATCTACTTTCGATAGCTTGTTGGTAATATATGGAATATCTCTTTCCAATGTATGGGACTCAGTTTATACCAGTAATATGTCATATACTGCTGATGCTCTGAATGCCGATACTAACTATCAATGGGGCGTCATGACCATTTGTGGAGGGGTTTACTCTGAACTATCAGCCTCTTCCTTCTCAACCATTGGACCCGATGTTTGTGATGAACCCAGCTCTTTAGTGGTTAATTCTTTTAATGATACAGCTGCTGTAGTTTCATGGTCTCCTGTGGATGATTCTTCCCATTATAAAATTGCAATTCGCAGAGCCGGTACAGCAGCCTGGATAACAGGCTTCGCTTTTAATAGCAACTACACATTCTATAATCTTGAATCCGGGACAACATATGAGTGGAAAGTTAGTACTTCCTGTTATGTTGGATCAGGATCCTTTGTTGAAGGTCCGGATTTTAGTACTGCTGGTCCGACAATATGTTATGTCCCTGAAGACCTCAGAACAAGCAGCATCAGTGGGACTGGTGCTATTTTATCCTGGCTTGACGTCCCTGGTGCAGTATCATACGAACTGAGGTACCGCCTGAAGGAATCTATTTCATGGGATAATGCTAAAAACGGGATGACTCCGGTAAGTGATGGTTCAGTTACCATACCAGATATCATTGGTCAATACGACATCCCATTTGAATCCGGAACTGCATTTAACTATACCGGAAATGGTGTTTATGTGGCCTGGGAATATTCAAATGCATCAAATCCTTTATCCACAGGTAACACTTCCTTGTGTACAGAGCAGAATACTATTATTCCTGGAAGTTCCGGCATGGATTCGTTGATTATTCTCAGCTTTAGCGGAAAGACTGACACTAACAGTACAGCCCTTCCGGCAACGCTCAGAGCCATTAATCTGAGACCCGAAACAAGACTGGGTTCTGCGGCATTAAAAGATAGCGTAGAGGTGACAGCGATATATACCCTGGGCTATGTTGCCATGAACTACGGCACTCCGGTTCCGGTATCGGCAATGATCAAAAATTTCTCTGACAAGTCAAGAACATATACTGTTACCCTTGAGGTTTTTGATAAGGAATCAACAAATCTTAAAGATTCTCAAACCCAGGATATTACAGTGCCAGGATCTTGTGGGGAGTTAATAGTATTCCCGGACCTGATGCCTGATGATTATGGAATTGATTCATTGGTAATTTCAATTCCCGGACAAACCGGAGAAAATGTGATTGATAACAATAGTCAATACTATATCCAAAATGTAAATGACTATATTCAGTCATACGTTGATGATTCTCCACTAATAAATGGTGCCGGATTCGGTACTGGTGAAGGATTAATAATCAGCCGATATACTATGAATGGATGTGGGAAGGTGAATGGTGCAAAAATTTTCATGCATTATTCTGCTGCCGATAATCCTGTATATGCAATCATCCTTGACGCTGCAGGAAATGTGTTGGATAAATCGGGTCAGATTACTCTGGATTCGACAGAGGTGAATAATTATCATTCATTCTTTTTCCCCAATGCACCTATGGTTTCTGATGATGAATATTATATTGGTCTGGCACAGATTGCTAATGCAACTGATCCCTACCATCCGGTTGGAGTCCAGTGGGAAAGCAATATTGTCAGGGAATCAGCTTATTACAGGGCTAACCTGGATGGTTCTACAATCATTGATCACCCTTATCCAGGAAGGTTAATGATCAAGGCTGAGATAATACCTGGCATGCCAGTTCCATTTATAAGTGGAAGTGATATCCTGTGTGGTGGTAGCACCAATACACTGCAGGCAGCAAGCAAAACTACCAGGTTTGCAGATGCAGTGATTGATGTTAGCTCTGAGTTCTCTAGCTCTCATTTCAGTGCTTCGCAAGCATTGGGAAGTCCTGATGTATATCCTGAGTATAGATCAGACCCTCATGCTTGGATCAGCCAAACATCAGATGGTCAGAGGGAGTTCATTGAATTACATTTTCCTGATACCTCGAAAATAAATTTTGTAGATATCTATCAGACTTTTAATCCTGGTGCCATTGATACTGTATATATACTGGACAGTTTGGGCACCATGCATATTGTATACTCTGATACTGCCATGGAGGAAGAAGCTGAAGCAAGTATCATGGAGATCAGGTTCCCATTAACATCATTCCGGGTTTCCGGGATCAGGATTGAGCTAAGCTCAGATTCAATTCCGGGCTTTCATGGGATAGATGCTGTAGGGATAGGTCAAATTCATGAACCTGCCACATTCAGCAGTTATAGCTGGTCTCCTGGAGGAGAAACGACTTCTTCAATCGATGTAAGCAGCGCTGGTACTTATGAACTCACCGTGACCTCAGGTGGAGGTTGTAGCCTAACTGACAGTATGGTAGTGGAAACCCCGGTTATTAGTACGCCCACTATTTCATTGAGTGGGCCAGATGAATTCTGCCTGGGTGATACAGTAACCCTTTCATCCAGTGAAGAGGAAGGCAACACCTGGAGTACGGGGGAAACAAGCCAGAGCATTGATATTATTGCTTCTGGCACCTATAGTGTTACATATAACAATGGGTGTGAAACAGCTACATCTTCAGAGGTTATCATCACTGTGAACCCATTGCCGGTCATTACATTCACAGGCGGGGCTATATGCCCCGGTGGAACAGCCACAATAGGTGTTGTAGAAGACTACAGTAGCTACTTATGGTCAACAGGAGAGACTACTCAGAGCATCGAGGTTTATACCGTTGATCCATTTCAGCTTATTGTTACAGACAACAATGGATGTGTTGATTCATCTATCATTGTAACATATTATGCCCCTGCTCCATACCCGGTAATTTCTGGTGATCCCAATTTTTGCCCTGGAGACTCATCCATGCTGGATGCCGGACCTGGTTACAGCAGTTACCTTTGGTCAACGGGAAAGACTAGCAGGACAATCTATGTGAGCACCCCCGGTGCAGTTTCAGTAACGGTTACCAATGAACATGGATGCATAGGAGATGACGAAGTGTATGCTGAAGAATATACACCTCCGGCCCCATTTATTTCGGGTTCGCTCTCCTTGTGTTTTGGATCTGCAACAATTCTGGATG
>Ga0209475_10005749_pt1 | contig 10028 bp, 4 predicted proteins | sample tdDd471_FD_187128 | JGI IMG/M metagenome (GOLD analysis project Ga0209475, IMG submission 187128) | Marine sediment microbial communities from the Atlantic coast under amendment with organic carbon and nitrate - tdDd47.1 (SPAdes)... | ecosystem: Environmental > Aquatic > Marine > Coastal >...
TCCACCGTTCTATAAAGATGCAGCTGCAGACCTGGTCAGGTTGCTTGCCACGGCCAATGAATTTACTGATGAAACAGTTGTTCACTTCGATGTGAACTCTACGGTAAACAGGGACAAAAACGATGCCCGTAAATTAAAGTCTCCTGGTAGTACGGTCCCCACAATATACACAATGGGCGGCGACGTTGAATTATCAATTAACGGCTTGCCTGCTACCGACATCGTGCCGGTATATTTCGAATGTAAAACACCAGGTACTTATACCATTGAAGCCAGCGAGACCAGTGAATTTACCTATCTTGTTTTGCAAGATATGTTAACAGGACAACTAACCGACCTTCTTGAAGGGCCGCATACTTTTGAATATACAAGCACAAATGAAGTACGTAACTTTAAACTGCTTTATGCTCCGGTCGGAATTGGAGATATCGAAGCCAGCAATATTAAAATCTGGTCGGGTACAAACAATATTTATGTTGATGTTCCTGAAAGTGCTTATGGCGACATTTTTATATATAATTTGTTGGGACAGGAAATAGATCACACCTCTATTAACCCGGGTGTTGTAAACACTATTCCAATAGAAAATGCTAATTCATATTACATTGTTAAAGTACTGACAGGCAACAATGCTATTACCGAAAAGGTATACATCAAATAATTGGCATTGAGGAATTAAAATACATTTGAAAATTAAAAATAATATAAATATGAAAAAGGTCATTCAAATTTTAGTCATAGCATTGTTTTTCGCGGTTCCGTTTACATTATCAGCGCAACCATCACCATATGGTGCTCCGGGAGGAGGTACCGGTACAAATCCTGCAGGTGGAGGGCCTCCTGGTGGAGGTGCACCCGTTGGTTCCGGACTGGTTATAATGTTGATCCTCGGTGCGGCTTACGGAAGTAAGAAACTTTTTAAAATGGGGATTGTTAACCCGGACAAGAAAGTCTAAAGATCATAACCTAAACAAAAGCAATAAACCTGTCTGTAGCATCCTGGATTTAATTAACCATGAGGATTGCAGGCAGGTTTTTTTTGAGAATAAAACAGGAATTTTTGGGTTTCATGGTTCCAATGAATAATTTGTAGATTAGATGTTCTTGAAAGAGATACCTGCCATTACCTTACAGTGGTTTACGTTATGTACCTGCTGTTTCCATCCCACCAAATCATATGCTATTCCTAGTCATTCAATGCAGTCTGGTATTCCATGTTTGACAGGCTTTCAATTGTGTAAGAAATTGTAAATCAGGTTAATTTTATGTTAATTCTAAAAATGCTGTTTATATGGAATATAAATTAGTACCTTTGCAAACTGAAATTTTCAGGACATTACCACCTGTAACGCGTTAGTTTATAATTATTTAAAAAAATGGATTATTTAAAATTCGACAAAAATCAACTCATAAATCTCGAATATTCACTTCACCGGGAATTGTTAAGGACCAATAGGGCGGGAGCTTTTTCGAGCACCACTATTGTAAATTGCAATACCAGGAAGTACCACGGATTACTCATTGTTCCTCAGCCTCAATTCGGAAATGACCCACACGTACTTCTTTCGTCGCTGGATGAAACCATTATCCAGCGTGAAGCCGAATTTAACCTTGGAATCCATAACTACGATAACAATGTGTATTCCCCTCGCGGACATAAATACGTGCGTGACTTCGAAAGTGATCCCATTCCAAAAATCACATACAGGGTAGGAGGCGTTGTACTTACCAAGGAAATGCTTTTTTCATCGCATGAGGAACTGGTGCTTTTTAAATATACCCTTGTGGAAGCCCATTCGCCCACAACATTGAAATTTAGTCCTTACCTGGCTTTCAGAAATATACATGCATTATCAAAGGCCAATATTGATGCCAATAAAAAATATGAGCCCATTAAAAATGGGATTCAGATTACAATGTATGATGGTTATTCGCCACTCAACATCCAGTTTTCGAAAAAACCTGAATATACCCACGTTCCCGATTGGAATTACAATATCGAATACCCCTACGAAAAACTGAGGGGTTATGACCATAATGAAGATTTATATGTTCCTGGATTTTTTGAAATTCCTATAAAGAAAGGCGAATCCATTGTTTGTGCTTCAGGTACAAGCGAGTTGACTCCAGTGGGCTTAAAGCAAAAGTTTGCTGCAGAAGCAAAAAAACGGATACCCAGGAAAAATTTCGAAAACTGCCTGATAAATGCAGCACAACAATTTGTTGTTCACCGCGAGAATAAGACAGAAGTTTTGGCTGGCTATCCATGGAGTGGGATGATAGGAAGAGATGCTTTTATGTCGCTTCCAGGCCTGTTGCTTAGCCAGGGTGATACTGCTACCTTTAAATCAATACTCGATTCGATGGTTGATTCTATGGACGGTGCATTCTTCCCAGGCGCTGTGTTAAACCATCACACCGAATACAATTCTGTAGATACACAGCTCTGGTTTTTCTGGGCACTTCAAAAGTACAATGAGTATATTGGTGAAACTGAGAAAAACTGGAAAGAGTATAAAAAGGTCATCAAACTGATTCTTGAATCATACCGCGAAGGAACATGGTTCAATATCAGGATGCAGGAAAATGGATTGCTACATGCCGGTGAACCGGGCAACGCACTTACATGGATGAATGCCGTGATTGAGGGTAAACCGGTTACACCAAGAATTGGTAATCCTGTAGAGGTGAATGCCTTGTGGTACAATGCCATACAATTCAGTCTTGAAATGGCACGCAAGGCAAAGGATAAAAGGTTTGTGAAGCAATGGAAAGACATCCCTGAGCGAATTGAAAATTCTTTTGTTGAGAATTTCTGGGACGAAAAGAAAGGTTACCTTGCCGATTACACCAATGGCGTTTTCAAAGATTGGTCGGTTAGGCCAAACCAGGTCCTGGCTGTCTCGATGCCTTATTCTCCTTTAACTGATCTTCAGCAAAAAAAGGTACTTGATGTTGTTGAACTGGAGTTGCTCACCTCCCGTGGCTTGCGTACATTGTCACCTAAAAACCCCAATTTCAAAGGCTTTTACCGCGGCAATATTCAGGATCGGGACCTGGCATATCATCAGGGATCTGTAATGCCCTGGACCATTGGACATTATGCTGAAGCATACCTGAAAGTTTATCAAAAAGGTGGTTTGGCAGTAATCAAGAACATTTACAAGGGTTTTGAACCGATGATACAGGAGTATGGGATTGGTACCATATCAGAACTTTATGACGGTGACCCGCCTCACATTCCTTCTGGTGCAATTTCACAGGCTACTGCTGTAGCAGAATTACTCAGGATGGATGCCCTGATCAAAAAAATGGATAAGAGAAAAAATTAAGTATTAAATAGATTATTTTAAATGAAAGTTTTAATGTTTGGCTGGGAGTTCCCGCCGCACATTTCCGGTGGATTAGGTACTGCTTGTTATGGGTTAACCAAAGGACTCGCATATCATGACACAGAGGTGATTTTTGTGGTTCCCAAAGCTTACGGTGATGAAGATCAATCAGCAGTTCGACTGGTTAATGCCAGCGATGTTGTGGTTGATTCTACCGACAGCGATTACCAGGAATTCTGGAAGAAGATCACTTACCTTGAAATCGGATCAAACCTGATCCCTTATGTCAGCCCCGAGGAATTCAGGAAATACGCTGAAGAGAATAAATTGGATAGTACTTCTCTTGAGGAAACAGTTATGTCGACCAAATTTACCTTTTCAGGGAAATATGGAAAAGACCTCATGGCTGAAGTTTCAAGGTATGCCCTGGTTGGTGCTGGAATTGCTGCAAAGTCTGACTTCGATGTAATCCATGCACATGATTGGCTGACATACTCGGCTGGTATTGCAGCCAAAAAGGTTACCGGTAAACCATTGGTGGTTCATATGCACGCTACCGAATTCGATAGATCCGGACAGAGTGTAAACCAGGAAGTTTACGATATCGAGCGCAAAGGTATGGAAGCAGCCGACCGGGTGATTACTGTAAGTAATTTTACGCGTGCAATAGTCATCGAAAAATATGGCATTGATCCTGAAAAGATTTATACCGTTCACAATGCTGTGGAACCTAGCGATAAAAAAGTTGATGAGCTTGATAGAAAAGTGAAGGAAAAAGTTGTTACTTTCCTTGGGCGGTTAACCCAACAGAAAGGGCCGGAATATTTCATTGAAGCTGCAAACCTGATCCTCCAGCGCGATCCCAATGTACGTTTTGTGATGGCCGGATCCGGTGATTTGATGAACAAAATGATCAAGCGTGTTGCCCAATTGAAAATAGGAACCAAGTTCCATTTTACCGGTTTTCTCAGGGGTGCTGACGTGGATAAAATGTTAGGCCTGAGCGACGTTTTTGTTATGCCTTCAGTTTCAGAGCCCTTTGGGATTGTTCCTCTTGAAGCCATGCGTTCCAGCGTACCGGTGGTCATTTCAAAACAATCGGGTGTTTCAGAAATTTTAAAGCATGCCCTGAAAGTTGATTTCTGGGATGTTAATGGCATGGCCGATGCGATTTATGGATTACTTCATTACGATTCCCTCAGGGATATGTTTCAGAAATACGGAAAAGACGAAGTAGATAGCTTGAAGTGGGACAATGCAGCATACAACGTGGTTCAGGTGTACGAATCACTTTTTAAAGGAAATGGAGTAACGGAATGATGGAGTTTTGAAGACGTGGAATAATCAATTAACATAAAACTCAGAACATTGAACTCAAAACACATTTAATCATTTTCGCATTCAATCATTATTAATAGATAATAACATACAAAATAGATATGAAATCAGTTTGTTTTTATTTCCAGGTTCACCAGCCTTACCGCTTAAAAACCTATCGCTTCTTCAACATGGGGCACGATCATTATTATTTCAACGATTTCGAGAATAGCCACATCATGCAGCGGATCGCACAAAAAAGCTATCTCCCCATGAACGAGCTTTTATTGAAACTGATAAAAAAGCATGGTAAAGCTTTTAAAGTAAGTTTCTCAATCACTGGTAGCGCAATTGAGCAGTTTGAGACTTATGCTCCTGAGGTATTGAACAGTTTTAAAAAATTGGCTGCTACCGGCAATGTCGAATTCCTGGCTGAAACCTATGCCCATTCTCTGGCATCGCTCAAGAGTAAGGATGAGTTTAAGGAGCAGGTACAATTGCACAGTAATAAAATTGAAGAGTTATTTGGTGTGAAGCCAACTGCTTTCAGGAATACTGAGCTGATTTACTCGGATGAGATTGGTGAAATGGTTTACGATATGGGATATAAAACCATGCTGACCGAAGGTGCAAAACATGTACTGGGCTGGAAGAGCCCAAATTATATCTATTGCAATGCGCGTAATCCCAAGTTGAAAGTTTTGCTGAAGAACTATACCTTGAGTGATGATATCGCTTTTAGATTTTCGAGCCAGGGTTGGTCAGAATGGCCACTAACTGCAGAGAAATTCAATGGTTGGCTTAACGACATTGAAGAGAAGGAAGAAGTGGTAAACCTGTTTATGGATTACGAAACATTTGGTGAACACCAATGGAAAGAAACCGGTATCTTTGATTTTATGGCCTCGTTGCCAGCACAGGTGTTGAAAAACAAAAAATTCAAATTTGCAACTCCATCAGAATTGGGCAAAGAACTTCAGCCAGTATCTGCAATCCAGGTGCCATTTCCTATTTCATGGGCCGACGAGGAACGTGACCTTACTGCTTGGGTAGGAAATGAAATGCAGGATGAAGCGGTAGAAAAGCTCTATGAACTCGAAGCAAAAGTGAAAAAATGTAACGATCCTGAACTCACAAGCGATTGGTACAAACTTCAAAATAGCGACCATTTTTATTATATGTGTACCAAGTGGTTCTCCGACGGAGACGTACACAAATATTTTAACCCATATAATTCACCCTATGAGGCCTTCATCAATTACATGAATGTGCTGTCTGATTTTGTGATCCGTGTGGATGAAAAGTACAATGCCGGGCTAAGTGATACACAAAAAATATTTGAAACTACCGGTGAACTGGGAAGGGAAATCAAAGAGGCAGCCACCAAAACGGTGAAAAAAACCACCAAAAAAGTCAAGGCCGCAATTGATGAGCAAAAAGAAAAATCCTATTCCTTTGAAGAAATCAAAGACTTGTCGAATGCCAGGATTAAGAAACTGGTTAAGGAGGTAGATATTGATCATCTGGCAGTGGCACTCAAGGATGCCGGTGACGAGTTGAAAAATAAGGTTTTGCCAAACCTTACCAAAACAGCCAGGAATGAATACGACAAAATGGTTGATGAACTAAAGAAAGTAAAAAAAACAGATATTAAAAAGAGCCGCGAACGAATTAGTGCTGAAATTTCAAAACTCTTTTCGAAATAGGAATTCTGTAAATGCCTGTTTTTGTGAAGGGCTATCTTCTGCAAGGTAGCCTTTTTTGTTTTTTTAACTGAAGCATTCATATCCGACCTTACTGCGCATTAGATTTTTTATAATTTTTGCAGCCGCTAAAAAAATGATTCATTGAAAATAAGTTGAATGACTGAATGATCAATTATCTGTTCATACATTCACACATTAAAACTTTTTAAACACTAAAAGGAATAAACGATGACATCTAAAACTTTAAATAAACCTACTTATATTTTCGAAACCAGTTGGGAAATTTGCAACATGATTGGTGGAATTTACACCGTTTTGTCAACAAAGGCACCTTTGATTCAAAAAGAATATGGCAATAACTACATAACAATTGGACCGGATGTTTGGAAAGAAACCCAGAGTAATCCTGATTTCATTGAAGACAGGAATCTTTTTTCGGCATGGCGTGAAAGTGCTGCCAACAAGGGTCTGCACTTCCGCATAGGCAGGTGGAACATCGAAAGCAAGCCCATAGCAATCCTTATAGATTTTACCACCCTTTTTCCAGAGAAGGACAAGATATTTTTTAACCTGTGGGAAAAATATAAAGTTGATTCGATAAGTGGTCAATGGGATTATGTGGAGCCCGCAATGTTTGGCTACGCCGTAGGCCAGGTAATCGAAAGTTTTGTCAACTATCACCTTTCATATTCTGATAAGGTTGTAGCCCATTTCCATGAATGGATGACAGGTACCGGTGTGCTTTACCTGAATGAAAATGCACCACACATTGCTACAGCTTTTACAACACATGCTACTACTGTTGGACGTGCCATTGCAGGGCATGATATGCCATTATACGGAAAAATGGATGAGTACGATGGAGAGGAGATGGCCAGAAAGTTTGGGATAATTGCCAGGTTTTCACTGGAGAGAGCTGCTGCAGTAGTGGCGGATTCATTTACTGCAGTTAGCGCTACCACTGCTAAAGAAACTAAAAAATTACTGGGTAAAAAGGTAAGTGTAGTTACGCCCAATGGATTTTCAAAGTCGTTGCTACCCAACGCAAAAGTTTATACCAAAAAAAGGAAAAAGGCAAGGGAGGTAATTTATAAAGTAACCGAAGCTTTATTCAATAAAAAAATATCACAGGATGCTTTTTTGCTGATCACCAGTGGGCGTTATGAATTCAGGAACAAGGGCATTGATTTATTTATTGATGCCCTTGGTAAAATCAGAAAAGAAAATCCTGATCGTGAAATTATCGCTTATGTAAAGATACCGGCAAATCAAACTGGTCCTGTGCCGGAGTTGTTGCAACGGATGCAAAATCCGGATTTTGATCATCCCAATTCACATCACTACCTGACCCATAATTTATATGATGAATATAGCGATGCCATACTTCATAAAATCCGTTCAAATGGATTAGATAATCTACCTGACGATAAGGTAAAAATTGTATTCGTACCTGCCTACCTCAATGGTAATGATGGTATATTTAACCTGCCATATTATGAATTGTTGAAGGGTTTCGACTATACAGTATTTCCTTCGTATTATGAACCATGGGGATATACCCCACTTGAGAGTGTAGCCTTTAGGATTCCAACACTTACAACCGGCCAGGCTGGATTTGGACAATGGGTATGCGAAAAATTTAAGGATAAGCACCAAAGTGTGATTGTAGCAAGCAGGCTTGACGACAATGACTCACAGGTTGTGGATGAAATAGCATCTTCGATAATGCATTTTCATGCGATGGGGGCAGATGAGATTAAGGCAATTGGAGAAAATGCTAACGCTATTGCTGAACAGGCAATATGGGAGAATTTTATTTCATACTATTATGAAGCCTGGTCGAAAGCGCTGGACAAGATCAGCGGACGTGAAGAAACCTTTACCGCAAAATTCAGGCAGGAACGTAAACTTGAACTTACCGAAGCCCCAACTCAAGATATTCCGGTTTGGAAACGCATCATGATAGATCCGAGTATTCCTGAAAAATTACAAGGGCTTCAGGAACTGTCAAGGAACTTGTGGTGGTCATGGAATTTTAAGGCTACTGAATTGTTCGAATCCATTGACCAAGAAATATGGGAAGAAGTTGGCCAGAACCCGATAAAGATGCTTGATTCGTTAAACATTAACCAATGGCGTGCACTCGAAAAAGATCAGTCCTTTCTTGAAAAATACAATGAAACATACGATAAATTTAAGGCTTACCTCGCCGAAAGTGAAAATAAACCAAAGCATCAAATTGCATATTTTAGCATGGAATATGGCTTGCATCAAAGCCTGAAGATTTATTCCGGAGGCCTTGGCATTTTGGCAGGTGATTACCTGAAAGAGTGTAGTGACTCAAACGAAAACCTTGTGGCCATTGGCCTGATATATCGTTATGGTTACTTCAACCAGAGTATTTCGCTGTTTGGTGACCAGGTGGCTGAATACAGCCCTCAGAACTTTTCACAATTGCCACTTGTGAAAGTTTTTAATAAGGATGGAAAACAATTAAAAATCAGTATTGGATTGCCAGGCAGGACATTGTATGCAAGGGTTTGGCGTTGTGATGTAGGCCGGATTCCGTTATACCTGATGGATGCGGACATAAGTGATAATTCGGAAGCAGACCGCACGATCACCCACCAGTTGTATGGTGGCGACTCGGAGCATCGGCTCAAACAGGAGATGTTGCTCGGAGTTGGTGGAGTGAGGATGCTGGAAGCACTTGGTTTGAATTCAACGGTTTACCATTGTAATGAAGGACATGCCGCTTTCAGTGGTCTCGAACGATTGAGGTTTTTGATTCAGGATGAGAAATTGACTTTTCCGCACGCACATGAAGTTGTTCGGTCTTCGACTTTGTTTACTACACATACGCCAGTTCCGGCAGGACATGATGTTTTCCATGAGGATTTGCTCAGAACCTATTTTCCACATTACCCCGACAGACTTAATATTAGTTGGGATGACCTGATGAACCTTGGCAAATTCAAAGATAATGATGCCAGGGAAAAGTTTTCGATGAGTGTGCTGGCTGCCAAACTTTCACAGGAGATTAATGGTGTAAGCCGCATTCATGGTAGAGTCTCACAGGAAATGTTTGAGGGATTGTACGACGGCTATTATCCTGAAGAGTTACATATTGGTTATGTTACCAATGGTGTGCATTTGCCCACCTGGGCCTCGAAGCCATGGAAGTTGATGTACAAGAAAACCTTTGGCCAGGACTATAAGTGCAACCAGCTTGATTTTGATATGTGGAAAAAAATTCAGCATGTTGCTGATGGTGACATCTGGAATACGCGTAAACAACTTAAAAAAGAGTTGATCGATTATGTGAAGCAACGGGTAAATACTGAAATGACCAGGAGACAGGAAAATCCGAAACTGATCATTAAAACCGTCGAATCTATTCGTGAAGATGCACTGACCATTGGTTTTGCTCGCCGGTTTGCAACATACAAACGCGCAAAACTTCTGTTCTCAAACCTTGAGCGCCTTGCGAAACTGGCCAATAGTTCAGGCAGGCCGATTCAGTTTATCTATGCCGGCAAGGCACATCCGAATGATAAGATGGGCCAGGATCTGATAAAACGGATAATTGAAATTTCCAAAACTGATGAATTTATTGGTAAGGTTGTCTTTATCGAAAATTATGACATGGCACTTGCCCATAAGTTAATTCCCG
>Ga0209475_10005761_pt1 | contig 10007 bp, 7 predicted proteins | sample tdDd471_FD_187128 | JGI IMG/M metagenome (GOLD analysis project Ga0209475, IMG submission 187128) | Marine sediment microbial communities from the Atlantic coast under amendment with organic carbon and nitrate - tdDd47.1 (SPAdes)... | ecosystem: Environmental > Aquatic > Marine > Coastal >...
ATAATAGTCTCAGGACCTGATCCGATGATCGTCAATTCCTCTTGTGGTACCAGAACTCGTACGGAATCCGACCACCCAGGACACGTTACCCATTGCTTCTCATCAAACCGTCCTGGCCCAATGCGGATGGTGTCACCAGAGGCAGCAGCATCTACCGCCAACTGGATCACCATGAAGTCACCAGAGCCATCCTTGGACACCGCCCAGGTCCGCCCCACAGCCGGGGCCGCTGCCATCAGCAGCAACGCCAGCATGGCCAGGCCAGGAGCCAGGCGTGTCCTGGTCAGCATCGTCCACCCTCTTGACCAGCAGCATGGGGCCATCATCGGAACAAATCCTTCACGCCCGACAGACTGTGCGCTTCTACCGACACCGGGCCGTCGGCGATGGGTTCAAAGATCACGCAATTGTACGCCGTGTCGAAATCCTCGCAGTCCCAGATGCCCTCAGCGATCTCCTCAACAGCTGTGGTACCCCACCAATTGCCACTGAAGTCAATGATGTGGTCATGGAAAGAGGAGTGGGTACTGGTCTGGATCCAGTAATCAGTACCAGTGCGGAGGAAGTGGTTGTCACGGAATGTGCCCAATCCGTAGCTGGCTAGTTGGATGACCGGTCCATTGCTCTGGAAGAGGTTGTTGATCAGGGTGACTGGGTCGTTGTTGGTAAGACGCAATGCGTAGCCACCATCATCCCTTATGACCTCACAGTCATTGATCTCGGCTTCGCCGCAATCAGATATGGACATGATACAATCAGTGAGAACACAGCGTTCTGCTATGCCTCCAGCACCACCCAAATATACAAACCCAACGTTTAAGCAATCAAAAACACAGTCGCTGATGTTCACATCTGAAGAATTGGAAGTCCAGGAGTAAAGACCAGTAAGACAGTCGACAAACTGACAATCAGAAACAGTTACGCCTGCTGGTGAGTTAACTGATGTAATGCCTTGAAAAAAGCCATCAAAGGTACAATTCTCAATCCTGGCGCCTTCGGTGAAGCCGCCATTTATAGCTTCAGTCCAGCTTGTAGGCTCACTGCCGTAAAAGAATCGACAGCTAGAAGCATATAAGTACCCAGATGAGATCCCTATTGAGTATTTATTGCAATTCTCAATACTAAGCCCGCTCACCGTCAGACCAACACCATCAATGCCACCGATGCCATAAGTACGATTGGAATGAATCCCAGCATCTTCAGGGCCAATGATCGTTTGATCTACACCAGCACCGACAAATGTCATCGTTGTGTTCTCAGGTACAATGATATGAAGATCAAACCAGACTGTACCACTCTGCACAGTCTGAAACTCATCATATCGCCCCACCCCGATCTCAATCACATCCCCACTACTTGCTGCGTCGACAGCCTCTTGGATCACCGTGAAGTCACCACTGCCGTCCTTCTCCACGACCCAAGTGCGGGCACTTGCACTAGCAGACAGCAAAACAACAGCAGCCAGGAAACAAACCAACGTCTTCATGGAATCCCCTCCAATTAACCTGCGAATGGCAGATCAATTATACCATGCCACCGCCAGGGAGTGGATGGGTATAGCTAATCCCCCACACGCAAAACAGCGGGCTACCAAGGTAACCCGCCGTCTCTTCGCAATTTAGGTGGTACGCCCAGGAGGATTCGAACCCCCAACCTCCTGATCCGTAGTCAGGTGCTCTATCCAGTTGAGCTATGGGCGCACCATATTCGCGGTGTATGTCTGGCGGAGAGGGAGGGATTCGAACCCTCGGTGAGTTTCCCCACACACGCTTAGCAGGCGTGCGCCTTCAGCCACTCGGCCACCTCTCCAGCCAATGCTACCTAGCCGAGTCATGGCGGAGGGCGGGGGACTCGAACCCCCAAGGGCTCTCACCCGGCGGTTTTCAAGACCGCTGCCTTACCATTAGGCTAGCCCTCCAGAACAATTCCCACAAGGGGTTAACTGCCCAAAAGACAACCTGTCCGCCAGCCAGGAATTTCACAATTTCGAGCCGCAGCGGAATTCGGCGAAACACCAGTTCCCCCACGGCGAACGGGCACGATACTACTTGCCCTTCAGTCTGTCAAGCAAACCGCCCAACCCTTTCTTGACCTCTTCTTCCAAACCCTTCTGAACAGCTTCGCTCTTCAACAGGTCGGTGGGATCAAGATCCAGTTTGACGGCCGGTTTGACGGTCTCCCCGGTGAGGATCAGGTCCAGGCTGATGCGGCCCTCCTCGTCACGGAGCGCATCGGCCACGAAGCTCGCATCGCCCAGATCCGGCGTGAATCCGGCCGGCAAGCGGACATTGAGGTTGAAATTCAGCTGTCCGGCAAGGCTGATCCAGCCGGCGCCCAACCAGTCGGTTTCGTGCCCACCGACCTTCAGACCCGTGATATGGACCTTGCCGTCTTCCACCCGGAAGTGCTGCTCGGCTCCCTTGTACGTCACCTTCAGCAGGTCCTGTCGGGAGCCAAGGAAGGGCGCGACCCCGGACAGGGATTCGCGCAGGTCGATGATCCCATTGCTGCCGCGCATGGTGCCCTCCAGGGAGAGCGAGTTCTTGATGGCCTCGGGATCGGCCAGGTCGCAGGAGCCGGCCACGTTGCAACCCAGGTCGCCACGCCAGACATCCTCCACGCCCGGGGCGAAGGGGCCCACCAGCGCGCCCACCGGAGCCTCGGTGACCACGGCACGCCAGGCCGCCTGTCCCCCGGGGTCGTCGGCGTAGTTCACCCGAGCAGTGCCGTCGATACGGCCGGTGCCAAGCTTGGCCTCGAGACGAGTCACGTCGATGACCCGCTCGCGCAGGGTGCCCTGCAATTCGATGTCGGTGTACGACGCCTTGAGGAATCGCATCTCGTCCATGGTGGCGGTGAGATCCGCGGCCAGGTCGACAGGGATCAACTCTCCCACCAAGGGCTGGACTGGGTCGGCCGCGTAGGCAGCGCGCACCAGGGAGAATCCGGCCGAGGCCTGCTTGTCACTCGCCTGAGCCTCCTGGGCCAGAAGAGCCAGAGCATCGAGGTCCACCAGCGGCAGGGTCAGGCGGGCCTGCACGGCGCCGTCATCGCCGGCGGGAATGATCTCGGCCACGGCGTGGCCCTTCAACCCGGGATGGCTGATGCCCTTGAGTTCCAGGCGGGTCGGCCCGTGGGCACTAGAGAAATCGGCGGTCAAAGAAACAGTGGCCACCTTAAGGGTCGGGCCGAGTTGAGGCGAGTCCACGGTGAGATGCTCACCGTGAGCCGAGCATGTCACGGTTCCAGGCAGACCGTTGCCGGACCACGCAGCCTTCCAGGCCTCGGGGTCGGCCATGTCGGGAGGGTCGGCGATATCCAGGGCCAGGTTCACCGCAAGCTTGCCGGTCAAGGTCGGCAGGGGCGCCGCGTCGGCCGGCTGGGGCGGCATCCAGGGCTGCACGTGATCCAGGATCGTGGCCAGGTCGACCTCGCCTGTCAGCGAAGCCTTCATGGGACCCTTGGCCGGCGGCGGCGCCAGGCGGCCCTCGCCCGAGAGGGTCACGGCCTCGCCACCGGTGACCGTCAATTCATTGCAAACGAACTCGGTCGGCGAACCGGTGCCCTTGGCCTTGGCATCCCAGCCGGGCATGGAAAGCTCGGTCACATCGAACTCGTAGTGCGTGGCCACCTTCGGAACATTCAGCTGACCCTTCAGGACCAGGTCGGCCAAAGGTGGCATGGGATTTTCCGCGAACCCGATGAGTTCCAGCGACTCCACATGAGTCTCGAGGCCCAGGGCCACCGGGCCGGCGATGGCGTCGGCGGGCACATCGAATCCATTCATGCGTTGCAGGCGCGACATCAGGGCCATGAGGGCCGGTGCCGTCACATCCTGGTCCCAGCCGGCCACCGTGATGCGGCGATCCGTCTCGCTCTCCTGCCAGACGACCTCGCCATCGCGCACCTCGACCGCCGCCAGGGCCAGGCCCACACCGGGGTCGACCGACGCCGAGCCACCAGCCGTGCTGCTTCCCGAGGGCGCGGCACCCGACGCATCAGGCTCTTCTTCCAGCGGCTTGGTCACCACCAGCAACCGGGGCTCCACCAGGCGCACCACCCCCACCTCCACCTGCTTGCTCAGCAGCGGCCAGAGGGCGAGGTCCACTTCGAGGCTCTTGAGGGCGATGTCACCGCTCACCAGGGGTCCGGGAATCTGGCCGGCTTCGCGCAGGCCATCTCCAGTCACGGACACCGTGCTCTCCCCCAGCACCAGCTTGAGGCGAGGGAACACGCGCAACGAGACCTTGCCCAGGGAGACCTCGCCGTTGGTGGCGGTCCGGATCTGGTCCTCGGCCATGGTCCGTAATTTCTCACGGGGAATGAGCAATGGCACGAGGATCACCAGCAGGAGAATCAGTCCCACCGCGCCGCCCAGGATTCCCAGTACCACCTTGCCACGCCGTCGAGCCATCAGGCTTCTCCTTCGGGTTGCGGGGTGTTCACGACCGGGCTGCGCAGCAAGCGACCGCTGCCCAGGACCCTGTCCCCCGCGTAAAGAGTCAATCCCTGTCCCGGCGCCGCGCCTTGGGCGGGCTCGGACAGTTCGACTTCCATCGTGTCACCGTGTCGTCGCCAGGATTTCACCGCGAGGCCGGCATGTCCATGACGGATTCGGACCTGGCAATCATCCTGACCAGTGGCAGGACCTTCAACGCCCAGGTCGGCCACCGCGACAGTGAACCGATCGCACCGCAGATGATACACGGCGAGATGCTCACGGGTGCCCACCACCAGGCGATTCTCCTCGGGCTCCAGAGACACCACGTAGAGCGGCTCCGAGTAGGCGATGCCCAGGCCGCGGCGCTGTCCCACCGTGTAGTGGATCAGGCCTCGATGTTCGCCGAGCAGCTGTCCGTCGGGATCCACGATGGGGCCGGGCCGGGCCACGCTTTCATCTTCGAACAGGAAGCTGCGATCACCATCGGGAACGAAACAGATCTCCTGGCTCTCGGGCTTGTCGGCCACCGGCATGCCCAGCGCCCGGGCCGCCGCCCGCACCTCGGCCTTGGTCGACCACCCCAGGGGAAACACCGCACGCGGCCAGACATCCCGGGGAACCTGCGAGAGGAAGTACGACTGGTCCTTGATGGGATCGACACCGCGCCAGAGGTCGGCCCCGCCCTGGCCGTCGAGCATGGTGCGCGCGTAGTGGCCGGTGGCCACATGGCTGCAGCCCTGCTGGTCGGCCAGCCGGAGCAGTTCGGGGAAGCGGACGATGCTGTTGCAGGACAGGCACGGGTTGGGCGTCAGGGCGGCCGAGTAGTCGGCGATGAAGGGGTCGATGACCTGGGCCCGGAAAGGCTCCGACACGTCGTGGACCCAGTGGTGCGCGCCGTGCTCGTGGGCCAGGCGGCGGGCGGCCTCGATGGCGTCCAGTGAGCAGCAGGCCTTGTCACCGGGATCATCTTGCTCGCTGTAGCAGAAGTTCTTGAAGGTCACGGCCAGCACCTCGCAACCGAGTTCGCGAAGCACAGCCAGACTCAGGGCGCTGTCGACACCGCCGGAAAGGCCGAGCAGGACGACCGCGCCGGGCTCGAGAGCCCGGCGAAGGTCGGCGTGGATGGGTAGTGGAAAGCTCATGCCTTCAAGATAAGGAGACCGGCTCAGTGCGCCGCCCCAGACGAGGTCGGCACCGCCGATTCCATGAGGTCCCGGACCACCTTGATGTTCTCCTGGGACCGCTCGCCGATGTCCCCCTTGGGATCATACTTGGCCGCCAGTTCGAACTCGTGAATGGCCTCGCCGTAGATCTTCTGGGTGGCGAAGAGAATGGCCAGGTTGTAGTGGGCCAGGGCGCTCTCGGGATTGTGCTCCAGCACGGCCGTATACTCGTTCATGGCGTCCTCGAAGCGGTTCTGACGCTTATAGAGCGACCCCAGGTTGCAGCGGGCCTTCTCATCGTGGGGCTTGATGGCCAGGGCCTTCTCGTACATCGCCTGAGCCGTGGTGATGCGTTCCTCGCGTTCGCGGCGGGTGGCCATCATGTCGGCCCGGTCGTCCCAGAGGGCGCCCAGGTTGACATAGGCCTCGACGAAGGAGGTGTCGGCCTCCACGGCCAGCTCGAACCAGCCCTGGGCCGAGTCGAGGTAGGCCCGGGCGAACTCGTCGTTCCAGCCGCGCGTGCGGGCTGAATCCGAGCCCATGGCATAGAACATGTTGCCCAGTTCGTAACGGGCGTAGGCGTTGGTGGGCGCCGGAGCATCGGTGAGCTGGCGCAAGGTGTCCAGCGCAGCCTCGTGGGGCATGTTCTCGATCTCGGTGATGAACTTATCGAGTTCGCTCTGGGGTACGTCCTTGTTGCACGCTCCGATGAACGCGAGGGACAGCAGGGCGGCAACAGCCATCAGAAGAGGAATCCGGCGCATGATGTCTCTTTCTTTCGATCCAGGGCGATCCAGGTACGAAGAACCCTAGAATACTAACGGTTCCAGACCGGTGATGGAAACCCCCAGTCGCCAGGACTTACTCTGGTAACCGTTTTCGGCCTCATCACCAATAATGGCATACGACAGGGAAAAATCGACGGCGCCCAGTCCATTGCGGAAGGGGAAACCGGTACCGATGCTGGCCACCCGCTCGTTCACTGGCGGCCCTCCGACGGCGTGACTCCATTGATGCCAACGGAAGCCGAAGCGTATGGGCAGGGCGAAACTTCGTCCGTGCTTGGTGCGGAACCAGCGTCGCTCGAATCCGGCGGACGCGGTCCATTCATCGCGCAGATAGGGCTCCCATTGTTCCACGCCGTCCATCTCGCTGAAGGGGCTGAACTGCCCGTCGGCGCCGAAGGCCCAGTGGTTCCCCAGGTCGATTTTGAGGCCCGCTTTGTACTCGGGCGGCATGGTGGCCGTCATGTTGTTATAACCACGATCGGTCACACCACCAAGGCTGACCTCGGAGTCCGCCACCAGGTCATAGGGCGTGGTGTAGCTGGCACCGATGCGCAGAAAACCCCAGCCGTCCCAGAGCATGGACGCGGTATAGCAGGTGCCCTTCAGGTTGCTTCGCTGATCCTGGATATTGGCCAGGAAGCCATCGGCGACCTGGGTGATCTCATCCTGGATCGATCCCTGGGCAAAGTTCAAGCTCGCTCCGAGGGCCAGCCCCCCGAAGGGTCGCCATGACATGCCGAGGGGAACGAAGTATAGCGAACCGTCGCGGCGGTAACGTTCGAAGGCATCATACTCTTCACCGAAGAGGGTGAAACTCTGTTCCTCCCGCGTGGTGTACTGCATGGTCCGTTTGATGTTGAACCCTGCATTGATGGAGAAAGAGCCACGTCTGATGGGGATGGCCAGGAGAATATTGGGGACGATGGTCCGGTAAGTCTCCCGACTCGTCCCGTACCCGGTCGAATTGGTCTGCTCGCCATAACCGCTGAATACCAGCCCGATGAACCGGAGATCCGCCAGGGCGGCCGGATTCAGGGTGCCTGGAGTAAGGGAGTCGCTGTCGGCCATGCCCCAGCCGCCGCGACCGGTATCGCGGGCCGTGCCAAGCTCGACGTTCTGCCCCATGGCTTGCAGGGCGAACGGGGTCTGGGCCAGCAGCGGTGAGGCCAGCGCCAGGGTGATGATGGCTGTCGTCAGGAACCGCTTCATCACTCACCCCCCGAACCACTGATGGCATTGTTGCGGGTGTAAGTGATCTCCAGCCGTGGGCGCTGAGTGATCGGCGCGTCCATCCCATGGAACACCCATTTGGTGAACCAGAAATCGGGGTCGGGATTGCTATTGTAACCGGGGAAGAAATATTCGCCGGCGGCCAGCAGGAATGATCGATCGCCCTCGTAGGCCCCGTTGATTCCACGCTGGATCGAGGACGCCACATCAAACTTGATGACGTGCTCGTAGACACTCTCGGGAGTGAAGCCCGGGACGCCGGAAAGGAAATAAATCTCCGTCTCGATATCGTCCAGGGTCACGGCCGTGTGCTCTCCGTCCGGGGCGAAGTCGACGGGCAGCTCCGAACAGGTCAACACGGTCCGGTGCCCATAGCTCCGACTCGTATCGTTGACCACCACCAGGTTAGCACTGTTGATGCGAATGCCCGGCGGCAAGCTGCTGATGTCGAATCTGATGGCCGGATAGGACCGCAAGTGGGTCCGGAGCATGACCGCATCCGTGGGGTCGGCCGATGTTTCTTCGATCTCGTGAAAGGTCGACACGTCAGCCGAGGGCCACATGACCACCGACTGATAGCCCGCGGGCCAGTGATCGGGCACCGTGGACATGTTGATGTTGAGTCCCGGCCCCAGGGCCGTCTCGGCATCAAGCACGGGCAGCGTGCTCCCGCCATGCACCATTTCCTTGCTGGCAAAGCCCAGCAGGCCCGGCTCCGAGCCAATACCTTCGCGAATGACGATTCCCACCTTGGCCCGTTCTTCAATCCACTGGACCACGCGTTCCTTGGTGATGTTGATGGTGATCTTGCCGGAGTTGGGCTGTAATTCATTGGTCGTGTTCAGCACGCCGGGCTCGTGATCCGGCTCGGCACCGGGATACGACAGCGTATCGAAGGGCGCCGTCAGCTGATGGACATCGTAGTACTTCTGCGCACCGGGCCAGGGCTTGACCGGGTTGTCGTATGACCCGTCGTCCGGAATATCCACGCCGCGATCCTTGCTGTACCAGTCCAGCATGATCAGGGTGATCTCGACGCTGGTGACGTTGTCCACAGTGAGCAAGGTGTCGGTGGCCACGGAATCAGGATGGGCGAAGATGCCAAAATCGTAATTCGCCAGGATCGAGGATGCCTCCAGGCTTTGACTACCCAGATAAAGGGTCTCGACCTCGTCGAAGGGAACTTCGGTATTGGTCACATCCAACATGCCCAGCTGGATCACCTCGTCCAGGTAGACCGGAGCAAGCACGGTATCGATCTTGGTCTCTTGGAGATTGGCGCCCAGGGGATTGGGATCATCGCTGTTGCATCCCACCAGAAGTGCGAGCAAAGCCAGGACGGCAATCAATCGAATGGTGGTCTGAGACAAGGTCTGTCCTCGCGTCGTTTGAGCCGGCGTGAGTCGAGGTGCCGGAGCTATGATCAAGGCGGTCAAGTTTCTGAAAGGCCCAAGGCACCGAGGAAGATATGCTCAACGGTGCCCAGATGGAAGCATTTGGTTGCTCTGCAGGTTCCGAAAAACATGGATTCGAGACCGGATCGGTACACCGATCAGGGCCCTCCCTGCTGCTTGGCGGCCAGACTCACCCGCCTGAAACCGCTTTCCTTGATCAAATCAATGAGTTCCACCACCGCCCCATGCTCCGAGTGCTCATCGGCACGCAACACGATGCGGTCTTCACCGGTGGCTGCCTGGAGCTGGCGCAGACGGTTCGAAAGATCACCGGTTTCCACCTGCTCGTCATCCAGGAAAAGTCGACCATCCCGGGTGAGGTAGATCACCGTGGGCGTGGTCGTGGTCTCCTGGGCCGTGGATGAGCGCGGCAGGGACAGGTCGATGGCGGGCTGATTCTTGAACGAACTGGAAACCATGAAGAAGATGAGCAGCAGGAACATCACGTCGATGAGTGACGTGACGTTGATGATGACCCCACCACCGCGTTTCTCCGGCGTGAACTTCATATCACCCGGCCTCGACCGTGTTGGCGGGTGTCAACCGGGACTGACGGCGCGCCCGCATGGTGTCGAGCACCCGGGTGGCGTAGACCTCGATGTCGAAGATGATGGCGTTGGCGCGACCCTCGAGCCAGTTGTGCCCCACCAGCGCGGGAATACCCACGATCAGGCCGGCCGCCGTGGTGACCATGGCCTCACTGATCCCCGCCGATAAGACCTCGGGATTTCCCATGCCGACATTGCCGATGACCGAGAAGATGCGGATCATGCCGATCACCGTGCCCAGCAGACCGAGCAAGGGGCCGACGGCCGCGATGGTTTCCAGGACACGCAGGTTGCGGGTCAACCGCACGGCCTCTTGCCGCCCCACTTCCATGAGCACGTCGCGGGTGATCTCCCAGTCGTTGTCCGCATGGTCCAGGCCGGCC
>Ga0209475_10005765_pt1 | contig 10004 bp, 8 predicted proteins | sample tdDd471_FD_187128 | JGI IMG/M metagenome (GOLD analysis project Ga0209475, IMG submission 187128) | Marine sediment microbial communities from the Atlantic coast under amendment with organic carbon and nitrate - tdDd47.1 (SPAdes)... | ecosystem: Environmental > Aquatic > Marine > Coastal >...
CATCGGGCGCGCGACCGCCTTCGCGCTCGCGAAGATCGGCTACCGGGTCCACGCCACCGACGTGGACGAGGCTGGGCTCGAGGACGTCGCCCGGCACGCGGCCGAGCAGCGGCTCGAGATCGGCACGCGCGTGATGGACGTGACCGACGAGGCGTCCGTCGCGCAGGTCGCCGGCGAGCTCGAGCTCGACCTGCTCGTGAACAACGCGGGGTACGCCGAGATCGGGCCGATCGAGCTCGCGCCGGACTCGGCCTGGCACGACCAGCTCGCGGTCAACGTGCTCGGCCTGCTGTCGGTGACGCGCGCGTTCGCGCCGGCCATGATCCGGCGGCGCCGCGGCCGGATCGTCAACGTGTCGAGCGTGGTCGGGACGCTCACGTTCCCGTTCCTCGGCGTGTACGGGGCGAGCAAGCACGCGGTCGAGGCGATCACCGACGCGACGCGCATGGAGCTCGCCGGGCACGGCGTCTCCGTCAGCGCGGTCCAGCCCGCGTTCATCCGCAGCGGGTTCACTGCGCGCGCCAAGCAGAGCCTCGCGCGCTACGACCTCGCGAGCGGCCCGTACCGCGCGTCGGCGGGTAAGATGGACGCGATCCTCGACAAGCTCGACGCGCTCGGCGGCGAGCCGTCGGACGTCGCGCGCGCGGTGGTCCGCGCGGTCAAGAGCGGCTCGCCGAGCGCGCGCTACCAGACGCCGCTGTCGGCGTGGGTCGCCGTGCGCGCCGTGCCGTGGCTCCCGGTCGAGCTGGCCGACGCGGGCATGCACCGCTTCATGGGGATGCGGGGCTGATGCAGCCGCAGCCGCACGCGCCGTCGAACATGGTGTCCGGCGGCGAGCAGGCGAAGTCGATCACCGCACACGTCGCCGGGTCCATCGCTGCGTAGCTCACGCGCGGGTTGTCCTCGTTGGGGCAGCCCTGGCAGCCGCAGCCGCACGGGTTGGAGAAGTAGGACTCCGCGGGCGTGCGGCACGTGAACCGGATCACCGCGCACATCGCCGGGCTGGTGCCGACGTAGCGGACGTACGGATCGTCGGCGTCGAGGCATGCGGCGGCGTCGACGTCCGCGCCGGCGTCGTTCGCGCCAGCGTCGTTCGCGCCGGCGTCGTTCGCGCCGGCGTCGTTCGCGCCAGCGTCGGTCGCCCCCGCGTCGTCTGCCCCCGCGTCCATCGCGCCGGCGTCCGCGCTCGCGTCGAGGTCGCCGCCCGCGTCGAGGTCGCCGCCCGCGTCGACGGGAGGTGCGCTCGCGTCGGGCTCCTCGGTGCTCGATCCAGAGCATGCGGTCGCGAAGGCGAGGGCGACGGAGAAGGCCAAGCGCATGAACGACAGCATAGAGCCTTGACTTCTCCGTCACGAAGCCCATCTTCAGACCACTGGTCGAACCGACGGTCTAAAGCGATGCCGCCTCTGCCACGATTTCACAAGCTCCCCGAGGACAAGCGCCGCCGCATCCTCGACGCCGCCGCCGACGAGTTCGCCGAGAACGGGTTCGACGGGGCGTCGTTCAACCGGATCATCGCCGCCGCCGGGATCTCGAAGGGGGCGATGTACTACTACTTCGCCGACAAGGCCGACGCGTACGGCGCGGTCATGGACGAGATGATGGACCGCGTGGAGGCGGTCGCCGCGGCGGCCGAGCGCCCGACCGACGCGGAGTCGTACTGGGCCGCGATCGCGGTGGGCATGGGCCAGATGACGACCGAGTTCATCGACGACCCCAAGGCCGCGGCCCTGATGCGCAGCCTCTACGCGCGCGGCCCCGGGGAGGCGACGTACCGGCGCCTGATGGAGCGGAGCCACGCCTGGGTCGAGCGGCTGCTCGGGCTCGGCGCCGAGCTCGGCGCGGTGCGCGACGACGTCCCCCGCGACCTGCTCGTCGACATGGTCACCGCGATGATGGTGTCCGTCGACCAGTGGTTCGACCGCGCGATGATGACCACGGAGCTCGAGGCGCTGATCCCGATCTCCGACAAGGTGCTCGTGCTCATGCGTGACCTGCTCGAGCCCCGATAAACGAAAGGAACGTTGCCATGATCCCAGACCCCGCCACGCCGGCGGCGACGCCGTCGTTCGCCCTCGCCTACATGCACCAGGATTGCCCGATGACGTTGCGACAGGGGCTCGCGGAGTACCACGCGATGATCCCCGACCTGGTGCAGGAGGCGGCGCTGACCGACGACGCGCTCGACCTGTTCCACCACCACGACGTCGCCCACGTCGTGTTCGGCTGCGACACGTCGATCCGGCACGAGGCGATGGTCGACACGTGGACCGTGTTCGGCACCGACGTCGGCGTCGGGGAGTACCTCGCGTACCTGAAGGTCCCCGAGGCGCGCGAGGTCCTCGAGGACGCGGGCTACCTGAAGATCACGTGGCTCAGCGGCCTCGCCGTCCCGGCCGTCCTGCGCGTGGTCCGCGCGTCGCGCCGCATGACGAAGAAGTGGCCGTGGCGCGATCACGACGCGTTCCTCGATCGGCCGCTGCGCGAGATCCGCGAGGAATTCGGAATCGAGCTGGTGCCCTAGCTCGCGCCTCGCGCAGCGAGCGCGAGCTCCCTTGCGCTTGCGCCTGCGCCTGCGCCTGCCCGGTTCGGACCGATCTCGACGGGGCAGGCGCAGGGGGCAGGCGCAGGGGCAAGGGAGAACGCTCGGCGCTTCGCGCTCAGCGTTCTTCGCAGGGATAGACCTGCGCGAGCGTCGCGCTACCGCCGCCCACGCTGACCCAGGCCACGCCGCCGCCCGGGAGCGCGACGAAGTCGCTCGCCCCGGACAACCCGGCGCCCGGCGCGTCGACCGGCCCCTCGACCACGGCGCCCGAGGCGTCGACGTGCGCGAGGCGATCGACGCCGCCGGCGCTCCACCCGACCAGCGCGCCGCCGTCGAATTCGGCGATGCACACGTCCGAGTCGGCGGCCGCGTCGTCGGTGAGCCAGATGGGCTCGCCGACGCTGCGGTCGTCGCCCGCGTGAACGAGCGCGACGTCGGCTCCGCTGCGCGTGTGCGGCGTGGCGAACGCGATCAAGAAGCCGCCGCCCGTCGGCGCGATCCCGCCGAGCTGCGTGTCGATGCGGCCGCGACAGTCGCCCGACGGATCCTCGAACAGCTCGGTGCGGTGCGAGAAGTACACGCCCTTGCCCGGGAAGCAGTCCGACACGCAGACCGCGCCGGTGCCCGACGCGTTCTCCGCGAGCCCGACCGCCATCGAGTGCGAGCAGCCCCAGCTCCAGCCGCCGCCGCCCTGCGCGCCGGTCGTCGCGTCGAGGAAGCGCAGCGTGTCGCCGTAGTGCGCGACGCCGTCGTCCCAGAGCCGCTGCACCGTGTGATAGGTGACCCACTGCGCACCGTCCCACGACATGCGCCCGGCCCGGATGCCCGTGCCGAACCACTCGTTCTCGGTCACGTCGTGCGACACCCCGCCGAGCAGCCGCTGCTCGAATCGAGTCGACCCGTCGGGCTCGAGCACCACGGCCCACAGCTCGTCGCTCGCCCGATCCACGAGCACCCCGGTCGCGCCGTCGTCGGCGCGCGCGATCCCCCAGGCGCGGTTGCCGTCGACCGCGTGCGACGCGCCCGCCGACCCGTCCAGACCCAGCTCGGTGACCGTGACTCCGCCGCCGCCCCAGGTCACCACCACCAGCCCCGTCGCGGTCGCCGCCGCGTGCACCGCGCCGCCGCCCAGCCCCGAGACCGGCGTCGTCGAGAAGCCGTCCACCAGCCCGCCCGCGCACGACCCCGCGTCGAAGCCCATCATGCCCGGCCCCGCGTCGGTCCCCGGCTGCACGTCGCCCGCGTCGGTCCCCGGCGGCGCGTCGCCCGCGTCGGTCCCCGGCGGCGCGTCCCCCGCGTCCATCGACCCGCCCGGGCCGGAGTCTCTACCGGACCCGTCGGTGATCGAGCCCGTGCATCCGACGACCAAGACCACGACCGAGAGCCACCACCGCATGGGATCACTGTACACCTGAGAGCTCGAGCCGACGCTGCCGTTGGTTTGCACAGAGATGCGTCCCCAAGTTTGCAGCCCGCCCCCCCTACTGTCCCGTCCCGTGTTCTCCGCGCGGCTGAAAGCGTAGTTGTCCGAAACTCGCGTCCCTGATCCCGCCGGGCGATACCGGGCGCCCTGTCCGGGACGACGCGAGATCGGCTGCGGGGCGTGCTGCTGTGGGGCCTGTCCTCGGTGGCGTCGCTGTACGAAGCGGAGTCCGACGGCCGGCGCGTCTTCCGCGGGGTGCGGCCCGGCCCGCAGTGGCACCGGCACGGCACGTTCGAGCGGAAGCTGTTCACGCTGGAGGCGGGCGAGCTCGTCCGGATCACGGTTCACAAGCAGCGGTGGCGGCTGCAGGGGACGACGCGGACGTGCCACTCGCGGCCGCCGGAGGACCTGGCGTCGGTCTGGTTCTGCAGCCTGTTCGTCGCGACGTCGCTGTGGGGGTGGCTGACGGGCGACGAGGGTTTGCACCGCCGTGCACCGGTGCTCGACGCGCTCGAGGAGCGACCGTCCCCGCGGACCGTGCAGCGCTGGCTGGCGCGCGCGCTGGTCCACGCCGATGAGACCGCGACGGCGCTTCGCCGCGCGGTGATCGAGAGAAGCGAGCCTCGGCCAATGGAGAGTCACGTAGGAGGTGGGCTTTCTCCGCCTCATCGGCGGTGGGGCGGCTCGAGCGCAGTGTCCACTCTGCACTCGGGCCTGTCCCTCCTCTACGAGGGCGCACAGGCCCTCGATGTCCACGTCTCTCTCCTCTTGGCCGAGGCTCGCGGGAGGCAACACGTCCGCAAGACAGGTTGGCTGATCTGACCTCCGGAAGCGCTGCTTCTGGGAGAGGACCGTACGCCTGCGCCGGCGCTGAGCCAAGAGAGCGACGAGCGCTGGGCCCACAGAAGGTGCCGTCGAGCGCCGGGCCGCACCGCGCGAGGGTGCACCTCCGAAAAGGAGGTTGCCCCGATGGACGACGACGACCCGCGCCAGCAGATGGCGCTCTGCCGCTACCAGGCGATCAGCGCCTACGTCGCGCTCGACCCGCCGCGCGGTCAGCGACGCGCGCTGCTCGAGCAGCTCGCCGCCAAGACCTGGCCCGGCCCCGACGGCGAGCCGATGCGCGCGAGCGCCGAGACGCTGCGCAGCTGGGTGCGCCGCTACCGCCGTGACGGACTGGATGGGCTGAGGGACAAGCCTCGCCCGCGGCGCGGCGTGCAGGCGCTGAGCCCGGAGCAGATCGAGACGGTGATCGCGCTCAAGCGCGAGGTGCCCGAGCGCTCGCTCGACCGGCTGATGCGGATCGCCGAGCAGACGAAGCTCGTCGAGCCGGGCGTGCTCCGCCGCAGCACGCTGCATCGGGTGCTGCAGCGCGCGGGCATCAGCGGCCGGCCCGCGAGCGCGAGCGACCGCAAGGACCTCGATCGCTTCGAGGCGCTGTGCCCGAACGACCTGTGGCAGTCGGACATGCGCACGGGCCCGTGGCTGCCCGACCCCGAGCGGCCCGGCAAGGCGCGGCGGACCAAGCTCTTCACCTTCCTCGACGACCACAGCCGCAAGCTGCTGCACGGCCGCTTCGCCTTCGCCGAAGGGCAGCCCGAGCTCGAGCTCGTCATGCGCCGCTGCCTGCAGAAGTACGGCAAGCCCAAGCGCGTCTACTACGACAACGGCAAGGTCTACCGGGCGGGGCACATGCGGCACATCGTCGCGACGCTCGGCATCCACGCGATCGTCTTCACGCAGGCGTACCGGCCCGAGGGGCACGGCAAGATCGAGGCCTTCAATCGCCTCGCCAAGTCGGCCTTCGTCGCCGAGGTGAAGGCGTCGAACATCCGCACCCTCGACGAGCTCAACGAGGCCTTCGTCGCGTGGATGGACCTCGAGTACAACGCGCGCGTCCACACCGAGACGGGGCAGACACCCGACGCGCGCTGGCGCGCGGGGCTCGACCGCGTCGAGTACGTCGACGAGCGCCTGCTCCGGCTCGCCTTCCGCTGGAAGGAGCGCCGCACGCCCGACAAGGCCGGCCTCTTCTCGCTCTTCGGCACCCGCTACCAGGTCGGCTCCGAGCTCGCCCGCCGGCGCGTCGACGTCTACTTCGATCCCGAGGCGCTCGACGAGGTCGAGGTCCATCACGACGGCCGCTTCGTCGAGCGCTGCGTCCCCTTCGAGGTCCGCTCGCATCGCCGTCCGCGGCCCGCACCGGCGGAGCCGAGCGCGCCCGCGGACGACGCGCCCGCGCCGACCGCGAACTGGCTCGGCCACCTCGTCGAGCAGCGCCGCGCCGAGGGCTTCGTCGAGCCCAGCGACGACGCCGACGTCCCGCGCGAGCAGGCCGACGACGCCATCGTCGAGCTGCTCCGCGAGCACCTCGCGCCCGACGTCTTCGCCGAGAAGACCGTGCGCGACTTCCTGCGCCGCTACGGCCCCTTCGAGCCCGAGCGCGCCGGCGCCGCGCTCTACGACGTGCTCGGCGACGGCCCCGCCGACCACCACGTCGCCGTCTACCTCGAGGCCATCCGCGAGGCGCTCCGATGAACGAGCCCACCGGCATTCAGCGCAAGCGACTGCGCGCGCACTTCGGCTTCACCAAGACGCCGTTTCACAAGCGCATGCGCGCCGCGCAGATGTACGACAGCCAGAGCCAGCGAGAGCTCGTCACCGGCCTCGACATGTGGACCGAGATCGGCGGCATCGCGCTGTGCACCGGCGCCGCCGGCGTCGGCAAGAGCATCTCGCTCAGGCGCTTCCTCCGCGGGCTCGAGCCGCGCCGCTATCACCTCGTCCAGTTCGACTACTTGCCCGGCACGGTGAACGGCTTCTTGCGCTCGATGAGCCGCGCGCTCGGCCTGCGCATGCAGCGCAGCGGCGCCGATCTCTTCGATGCCGCGCGCGAGCACCTCGCCGGTTTCGAGGAGACCCACGGCCCGCACCCCGTCCTCGTCATCGACGACGCCGAGGGCCTGTCTGTCGCCGTCCTCGACGCCCTGCGAAGGCTCACCGCCCACGACCTCGACGCCGAGCTGCGCTTCAGCATCCTGCTCGCCGGCACCGAACAGATCGCGCAGACCCTGCGCTTGCCTGCGCTCGAGTCGCTGCGCTCGCGCGTCACCTACGCCCACGCCCTGCGGCCCTTCACCATCGAGGACACGCGCAACTACCTGCGCTTCCACCTCGAGCGCGCCGAGGTCGATCCCGCGGTCCTGTCCGACGACGCGGCCCGCAAGATCTTCCACGCCAGCCAGGGCAAGCCTCGCAACGTCAATCAGCTCGCCCTCCACGCGCTGATCGCCGCCGCCGCCCAGGGCCGAGACGCCATCGACGGCCGCTTCATGCAGCAGATGATCGCCGCCCATCCCCTCTACCGCTCCGGCGGCGGCGAAGCGCGCGCGTGAACGAGCGGGACGGGACATCGTGCCCGGTCGTGTCCCACGCCGGGACCCAGCTCGGCGCGGTGTCCCGTCCCGCGTCATACCCGCAACACGCCGTGGGATGGGACACGCAGATCGACGTCATCCCGCCTTCGCTACCGGGACGCTCAACTGGGACGTGGGCGGGCGAGATCGGCGGGACAGGACACCCTACGGGATCCGACGCGGCTGCGTCTCGCCGAGCGGTCGTCGGGTCGGCCCCATCCCTCGGAGCATGCGGCCATCCCGCTCGGCGGGCCTCGAACCGATCGCCCCGCCCCCCACCTCACCCCGCACGTACGCGGTCCCTCCGAACGAGGGGCTGCGGGGGTCCCGGGTCGGGCGCGTAAAAGAGGCGCGAAGCGCCGAAGCGCCCGGTGCGACCGGCATGGTCGCTTGAATTGGAGGTGAGAATCCTATCCCTGGGCCCATGGGAGGGAACCAGACACTGAAGAGACAAGGGCTTCGCCCCGGAGCACCGGGGCTGGGAGCAACCGCCGTCGACGCATCGACGCAGGGACAACATCCGGACAACGCCGGCTCTACCTCCCTGGACCGCATGGGTTGGCGGAGCAGTCGGACTCCCTCCCGCGAGGGGAGGTCTGGTGGAAGTCATAGGTGCGTGCACGCAACGAGCGAGAGCGAAGCGCCGTAAGGCGTCACGGGAGGGTGAGCCGCCCGGCAGCGGCGAAACCCGAAGTCCCATGGATCCCGAGGCGTATTGGCGACGGGGCGGGCACGAAATCAAGCGATCTTACCCGGGGCGTTCTGTCGGGTTCCGCGTGAGCGGTAGGTCGTACAACGAGAGAAGGAAAGCCGATGACCCGGCAGAACAAGGAGGATCCCGCAACACCGCAAGGCGGCCGAAAGGCCGCCCCAACCCGTGACGTCGAGTCGTCCGGGGGAGGAAAAGGGATCCCGGTCAACCAACAGGTGGAGCAACTCGCCCTGTTCTCCGAGACAGCCGAACACCCAACGCCTCACCGAGGTCGAGGGGCCGACGGCGAAACGGAGTCGCACCGAAGCGGCTCTGTGACGTTCGCGGCGCCGAAGTCGGAGACCAAGGACGAGAAGCAGAAGCCGGCGACGATGGACGAGGTCGTGCGAGAACTGCGCGCGGCGTTTCAGAAGGTGGCGTCCAACCGGGGGGCTGCCGGGCCCGACGGGCAGAGCATCGACGAGGTGCGCGAGCGTCTCGACGAGCTGCTGCCGACGCTGAGCATCGAGCTGCTGCAAGGGTCCTACCGCCCCGGAGCGATCCGGCGCGCGTGGATCCCCAAAGCCGACGGTACGAAGCGAGGGCTCGGGATCCCCAACGTGATCGACCGCGTAGTGCAGGAAGCCGTTCGACGGGTGCTCGAGCCCGAGTACGAGCCGACGTTCCACGCATCGAGTCACGGGTTTCGGCCTGGCCGGAGCTGCCACACGGCGATCGCGGAGGCCCGAGGCCATGTGGACGAAGGATACGAGTGGGTGGTGGACCTGGATCTGAAGCAGTTTTTCGACCGGGTGAACCACCAGCGCCTGATGGCCAGGCTCGCGCAGCGGGTCTCGGACCGACGGCTACTCGTACTCATCGGCCGCTGGCTCAAGGCCGAGGTGGTCCTGCCGGATGGCGTGAAGGTGAGCACGGACGAGGGAGTCCCCCAAGGGGGCCCCTTGAGCCCGTTGCTCAGCAACATCGTGCTGGACGAGCTCGACCGTGAGCTCGCCCGGCGCGGGCATCGATTCGTGAGGTACGCCGATGATTGCAACATCTACGTGCGTAGCGAACGTGCAGGGCAGCGCGTGATGGAGAGCGTGACCGGGTTCATCGAGAGGCGCCTGCGCCTCGAAGTGAATCAGGACAAGAGCGCCGTCGCGCGAACGGAGGAGCGGCACTTCGTGGGCTTTCGACTGCGGCGCGAGCCGCTGGACGGGACCGTCGAGGTGCTGCTGTCGGAACGCTCCAAGGAGCGTGTCGACAAGCGAATCCGCGAGCTGACGCCGCGGAACTGGGGACGCTCCATGCGGGCGTGCATCACCCAGGTCAGCGTGTTCGTACGCGGCTGGTTCGGCTTCTTCGGCATCTGCACCGGCGAGTCCGAGAGGACCTTCGGAAACCTGGACGCGCACATCCGGCGACGGCTGCGCGCGATCCAACTCCGGCACTGGAAGCGCAAGCGCACGATCGCGCGAAAGCTCATCCAGCTCGGGGTGAAACGAGCAACGGCGTGGCGCCGAGTCTACGAAGGACGCAAGTCCTGCTGGGCCTTGAGCGCCGACCCCGCAACCCACGTGGCACTCGCGAATGTGTACTTCACCGACCGAGGTCTCGTGTCGTTACGGGCGCTTTGGCTCGCCAAGCACCGGGAAATCGTCGCCCCGACCCAGCTCACGCTGGCGCTGGGATAGGAAGAGGTCGTGAACCGGCCGGCGACGGGGGGAAGCGGCAGCGCGGAAACCCATCGTCCCGAGGAGCCGGATGTGAACAGCACTTGTCCGGTTCTGTGAGAGGGGCCCCGGGTGACCGGGGCCCCTACTCGACACCCGACGCGCCGCGCGCGTCGGACGCGAGCGAAGCGAGCGGTCGGCGTCCCGTAGCGAAGCGAAGGGCGACGACGACCAGGGGTGTCGAGCGACGAAG
>Ga0209475_10005767_pt1 | contig 10002 bp, 6 predicted proteins | sample tdDd471_FD_187128 | JGI IMG/M metagenome (GOLD analysis project Ga0209475, IMG submission 187128) | Marine sediment microbial communities from the Atlantic coast under amendment with organic carbon and nitrate - tdDd47.1 (SPAdes)... | ecosystem: Environmental > Aquatic > Marine > Coastal >...
AAACGAGCCTCCGGCGGCCAGGGGCTGAGCCCCTGGACCCCAGGTTGCGAATGCTCCCGACCCTCGTTCCTCGGGTCGATCACATTCGCTGACGGGCGTTGCCCGTGAGAGCACTTTAAGTAACTGTTCAGCTCAAAGGTGCCTCCGGCGGTCCTGCCGCGGGCCAAACTTTTTCCTGATCTTAATGCTGGGTTTGACATACAGGTAAAGAGGGTGATTGTGACTCATTCCCAGGCTCTGTCTTGACTGTCTGTGTCGCGAATCGTGGGGGGGGCACAGGTAGGGGTAATCTCAAGCATGTAGGCCGAGCCTGGGGACGAGGAAAACGACTTCGCCGGCTTTGGATGCGGCTGTCGCATGCCATGAACACCATCGCGATTTGCCCTGAGGAACGAAGGGTAAAGCGCGATGGTAACAAGCTTTCGAGGTGGCTCACCTCGCCGCCGGAGGCTGCTTTTACTTCCCTTCCATATAGCTTTCCATGGCTGCTGTCGCACGCTTGGAGAAGGCCACGGCTTCCACCACGGTTTTGGCGCCGGTGACGACATCGCCGGAGGCGAAGACGCCTTCGATGGTTGTTCTGCCGCAGTCGTCGGTGATGACGAGGCCGCCTTTGGCCACTTCGAGGCCGGTGGCAGTGGCCACGATGTTGGCCTGGGGGGTCTGGCTGGCGGCGATCATAACGGCATCGGCTGGAAAGAGGGTGAGCGTTTCGGGATCGGGGCGATAGGTGGCGTTGCCGTCATCATCCATTTCTCTGATGGTGGACTCCACCATGAGTCCGTCGTCGGTGATGGCGACGGGGCTGGTCTGAAAGGCGAACTGCACCCCTTCCACTTTGGCGTAGTCGTATTCAAAGGGTGTGGCCGGCATCTCGTCTTCGCTTCGCCGGTAGACGATGGTGACCTCTTCGGCCCCTTTTCGTAAGGCGGTCCGGGCCACGTCCATGGCGACGTTGCCGGCGCCGATGATGGCCACGCGCTTGCCCAGGCGGTAGACGTCCGGGTTTTTGAGGTAGTTGATGGCGTAGTGGACATGGCCGAGGCTTTCGCCCTGAATGCGCAGGGGGCGCGGTTTCCAGACGCCGGTGCCGATGAAAATGGCTTTATAGCCGTCGCGCTTAAGGTCGGAAAGGGTGATGACCGGTCCGATGAGCATGTTGGGGCGCACCTTGACGTGAAGCTCGGCCAGGAGGTCGTCCAAGCGATCCAGGACCCTTTTGGGCAGGCGGTATTCGGGAATGCCGTAACGCAGGATGCCGCCGGTGCGCTCTGCGGACTCAAAGATGGTGACCCTGTAGCCCTTGAGGGCCATGATGATGGCCACGGTAAGACCTGCCGGGCCGGAGCCGATGACGGCCACGCGGTCGTCTTTCTCTTCGGCTGCTTTCAGGGTGTGGCGGGTAAGAAAATAGGAGGAGATATACTGCTCGATGGTGCTGATGGCCACGGGTTTTTTTTTGGCCCCGAGGACGCAGTGGCCTTCGCAGAATTTTTCGTGGGGGCAGATAAGGGAACAGACCACGGACAGAGGGTTGTTTTCAAAAAGCAGGCGGCCCGCTTCCATCATCTCGCCGCCCTGAAAGAGCTCGATCATGTCGCGGATGGGGGTGGATACGGGGCATCCCTTTGAACAGCGGGGTTTTTTACACAGGAGGCACTGTTTTGCCTCTTCAATGACATGGGTTCCCAAAGCAGACTCCTCAGGTTTGGGTGGTGCCGTCGGGGCTATATTTCGTGGGAGTGCGCGGTTCGTTAGCGCGGCGTGAGGTGTGTGAAATATGAAACCCGTCAGACGTGTCTGGAAAAAATGAATCCAATTATCGAGTGGGGTACTATGACACATCTGCCTGGAATTGAAAAGATCTCGGGGATGGAAGCCTTTTTGGTTACAGTCCTTGGGAAAAGCAAGCCTCCGGCGGCAAGGTGTGCCACCTTGAAAGCGGGTTGCGACAACTCTCGCCCCTCGTTCCTCGGGTTGAGAGTCGTCGCGAAGGCTTTCACAAAGAACAGGTGAGTCCTGTGTCTCCAACCGTTCCAACCTTTGGCCTCCAGCAAAAAAGCCGCGACGGAGCGCGGCGCGCCCAGGAGCGTGTGATGCCTCCACCGGTGTCAAGGCTTAACGCGGTTCACGTTTGATGGACCCTATCTAACGTCACCCTCTTGGCGGTGGTGTTTTTTGGGCGCGCCGTGCTCCGCCGCGGCAGTTAAGCGATCCTGAAACTCATTCATCGCCACCTCAATGGGAATGGCAAAGCCGATGCCCTCGGCGTCTTCGAAGATCATGGTGTTGATGCCCACCACGCGGCCCTTATGGTCGATGAGGGGACCACCGCTGTTGCCGGGGTTGATGGGGGCGTCGATCTGGATGTAGGTGTGCTCCTCGTGGGTTCGCCTGCCTGAGATGATGCCGGAGGTGACGGTGTGTGAGAGGCCTGAGGGGGTGCCGATGGTGAAGACCGGCTGGCCGGTGCTCAGCCCCTCGGATGTTCCGGGTTTGAGGCAGGGGCACCCTTGTTTATTCAACCGGAGGAGGGCCAGGTCGTGGGTTTCGCTGAAGATGGCGTCGGTGACGGTGTAGGCGGTGTCGTCAAAGAGTGTGACTGTGTAGGTGGGGTTGTACCTGTTCTCTTCAATAGCTGTCAGGCGCCTCTTCAGCTGTGCGTATTGTACGGCAGGGGTGCTGCTGTTTTGCTTCTGCTCTCCGGTATCCCGGTCATTGCCTGAAATGACCTGCTCCAATTCCTGAACTTTCCGGCGCAGGTTGTTGACCTCATCCTCTTCAATGGTGAGGAGATGTTTGTTGGTGATGACACGGCAGGAGGTGTCAATGAAGAACCCCGAGCCTGACCCCCAGGGGGTTTCGATGAACACCGTGGCAAGCTGGCTGGACTCGATGGCGTTGCCGGGCTTTTTGATATCGTAGAGTTGTTTCGACATACCGGACCGGGAAGGCTGCGTTGAGTGTGCCACGGAGTGGGCTTCCGGGGTCTCTGTGGCCGTGCCGAGGCGAAACCCATAATTGAGGATTGCCCAGACAAGGGTCAGGCTGACAGCGATGTTGAGCCATCTTGGAGGCCGGAACCTTGAAATCAGCGAGGGGGCCCGGTCTGAGATGGTGTGGATGGGGTGGTCGAACAGCTCCAGCATCCGAAGGTACTTCTCGAAAATGATGCCGCATGCTTCGCATTCAATCTCTGAGCTTTGCTCGTGATCGCATTTGGGACATTTCATCGTCAGTAGTTATCCAGTTGGCGTGTTGGTGACCGCCAGGGCCTGAAAGAGGCCTCGGGCCGAGTCTGTGCCGATAATGGCCACGAGGTCGCATTCTTGGAAGCGCAGGTGGATATCGGGGTTCGGGATCAGCTGATCGCTTCGGAGGACCCCCACCACCGACACACCGGTTTTGGTGCGTATTTGCGATTCGCCCAGGCTGGAGCCGATGAGGTCGCATGATGGTTCAAGCCGGACCCACTCCAGGTCGAACAGCTGTTCGGCTCCCCGGAGCTGGCTGAGGGTGTTGTAGTGATTGTCGCCTCCCAATATGGGGGCGAACGTCTCCTGGCGGAGGGTTTCTGTCTGGTGTTGGATCTCCGTGGGTGGAATGCGCAGGTGAAGAAGTGCTTTTCGCGTCATCTCCTGCCCGGCTTCGAACTCGGGGAGGACCACTTCGGAGACCCCCTCATCCCGGAAAATAGCGATGGACTCCATACCGGAGGCCCGCGTGATGATGGCTATCTCCTCGGCCATTTTCCGTGCGTGGGTGACGATGGATTGTGCCTCCACCACGCTGGGGATGGTGATGAGAAGGAGCCGGGCCGTGAGGATATCGGCTGCCTCAAGGACGATTTCATGGCTGGCATCGCCGTAGACGACGGGCATGCTGTTTTGGCGAGCCTGTTCCACACGCCTCTGATCCAGTTCGATGATGATGAAGGGTAGCCCAAGGCGTTGGAGGACACCGGCAATATGGCGTCCCACGCGCCCGCCCCCTGCAATGACCACGTGGTTTCGGAATCCCTCTTCCGGGACGTTGATGGTTTCAAGTGGTTCATGGCGGAACCAGCGTTTGCGAAGGGCGTAGAGGCGGGTTGTCTGGGCGGAGACGAGGGGGGTCAGCACCATGGTGACCACTGCCGTGGTGAGGACCAGGGAGTAGAGCTCGTGGCTGATGGATTCCGTTGCGACGCCCACACGTGCAAGAACAAAGGAGAATTCACCCACCTGAAAAAGGCCGAGCCCCACGGCCAGGGGAACCACATTGCCGTAGTTGAAAAGTCGGGCAATCCCGCCGAAGATGAGTCCCTTGCCCAGGCTCACCAGGGTCACGAGTATCAGCACCTGACCGATATGGTCCACAAGAAATTCCGGGTCCAGAAGCATGCCCACCGAGGCAAAGAAGAGAAGGCCGAAGAGGTCCCGCAGGGGAATGATGTCGCTTAAGGCCTGATGGCCGTAATCCGATTCGCTCAGGACCATGCCGGCGACAAAGGCGCCGAAGGCAAATGAGAGCCCCACGATGTAGGTGATGTAGCCGATGCCTAAGCCAATGGCGGTGATGGCCAGGAGGAAAAGCTCCCGCGAGCCGAGTTTGGCGATGTGCTCCATCAGCTTCGGCAGGAGCCGGGTGCCCAGGAAAATCATGGCAAAGAGAAAAACGGCCGCTTTAATAGCCGCCACCCCCAGGGTCTGCATCCCCATGGCGGGGTTGTTGAGCTGGGGCAGGATGATCATGAGGGGCACCACGGCCAGGTCCTGAATGATGAGCATGCCCACCATCACTTTGCTGGACAGGGTTCCCAACCATCCCTGATTCATCAGGGTCTTTAAGATGACCATGGTACTGGACAGGGAGATGAGGGCTCCCAGCCAGAGGGCATCCCGCCATTCCCAGCCCAGGAGGGTGCCGATTCCGTATCCCAAGGCGATGGTTAATCCCATCTGGATGGGGGTACCGATGAGGGCCACTTTTTTTACGGGTTTCAGGTCTTTGATGGAGAACTCTAAACCCAGGGCAAAGAGGAGCAGGGCCACACCTATTTCGGCGAGGAGCTCGATGTCATGGACGTCTCCCACGGTGATGCCACCGGTGTGAGGTCCCAGAGCAACCCCTGCAAGGATGTAGCCGAGAATCAGCGGCTGGCCGATACGCTGCATAAGAAGGCCGCAGAAAAACGCGGCGACGACGAGAAGGCTGATGTCCGTTGCGATACCCATGGAAACCTCGAGATAATTAAATGACCGGATCCTGCGGAATTCGGGGCAAAAACAAAACCATAGTTAAACACAAAATGGTTGGGGGTGTGAATAGAAAAGGCAAAAGGATGAGTAATGGACAGTGAATAGTGAGCAGTCCGTGGTGAATGGTGTTTGAGTCGCTTCGCTTTACCGGAGAAAAGCGGGTGAAAGCCAAAAGGGGTTGGTTTGAACTTGAGACAGCGTATCGAACAATCGCACCCTTCGGGCGAACCGCGTGCCATATGGGGTGCAGGGGATCATCCCCAGCTTTACTTCATGGGCCGTACTCGGACCTCTACGGGGGCGCTTTGCAGGAGAAGGGCGATCTCTTTGGGGTCGGTCTCACCGTAGTGGTAGGGGTAGAGGATTTTTGGCTGAAAGGCACGGGCGGCATCGGCAACCATTTCAGGGGTCATGGTGTAGGGCAGGTTCATGGGGAGAAAGGCGATATCGATGTTTTTAAGGGTCTTCATTTCAGGTGTGTTCTCGGTGTCGCCAGCAATATAAATGCGTTTGTCGGCGATGGTGAGAATATACCCGCTGCCGATGCCCTTGGGGTGAAAGAGCTCCCCATTGTCCCGATGATGCACCAGGTTATAGGCAGGCACGGCCTCAACGGTGATTCCGTTGACAATGAGTTTCTCCCCGTTTTTCATGACAAGGCCGCCTGTGACTTTTTCGGCGCAGGTCTCCGTCATGATCACCATGGTGTTGGGGGTGCGCACCTCGTTTAAGGCTGGGAGGTCGAGGTGGTCACGGTGATGGTGTGTCAGGAAGATTAAATGTGCCTTCGGCAGGGCGGTATAGTCCGCAAGCCGGCTGTATGGATCAACATGAATGGTCATGTCCTGGAAGGTGAAGACAAGGCTCCCGTGCCCGATAAAGGTGATGACCAGGTCCCCCTGATCGGTCTTGATGGTGTCTTCGGGAAAGGGCTGTTGGGCCAAGGCTGTCTGACTTAAGAGCAGGATCAGGAAGAGAACCGGAAGGATGCGTTTCATGAAGCCCCCTTGGTTGGTGTTTATAGTTTTCCTATTAAACCACAGAACGGGTTGAAATTACAGATGTAAATAGGGTCGGGGTGCCAAGGGCAAAAGGGAGGGTAGTGAGTAGACAATAGTGAATAGGCAGGGAGTCGCTGAGCTTTATCAGTTGGAAACCGGGGAAGACAATACCGAGAATTCACCGATGCCGTTTTTTACGGGCGCATTCGCGAACCTGGGGGCAAGGCTTTCAAGAATTCATCCACTTCGGCGAAGAGGTCGAGGGCGATTGGGCCACGGACGATGCCGTGGAGATGGAAGGGGATCTCCCGGTAGGCTTTGTTGTCGTGGGCGATGCGGGTGAAGATTTTTTTGCCGCTTTTGTCGCTGACCTTGGGGTCGCCTTTGCCCTGAACGATGAGGGCGGGGATGGCAAGGGTGGGGAGGGCCTTCCACACCTGTTTCATGAGGGCTTTCACCTGGACGAGGCCTGCGATGGGGCTTCTCAGGTAGTTGATATGGGGGTTGTCGGCGTGGTTTGTGACGAACTCTTTGGTGAGGAATCTTAGCCGAAGGGTGTGGCAGAGGCGGTTCCAGTCGTTGACGGCTTCCACTGCGCAGACGGAGAGGTTCTTGAACTTCAGGGGGGCGCTTACCGAGATGACGGCATCGAAGGCATCGGGCTTGAAGAGGGCCTGGGCAAGGGCCAGTCCTGCTCCGGTGGAAAATCCGGCCACCACGATTTTTTTGCAGCACCCTTTGAGGATGGCATGGCCGCGGTCCACGGAGTCCATCCATTCGCTGTACGTTCGCCCGGCGAGGTCCCCTGCCGAGGTTCCGTGGCCGGCCAGCCTCGGGGCGTAGACGGTGTAGCCTTTGGCGTAGAGGGCCTCTGCCCATTCCCGGACCTCTTCGGGAGCGGCCATGAATCCGTGGATGAGAAGGACTCCGGTGTCTGCTGAAGGGTTGTGAAAAAAGAACGGAGCGCCGACCTGGCGGGGCTTGGTCTCTTCTTCGAGAAAGTGGGTCTCGTAGTCGTTGCAGAAGCGGAGCATCTCCTTGAGGGCAAGGTCCGCCCACTCGGGGGTATCCATCTGTCGTGTCGGGAACTGGGTCAAATCTGTCGTCCATGCCATGGGGTTAAGGCCGTCATCCAATCCGGATCGTTCATGAACTACCGGATCAAGCCGAATGTTCTTTCTACCTGTTTTGGGGGATGGGGGGCAATAGAAAAGGGGACGTGAATGGTGAGTAGTGAGTGGTGAATGGTGGGGGCGCTACGCTCGGACAAGTGAAAAATGGGCGAAGGGGAAGGGCGGGAGGACGGAAAACGTTCTTCTTGCTTTGTTCTTGGTTCTTCGTTCAACGTATTCGCTGGGCTCTGACAAATGAAAAAAGGGCAAAAGGTCAAGGGAAAGGGCGGAAAACGTTCTTCGTGCTTGGTTCTTTGTTCTTCGTTCAATGTAGTCGCTTCGCTCGTGCCAATTTAAGAGCGCCGCACTTCCGTGCGGCTTTTAAACTGGATGAGAGGAGCGACTCCGCCTCCAGAGATACCCTCAATACATCGTTCACAATTTATTAAGGTTTCCGGGGAAGACGGAATAGAGAGTCGCCGTTCGAAATACCACGGGCGCAGCCCGTCAGCGAATGTGATCAGCCCGAGGAACGAGGGCTGGGAGCATTCGCGAACCTGGGATCCAAGGGCTCAGCCCTTGGCCGCTGGACGCAAGGGAATGGGTGTATGAAATTCCCGTAGACGCGCCCTTTGTGAAACGCTACCCGCGCCTTTAGCCTTTAGCCTTTAGCCTTTAGCCTTTAGCCTTTAGCCCTCTTTTACGCCATCGACGTAATGTACACCCTGTAGATCAGGGCATAGTGGAGGGTGCCTCCCAGGAGGACCATAATGTGGAAGAGCTCATGGAAACTGAAGATCCCCGGCACAAGGCGGGGTTTTTTGATGGCGTAGATGAGGGCACCTGCAGAGAAAGCTGCGCCGCCGGTGAAGAGGAGAACGGCCTGTCCCGAGGAGAGGTTGGAGAGAACCTGCTTGATGGGGAAGACAGCCGACCATCCCATGGCGCTGTAGATGATGGCGTAAAGGGTTCTCGGGGCCCTTGGGAAGCAGAGCTGGGAGACGACGCCGAAGCCCACGACGCTCCACTGAAAGGCGATCATGTACCACCGGGTGTTGCCTTCCAGGCAGAAGTAGCTGATGGGGGTGTAGGTCCCCGCGATCATGAAGAAGATGGCCAATCGGTCCATTTTACGCCAGAACGAGACCTCGTTCTCCTGTTTTTTAAAGGCATGGTAGAGGGAGCTGGCGGAAAAGAGAAACACCAGGGAGAGAGCGTAGACAAGGGCTGTGATCATCATGGATGCGGAGTGGCTGGCAACCCGCAGCAGGTAGATGGTCCCCACAATGGAGGCGATGACCCCTGCAAGGTGTGAATAGAAATTAAATGATTCCTGAGCTCTGATTCCCATGGTGTGTTCCTTATATCAGGATGCCGTGTGCCGTTGCCGGCTCAGGCCTGGCATCCTTCGGATGTCTGGCGTTGACTTGGTGGTGCTGTACAGTCCTGAAACGTCCCGCTGAATGGGTGTCTGGGCATTGATCGGCGTTCAGTGGCAGCGTAAGGGCTGTGCATTAAAAGGTGATATATTGACCCCGGTTATAATATTTTACAGTGGCGAAATACAGGAAAAAATGTGCCCCACCGGTATAATTGATAAAGAAATGAGGTGACTGCCGGAAGGGTGGGGCCGGTTTGGTTCATCAAAAAATCACCGTGATGAACCTGAGAAACGCACACGGAACAACGTGACCTGAATATTTGCCTCAGGCGAGCCGGGTTAACCCGGAGATTGCATCGATTTAAAAGTTGTCTCATGAAATATCCGGGCTAAGGCTGGATTCCGGGTGCGGGAGGCCTGGGCTGTGTTTCAAGTGAGCTTGAGACAGGTCTGGCCCATCGGTGGACCGCTGGGACATGTTTTGCACCTGTTCACCGGGATACGAAGGACCCGGGGGCCTCTCCGGAGTTTTTTTTTCGGCAGCCAAAAGCACCGGCTCGTTTCCTTGTGAATGCCCACATCAGGAGCCGATGGATCCATGACAACATGCTGTTTTGTTTGAAAGGCAACCCGGATCGCTTCGGGCCGTGGTGGGGGCTGCATAAGGGCGGCATCGGTGGGTGTCCATCACGTCCCGGTAAGGGCAATGCACCGAATCACTGCATTTGGCATGGTTGTTGATAACCATAGCGGTGCCGATCATCAGGGGCTGTACCAAAAGGATCCGGGGGGACCCTGCCTTGTTGATTGGCACTCTTTTATGGATGTGTCACGCCGGGTGAGACAGTTGGTTTTCAAGTACAGTTGCAGCGGAGTTGGATGAGATGAGTATCAAGGTCAAGCAAACGCTATTAATGGTCGGGTTTTCGGTGATTATCGTGTTCATGTTTCTCTCGACAGTGGTGGTGTCGGGCAGGATGAAGGATGACGGACTGGTCATCAACCTGGCGGGCAGGCAGCGCATGCTCTCTCAGAAAATGACCAAGGAGATCCTTGACTACTCCGCCACTGCGGATGCCAATCTCGCCGGCACCATCCGGAACACCGCCAAGGTGTTTGACATCACCCTGAAAGCTCTCACCGACTCCGGCAAGGCTCCCCTGACCCTCAATCTCCGGAACACCGAATACCGCCAGTGCCCCGCTTCCTCAGGGGAGGTACGCGCACAGCTTCTCAAGGTGTCGTCCCTTTGGAAGCTCTTTTACAGG
>Ga0209475_10005768_pt1 | contig 10002 bp, 6 predicted proteins | sample tdDd471_FD_187128 | JGI IMG/M metagenome (GOLD analysis project Ga0209475, IMG submission 187128) | Marine sediment microbial communities from the Atlantic coast under amendment with organic carbon and nitrate - tdDd47.1 (SPAdes)... | ecosystem: Environmental > Aquatic > Marine > Coastal >...
CAAGAAGAGTCCGAGATGACGCTCCCGGGCGCTGGCACCACATCACCAACCGGGGGATATCCAAGCGCACGATGTTCGAGACAAGGCGGGACATCAGGAAGTTTCTGTCGCTGCTTGCCCGGGAGGTGCGCGCCGGCAGACTCGAGGTACACGCGTTTTGTTTGATGCTGAACCACTACCACCTGCTGGCGCGCAGCCCGGAAGGCCAACTGTCCAGGGCGATGGCGAACATTCAGCGTGAATACACGCGCTGGTTCAATCGCACGCGGCACCGCGACGGGACGCTGGTGAAGGGCCGCTTCAAGTCCAAGGTGGTGCGGGACATCGTGTACCGCTGCAACGTGGTCTCTTACATCCACGACAACCCGGTCGCGACCAGGGAAGTCGCGAACGCTGCCGACTTCGCGGCATCCAGCGCATGGCTCTGGGCGCGCCGCAACACCCGCAGGATGCCGCGCTGGCTGGCCACTGACTGGATCCAATCCGAGCTCGACAAACGCGAAACCGACCAACTGGAGCATGTGTTTCCCAGCCGCATCGAGGACGATTTCCGCGCCATCATCGAAAAGGAGCTGGGTTTTCGGATTCCGCAGGATGACGAGGACACCACGCTCCGCCATGCACTTGGGGCTCGCACCGTGCTCTGGGCGATTCGCAAGGCTCGCCTGGCGGACGCGACCAAGCCGTTTCGCAGGATCAGCCCGGCCCACCTGGTCGAACGAGCCGTTGCGGGATGGATCAACCAGATCGGCCCGCTGCTCGACTGTTTCCAGCGCAAGGCTCGTGACGCATGGATCAACATGAAGGCAGGGCTACTGCGCACACTCTCCGGGTGCAGTCAGCGCGAAATCGGGATCCGCATCGGTCGGCACAACTCGACGATCTGCCGTGATCTGCAAGCACACCACACACTGCTTGAGAATCACCCAGAGTACGAGCAGCTTCACGCCAAGATCACGAACGACGTGATCGAGGCTATGCGCGTCACAGCGCGCGTCACAGCGCACGTCCCGGGCCGCTCATAGCGGCGCGCCCGCCGACCGCAGTCCACCCCGACAATTTCGCAAGCTACGCGGCGTTGGGGGCGGTCTACGCACAGCGCACTTGGTCGCGGCGAATTCGTCTCCGAATCGATCGGCGTGCCGCCCTCATGCTTTTGGCAGCAATCCGACGTGGTACCGGGTCACTCGTGGCGAAGGGCGACGATCGGATCGACGTTGGCCGCGCGGACGGCGGGATAGAGGCCGAACAGCACGCCCACGACGCCGGAGATGCCGACGGCGAGCATGACGCTCCAGGGGGTGACGCGCGTCGGCATGCCCGCGAAATGCTCGATCAGCCATGGAACGAAGATGCCGAGGCCGATGCCGAGCAGGCCGCCGAGGAAGCTCAGGACGAGCGTCTCGACCAGGAACTGACCAACGATCTGTTTGCGACGCGCCCCCACCGCGCGCCGAATTCCGATCTCGCGCGTTCGCTCGGTCACGGACGCGAGCATGATGTTCATGATGCCAATGCCGCCGACGAGCAGACTGATGCCCGCGATGGAGCCCAGCACGATATTGAACGTGCGCTTCGTTTCCTCCGCCTGACGCAGCAGCGCGAGCGGCACGCGGATCTGGTAGTCCGCCTTCTTGTGGAAGCGCTTCAGCATCCGCTCGATCGCGGCGGCCGTCGTCTCTACGTGCTCGATCGACTTCACCTCGACGATGATCTGGTGCAGTTGCACGAGCTCGCGCGTCGAGGAACCCGTCGAGCGCTGCACCACCATCTCGCCGAAGCACTGGCGCAGAACGTTGATCGGGATGTAGACGTCCACCTCCTGGTCCGGCGTCTGAATCCCGCCACCGGTGCCGGCCTCGCTCGCGACGATCCCGACGACCTCGAAGAAGTCGCGACCGAGCTTCACCGACTCGCCGAGACTGCTCTTGGTCGCCAACAGGCGACGCGCGCCGTGCTCGGTCAGGATGCAGACCGGGTTGAACGCCTCGATGTCCTCTTGCGAGAGCGTGCGGCCGGCGACGACCTGACGGCGAACGAGCGCGAACCACTCCGGCGTGGTTCCGACGACCCGCAGTTGCAGCGTCTGCGAACCGAGGCGGCCCTCCTTGCGGATCAACTTGACCGGCACCGTCCGACGCACGCCGGGGAGTGTCTCCCGAAGCCGCGCGTCATCATCGTATGTCAGTCCGTAGATGCTCATCCGGCTCCGTCGCTGTCCCGCCGCCTCGTCTTCCTGCGGCTTGATCGCGGAGAGCAGGATGTTGTTCGAGCCCAGCCGCCGGATCTGGTCGAGCGCCTGCGCACTCGCGCCCTCGCCGACGGCCAGCATCGCCACGACCGACGCGACTCCGAACACGACGCCGAGCATCGTGAGCATCGAGCGCATGCGGTGGCGCCAGAGGTTCTTGACCCCGAGCAGGACGTTGCGCGAAACCCTCACTGTTCGCCCTCGATCTTGACGACGGCGCCGTCCCGCATGTGCAGTCGCGTTCCCGCGTGCGCTGCCACTTCCGGCTCATGCGTCACCATCAGGATCGTCTTGCCGGCCTCGTGCAACTCCGCGAGCAGCGCCATGATCGAGTCGCCGGTCGCGGTGTCGAGGTTACCCGTGGGCTCGTCCGCAAGCAGCACCTCGGGGTCGTTGGCGAGCGAGCGGGCGATCGCAACGCGCTGGCGCTCGCCGCCGCTCAGCTCCGTCGGGCGGTGGCCCACACGATGCGCCAGCCCCACCCGTTCCGCCAACGAGCGAGCGCGCTCCGTCCCGTCCGCTTCCGCCCACCCTGCGTAGAGCAGCGGCAGTTCGATGTTCTCCAGCACGGTGAGCTCCGGAATCAGGTTGAAGCTCTGGAAGATGAAGCCGATGTACTGCAGGCGCACCGCGCTGAGCTCGTCGTCGTCGAGCTGCGAGACGCGCTTGCCGTCCAGCAGGTACTCCCCCGACGTCGGCCGATCGAGGCACCCGAGCAGGTTCATGAGCGTGCTCTTGCCCGACCCGCTGGGCCCCATCAACGCCCAGTAGCTGCCGCGCCGGAACTCCAGCGAGACGCCGCGCAGCGCATGCACCTCGGCGGTGCCCATCACGTAGGTCTTCTCGACCTCGTTGAGCTGGATGATGCTCATCCGGAACGACCGCCGCGCGACGGCCGCGACGGCTTGCGGTTCCCGTTGCGCGACGAATCCTTGCCGCGGCCGGGCGCCGGCGCGTCGGGGATCTCGATCTTCCGCGAGTTGGAGTCATCGCCCACCTTGGTGGATGTGAGCGGCGGATCAAGCACCACGCTGTCGCCTTCGCTGACTCCGTCGAGCACGTGCACCATGCGGTTGTTGTCGAGTCCGATCTTCACGGGCCGCGCCTCAAGGCCGGTGGCCGTCTGCACATAGACTGTCGGCTTACCTGCGACGCGCACCACGCACTGGACCGGAAGGTAGAGCGCGGAGTCGTACTGCTCCACGAAGATCTCCGCGCGACAACTCATGCCGGGCCGCAGGTCGCTTCCATCGCCATCGATGTGGACGTCGAGGTCATAGACCTTCAGATCGGGATTGAGCCATGCATTCTGGGAGTCGGGCAGCACCGCAAGGCGCGCCGCGGTGCCCTTGAAGACCTTGCCCGGGGCCGCGTCGACCGTCAGGTGCACCGGCAGTCCCACGCGCACCTTCTTCAGGTTCGACTCGTGGACGTTGACCTCCGCCATCATCGAGGCGGCCGTCGGCAAGCTGATCAGATGCTGCCGCTTGCGCACCTCGGTGCCCTCTTCCATCGGCTCTTCACGGCTGCGCCAACCGCCACCCGTCGTTGCGTACACGACCATGCCGGCAACAGGAGCGTGAATGCGACACTTCGTGATCTGGTCCTCGATCCTCGCCTGCTCCGACTTCTGGCGTGCGAGCTCTTGCCGTCGGCTGCGCAACTCGGAATCGGCCTGCACGAGATCCGCCGACGCCTTGCGCTTGGTGCGCTCAAGCTTCGCCTCGGCCTGCACGATGTCGCTCTTCTTCGACTCCAGGTCGCGTCGATGCGAGTAGTTCTCGAGCAGCCGCTTGCGTCCCTGCGCGAGGTCGAGGTCCAGTTCCGCCTTCTTGAGCGCGGCCTCGTCCCCCTGCAACTCGAGGCGCGACAGGTAGCGCTTGGCATGCAGGCGCTTGGACCAGTCGAGTTTCTCCGTCGCGCGCTGGACATCCTCGGTCGCGAGCGTGATCTCGACCTCGGCCTGCTGCAACTGCTGCGGGTACTCGCCCTCTTCGTACTTCTCGAGGTCGAGCTTGGCGAAACGCAGGTCGAGGGCTGCCTGCGCGATGTCGCTCTCGCCTTGGCTCTTCACCACGGCGTGGTTTTCCCGCGCGCGCACGAACGAGGAATCGGCGTTGATGACCTTCAACTCCTGGGACGCCAACTGCTCTTTGAGTTTGCTGGAATCGAGTTCCACGAGCAGGTCGCCCGGCTGGACGTGGGTCCCTTCCGCAATCAGGGTCAGGATCGCGGCGCGGCCTTCGACCTCGCTCTTGATCTCGACTTCCTCGCGATTCTGGAGCGTTCCCGACTCGGTCACGCTGATTACCAACGGACCGCGCCGCACCTTGAAGATGGGCCGTGCCTCGACATCGCCGGAGGAGTTCATCGTGCTGGCGTAGATCGACACACCGGCCACGAGAACGACGACCACCGCGGCCGTCCAGCTGAGGAAGCGACGTCTAGCTCTGCTCATCGGGTACGTACTCCGTCCAGAGTCCTTCGGAGTCCACCTGCAGCACGCCCATGTCGCGTTGCATCTCGAGGGTGGACACACGATAGCTCACCAGGGAATCGGTCAGTGAATTCTGCGCTGCCAGCAGGGAACGCTGCGCATCGAGGACGTCACGCACTTCCGCGCGCCCCGCCTCCAGCAGGAGGTTGGTGCTTTCGACGCGGTCCTGGGCGAGGCGCACCGACTCGACCTGGATCTTCACGCCTTCGCGGTCGGACAGCATCTGACGCAACGACTCGCGGACCGCGAGCTTGATCGAGTCTTCGGTCGCCTGCACCTGCCGCACCGAATCCTCGAGGGCGATGAAGCTCTCGCGATAGGCGATGCGCTCCGCCGTCCGCTCGAACGGCAGGTCGAGCAGCACGCTCGCGTTGTAGATCGCATCGTTGAAGTTGAGCTGTCCGTCGGGGAGGAACGCGGAAGCCAGGAAGTTGCGCGCGCCGCTCGTCGTCACGCGTCCCTCGACGGTGAGGCCCGCCCGGAGACCGTCGGCGGCGACGACCACCTTGCGCTGCGCGTCGTACACCGAGCCCAGGCGGACGAGCAGATCCTGCCGATTGTCGAAGGCGATCCGGAAGGCGACCTCCTCGTCCAACTCCATGGGGCCGCGGTTCTTCTTATCGAGTCCCGGAATCGTGGGCGCCTCGTCGGCGGGCGGCACGTCTCCGGTTTCGATTCCGCCCACGCCCGCCTCCTCCGCATCCGCGAAGTTGCTGCGCACGATCGCCACCATCCGTTGCATCTCGTCGGGGCTGACCTCGATGCGGGCGTCGGGCGGCAGACCGAGCGACACCTTGAGCGCATCGATGCGGCTCTCCAGCGTCTGCACCGTCGCGATCCAGTTGTCGCGTGCGCTGAGTTCGTCCTGGCGCGCCTGGTCGACCTCGAGGCCGCGCAACCGGCCGGCGGCGGCCAGCGCACGCGTGCGGCGAGAGAGGACGATCAGTCCCTTGTAGTTCTCTTCGGCGTTGCGCACGCGGTCCGCCTGCCGCAACACGTCGAGGTAGTCGGAGGCGACATCGACCGCGAACGTCTTCTTGAAGCGCTCAAAGTCGCGCAGCGCGTACATGACGTTGCGCTCCGACTGCGTGAGCGGCTCCCCCACGATGTGCTTGCCGGAGCCGCGCAACAGCGGGATCGCAACCGAGAGGTCGGTGAACAGCCCGAAGGCCGAGTCGCCGGAGAGCAGCTTGACGAGGTCGATGCCGATCGCGCCGGCGAGCATCGCGCCGGTCTTCAGCATGCGGCTGACCCCGACGTCCGCCCCCACGATCGCACCGTCGCCGCCTGCACCGCCGGTCCCGACCGCCAACGCATCGGCACTTCCGCTGTAGATGTTCCGGAAGCTGTTGCGCGCGAGGTCGAGGTCGAGCGCGGCGACGAACACGGCCTCCTTGCGAGTCTGGTAATCGCGGTTGTTGCGCGCGCCGACCTTCAACGCATCGAGCAGCGAGATGCGGTACGGCTCGGCACTCTCATCGAGAGCCTCGGCCGGCGTCGCCTGCTGCGGATAGTCCGGCTCGGGCCAATGTTCGATCGGCTCGAGCTGGTCGGTGCCGAGCGACTCGGGGCCGACATAGAGAAGCTTCTGCGCCTCGATCAGACGCCGCCTCAGGATGTCCGCGGGCTGCACGATGGAGAACGGCTCAGTCTTGCCGAACGCCTGTTTCTGCTTCTGCGCGATGATCGCGGCCGCGTCCTTGTCCGCCTCTTCGCGGTGTTCGGTTGCCGATTTGCACGCCAGCAGCGCGGACATCATGAGCCACGGAGTGGCGCACCGGAAGCCCGGGGCCAAGGATCTACGAAAACTCGCCATCAACACGGACATGTCAGCCTGTCGCGGCACCGAGGCGGCGACCAGCCCCACATCATAGGCGTCGAATGCGGGAGCCCCAACGACTCGGATGGCTTTGGAATCGGTGCAAAACGAGCCGGTTGCGTACCGTGCCGGGTCGATCGCCCATAGCCGCGAGAAGCTCCCCGTCTCCCGGTTCAAGTCCGCGCCGCGCCTGTCGATACCCCTGCCATGCCGTGCTTCCACATCCGCGCGCTCATTCTCGTTCTCCTGCTGGGTGCCTCCGCATCGGCCAGCGCACCCGATTCGCTCGAACTCGCAACCGAGGAGTACCTGGGCGATGCCGGTCGGAGGTCGCTGGGGACGTCGGCCGCCACGGCGGGAGGCGGCGCAAAGGGCTGGCTGAACATCCGCCTGATGGCGTGGTATCCCGCGCTCTCGGGCAGCGGCAACGACGAAGGCGGCGGCGACTACGACGTACGGGACGATCTGGGTCTGGACGAGAACGAGCTCGCGGTGGTCCCGCAGATCACGGTCGACTTCTGGATCTTCGGGTTCCGCACGGATTACTTCGCCGTCGAGTTCGAGGGCGACGGGACAACCCAGCGGGACTTCACGTTCGGAGGCATCACCTTCCCCGCCGGCCAGGACGTGAGCTCGACCGTCAAGATCACGGCCTATCGGTCACTCGGCATGATCAGCTTCCTGGACACCGATGTCGTGCGCCTCGCGGGAATCATCGGGTTCAACTACTACACGTACGACGCCACCATCCGCGGCGCCACCAGCGGCTCCGCGTCGAGCAGCGGGTCGCTGCCGTTTCCGGTCGTGGGCGCACTCGTGCAGGTGCGCATCTGGGACATCCTGCTGGAAGCGGAGGGCTCCGGGTTCGCGATCAACTACGGCGACGTCGATGCCACCGCCATCGACGTGACCGTGAGCGCGGCGTGGAACTTCCTCACGTTCGGGGAGGTGCGGGTTGGCTACCGGTTCGTCAGCATCGACGGCACCGTCGATGACACGACCATGGACATCCGCATCGACGGCTTCTTCCTCGCCGTCGGCGTCACGTTCTGACGACTCCCGACGGCACGGTCGATCATTGAACCAGCGGCCATCGGCTTTCCCGATGGCTACGCGCGGAATTTCAGATCGGGTGTATTCTGCTGCGAGAGCAGTGAGTGACTTCCAGCTTGTGACCCCCGAATCCATCGCGAACCGTTTGGCCGATCCCACAGGAGCCAAGCGCTGGACGCTGCTGGAGGCGCACTTCACCGCCCCGGATCACCCGCCCACCGACAACCCGACGCACGCGCTCCACATTCCCGGCGCGATTCAGGTGCACCCGTCGTACCTCGAGGCCGGCCTCAACCACGCGAAGTACTACCCGCTCTACGGCTGCCCGGCGGACGGCAACCTCTTGCCCGACGACGAGTTGCGAAGCGCGATTCAGCGATTGGGGATCACACCCGACACGACGGTAGTCGTCTACGGACGGGAACCGGACGGCACGATGGCCGCGGCCCGCCTCGTGTGGGGCTTGCTGTACGCAGGCGTCCAACGCGTCCGTCTCCTCGATGGCGGGCTCGCGGGTTGGCTGGACTTCGGTGGAGCAACCGCGTCCACCATCAAACTCGCCCGCGACGTCGCGCGGTGCAACGCGAACGTGGGAGACGATGTCGACCCGTGGCGCTCGCGGACCGACATCCTTGCGACCACATCGGAAGTACGCGCAATCGCCATGTCGAACGGCAGCACTCCGAGCAAGCTGGTCGACGTGCGCGACGCAGGCGAATGGGACGGCACGATCACCGACCACTATTCGTTCTTCTCCTCGTCGGGCCACATCCCCACCGCCATTCACCAAGGCGAATGGGACAACCTGTGCGACCGCACGACGCATTCGCTGGCGCCCCGCCTGGACGCCGTCGCCCGCCGGTGGCGCGCGCAGGGAATTCTCGACGCCGACGTCCAAAGCGGAGACACGACGCTGATTTTCTACTGCGGCACGGGATGGCGATCGAGCATCGCGTTCCTGGTTGCCCGACTGCTCGGACTGCGCGCGAAGAACTACGACGGCGGGTTCTACGGCTGGTCACGAGCCGAAGCAGAACCGATTGCCGAATCGAACACGGCGCGACGGCTCCGACGCGTCTCCGCGTAGGCGCTAGCGAATCCGCAGCAGCCGCAACTGGTGACTATGACCCGCGACCGGGTCCGGAAGCGGACCCGTCAATCCCTCGAGCAACTCGGGCGGCGGCGCCGGCTCGATCTCGCCGCGGCCGCCGATGAAGCGCGGGCGTTGACCTGCCGGGACACCCACGATGCGCAGCGAGAATGCGCGCAGGTCGCGATGTTCGTCCACGATTACATGCAGCTCGTTCCCGGCGCGCGCGACGTCGTAGCCGAAGTTCCCAACCTGCGTGGTATCCGACTCCACAACCAGGAAACTGCCGTTGGAGATCGAAATCTCTGCACCCGGATACCACGGCGTCTCGTACTCGCGGACATCCTTCCGGATCGCGGTCGTGAGACGGTAGGTGTTCATGACTCCACTCTCGAAGTCGCGCCATTGGTCGAGTAGCAACTCGGTCCCGTTGGAACCGGTCGCGAGATAGAAAAGATCCACGCGCGATCCGCTCGCCATCACGGTGGGCATGTAAGCGTTCGGCGGACCATGCTGCGTCGGCTCCGCGAAAGTGCGTCCGCCGTCCCCGCTGGCGGCCAGCTGCACACCGGCGCTGGTTTCGTACGCGTACAGGACGCTCAGCTCCGGGTAACTGCCCACGGCTGCCACGCTGGGATCGCGCGACCAGACGCGTTCTTCCCAGTCGACGAGAGTGTCGATCCACGTGTCGCCGCTCCAGGGCAGCACGCCGCAACGGAACAGCGTCTGGGACTCGATCGCTCGCACGCTGACGAACTCGTTGATGGCCTGCACCACGAAGCGGGTGAATCCGTAGCCGACCACGAGATCGCCGCCGTCCGACCATGCAAGGCCCGTGATCAGCGGGATGACCGTCGAGTCCTGACCGTGAATGACCTCGGGTTCCTGGAACGCGAACTGCGTCGGGGAACCGTCTGTCGATGTTGCGCTCGGCGTTCCGCGCACCACCACCAACTCGCTACCGCCAACGGCGGTCGGGCGCCAATAGCTGACGGCCAGCGAGTAGTCGGCGGCCATGGCGATCGATGCGAGACGCGAGTTGCCGCGCAGCACGCCCATCGGAAAGCTCTCCGCCTGGGTAAACGTCGCACCGCGGTCGAAGGAGATGCGCAATTCGACGTCCTCGCGTCCGGCCTGCACGACGGCGAGCACATTGAACAGAGCCGCCACGTCGTGGTCGCGCCAGTTGCCGCTGTCGGGATTGGTTTCCTGTTGCGCGCCGCCCGTCACCTCGCCCGTGACGTGGTCGAACTGCATGCGAAGTTCGAAGCGTCCGCCGGTGCCGGTGTCAC
>Ga0209475_10005771_pt1 | contig 9999 bp, 7 predicted proteins | sample tdDd471_FD_187128 | JGI IMG/M metagenome (GOLD analysis project Ga0209475, IMG submission 187128) | Marine sediment microbial communities from the Atlantic coast under amendment with organic carbon and nitrate - tdDd47.1 (SPAdes)... | ecosystem: Environmental > Aquatic > Marine > Coastal >...
CCCTGGGCCTCGAGCCTTCGACCCTGTTCCGTCAGCCGCATGCCCCGGAAGATACCGGCAAGGGCTTCACGCTGGCTCAGAAAATGGTCGGCCGGGCTTGTCAGTTGCCGGAAGGACAGGGCGTTCGTCCGGGCACCTACTGCGAACCGCATATGACCACCGTCGGTTCTCAGGACACCACCGGTCCGATGACCCGCGACGAGCTGAAAGATCTGGCCTGTCTCGGTTTCTCCGCCGATCTGGTGATGCAGTCCTTCTGTCACACCAACGCCTATCCGAAGCTGGTCGACGTCAACACCCACAAGACCCTGCCGAAGTTTATCGAAACCCGCGGCGGCGTCGCTCTGCGTCCGGGCGATGGGGTGATCCACTCCTGGCTCAACCGTTTGCTGTTGCCCGATACGGTGGGCACCGGCGGCGACTCCCACACCCGCTTCCCGCTCGGTATTTCGTTCCCGGCTGGGTCCGGTCTGGTGGCCTTCGCCGCCGCGACCGGCGTCATGCCGCTCGATATGCCCGAATCGGTGCTGGTCAAGTTTAGCGGTAAGTTGCAGCCGGGCATTACGCTGCGCGACATGGTCAACGCCATTCCTTTCTACGCCATTAAGCAGGGCCTGCTGACGGTCGAGAAGAAAGGCAAGAAGAACGTTTTCTCCGGCCGTATTCTCGAAATCGAAGGTCTGCCGGACCTTAAAGTCGAACAGGCGTTCGAATTGTCCGACGCCACGGCGGAACGCTCGGCGGCGGGTTGTACGGTGAAGCTCAACCAAGAACCGATCATTGAGTACATGACTTCCAACATCACCCTGATGAAATGGATGATCGCCAACGGCTATCACGACGAGCGCACCCTGAAGCGCCGCATCAAGGCCATGGAAGACTGGATCGCCAATCCGCAGTTGCTGGAGCGTGACGCCGATGCCGAATATGCGGCCGTCATCGAGATCAATATGGATGAAATCGTTGAACCCATCGTCGCCTGCCCGAACGACCCGGATGATGTGAAGAGCTTGTCCGACGTGGTCGGCACCAAGATCGACGAAGTGTTCATCGGTTCCTGCATGACCAATATCGGTCATTTCCGGGCTGCCGGTAAGGTGCTCGACGGCAAGACCGATCTGCCGACCCGTCTTTGGGTCGCCCCGCCGACCAAGATGGATGCGGCGATCCTGACCGAGGAAGGCTACTACTCGATCCTCGGTAAGACCGGCGCGCGCATGGAAACCCCGGGCTGTTCGCTCTGCATGGGCAACCAGGCGCAAATTCGTAAAGGTTCGACCGCCATGTCGACCTCGACACGGAACTTCCCCAACCGTCTGGGTATCGACACCAATGTCTACCTCGGTTCGGCCGAATTGGCCGCGGTTTGCGCTCTGCTGGGTAAAATTCCGACCAAGGAAGAGTATATGGAGCAGGTGAACGCCCTGGCCGAAGTATCGGGCGAAGTCTACCGTTACATGAACTTCAACCAGATCGAGTCCTTCCAGTCGGTCGCCGATACGGTTGACGCCTGACCGGACAGCAATCGTTAAAGAAAAGCCTCCGCCTTACTTGGCGGGGGCTTTTCTATTGAGTGGAGGGTTTCAATCCAGGCGATAAACAAAGCGGCATCGTGAAACTAAATAATTGAACGACGGGGTTCGTTCATTATATTGTTTACAGACAATAAAACTGCGGGAATGAGAGGTGTTTGGCTATGAGCCATGCCCATCCCACGACATCGCTCGGTTTTGCCGAAGGGATGTTTCCGGTAGGAACCCACGTTTGCCAGGTCGTAACCGACGACCGGGAGCGCGAGGAAGCGCTTCTCGCCTTTTTAAGAAGCGGGCTGGAGGCGGGAGAGCGATCCGCCTGTTTCTCTGATAGAGTTTCATCGCAAACGGTGGCCGATCATCTTGAAGGGCACGGTTTTTCTTACGATCAATTGGAACGAGACGGACTGATTTCGGTCAGTGGCACACGGGATGTTTATTTTCCCGATGGAAAGTTCTGCGCCTATACCATGCTCAATACTTTAACCGCTTTTCATGAAGGGTCGGTCGCCGATGGCTGCCCTGCGGCGCGGGTGATCGGCGAGATGGACCCGGATATCAAAAATATCGAAGGTGGCGAGCAACTGTTGGAATACGAGACGCGGGTCAGCATGCTGCTCGAAGAACATCCGGTGACGGCGGTCTGTCAGTATGACGCCCGGCAGTTCGACGGCGCGACCATCATGGATGTCTTGAGAGTCCATCCCATGATGGTGATCGACGGCACTATCGTCCGCAATCCATTCTATGTCCCGCCTGAGAATTTTCTCACTTCTCCGGCTACGTAGCCAAGTCGAGAAACGACATGCAATCAAACCTGCTTGCCCGGCTGCTGTTGATTCAGAATATGGCGATGTTGATGGAGAGCTGGGAGACGCTTTCCGGGTTCATTTGCCGGGGGCTGGAAGAATTTCCAGGCGTTCTTTCAACCCATTATGAGAATACCCCCGTGGAAACGGAAAAAACGGACCGTAGTCTGATTGTTCCCCTGCATTCGGGGGAAAAGGATTATGGGGCGATTGTCATGGAGGTTGATGACCGCGCCGAGATCGGCCTTTATTTGCCCTATATCCAGAACATGCTGGGTATGATCGCCGTGATCCTCGACAATCGGGAACAGACGGAACACCTGAAGGCTGAGGTCGAAAGCCGCCGGGAAGCCGAAAACAAGCTCAGAAAGCTAACCAGTGCGGTTGAGCAAAGTCCCAATGCCGTCGTGATTACCGATCTGCGAGGGGTCATCGAATATGTGAATCCCCGCTTTTCGCAAATGACGGGTTACGGTCCGTCGGAAACCGTGGGGCGCAACATCAGCCTTTTGCAGTCTGGCGAAACCTCTGAAGAAACCTATGAGGACTTATGGCGGACCATTCTTGCCGGGCGCCGGTGGCAGGGGGATTTGAAAGATAAGCGCCGAGACGGCAGCACATTCTGGGCTTCCGTCTCGATCTCGCCGGTGTGGGACGAAAAGGGCAAGATCAGCAATTTCGTCGCCATGCATGAGGATATTACGCATCGCAAAAGGGCTGAGCAGAAGGTTCGCAAGGCCATGGGACAGGCGCAATCGGCCAACAAAGCGAAAAGCGAGCTTCTGGCCAACATGAGCCATGAGTTGCGCACCCCCTTGAATGCCATTATTGGATTTTCCGATACGATCAAGAGTGAAATTTTCGGCCCCATCGGGAATTCCAGATATGCCGACTACACGAGCCATATCTTTGATTCGGCCGAGCACCTTCTTGAGCTGATCAACGATATTCTCGATGTCTCGGCGATTGAGGCGGGAAAAGTCGAGTTGCTTGAAGAAAACCTATCGGTTTACGAGATTGCGGAAAATTGTTTCCGTCTTATCGAGCCGCGGGCCAACCAGGGCAATGTTTCGGTTGTGAAAGCCTTACCGGACGGTTTGCCGTTGTTTTTCGGGGATGAGCGGCGGATCAAGCAATCTCTGATCAATCTGCTCAGCAATGCGGTGAAGTTTACCCCCGAAGGGGGCTCCGTGACGCTGGCGGCCAAATTACTGCCGGGGGATGAACTTGAGCTATCGGTAACGGATACCGGCGTGGGGATGGGCAAAAAGGAAAAAGAAAAAGCCATGACTCAATTCGGTCAGGTCGATTCCGGACTCAATCGCAAACATGAAGGGACCGGCCTGGGTTTGCCGTTGGTCTTGGGGCTTGTTGAATTGCACGGCGGACGGTTCGTCCTCGATAGCAAGCCGGGAAAAGGGACGGTGGCGCGAATTATCTTACCGCCGAGCCGTATTCTGGCGCGGGTCGAGGTGAAAAGCGGATAAACGCAAAACGGTCCTGACCCTAGGAACGACCTGTGTTAAAACGAGACCAACAAGTCATAAAATAAGAAAAATGAGGGATTAAAGAGTGCAAAAAGCATTCAGATATCTTTTGCGGCGGCTGGGAATTGCCGGAACCGTTGCGGCTGTTGTCGCCATTAGCGTTGCCTTTTCCGTTGCGGTTGCTTCTTTAGTCGCGACTCTGTTCCTTCAGGTGGACCTCGCTCCGACTCTTGTTATGTCGGTGGTGACGCCAATTCTGGTCGCCACACCGGTAGCCTGGCAGTTTTGTGTCATTATCCGGGATCTCGACAAGGCCGAGCGAGAGCTGAAAATCCTCGCGATGACCGATGATTTGACCGGTCTCGACAACCGCCGCCAGTTCGTTGAGTTGGCGACAAGGCATATCAGTTATATCCGTCGGTTTGGCGGTGAAGCGGCATTGATCGTTTTCGATATCGACCATTTCAAAAAAATCAATGACACTTATGGCCATCAGGCGGGCGATGTGGTTCTGAAATCCCTTGTTGCGCCGATTAGAAGCCAGCTGAGAGAGGTTGATACGTTTGCCAGAATTGGCGGCGAGGAATTCGCTATTCTCCTTCCCCATGCCGGTCTTGAGATGGCGTTAAGGGTGGCCGAGAGAATTCGCAGGGCGGTCGCCTGTTCTGAGAGTTTCTCCGAAGGGACCGGGCTCACGATCAGTCTGGGGGTAGCGGCGGCCGAAGGGGCAAATGCTCAATATGATGAGTTATTCGATCAGGCCGACAAGGCCCTTTATGCGGCGAAGCAAAACGGGCGCAACCGGACGGAAGTGGTGCCGACTGTTTTGGAAACCTTTGGTCAGGAAGCGCCCGACTGGGTGATTTGAGGAAAAGGACAGAGCCCCACCGGTTGGCGGGGCTCTGCTTTTTCTGTTCTATTCTGCGGCGATGGCCACGGTTTCGGAGTGTTTGAGCAGGTAGTCGAAGGCCGACAGGGCGGCTTTCGAACCTTCGCCCATGGCGACGATGATCTGCTTATAAGGCACGGTGGTCACGTCGCCGCAGGCGTAAATGCCGGGTCGGCTGGTCTCGCAGCGTTCGTTGACGACGATCTCACCGTAGGGCGTGACCTCGACCAGATCCTTCACCACGTCGCTGTTGGGCGCCAGACCGATCTGGACGAAGACGCCCGCCAAATCCTGGGTCCGTACATCGCCGGTCGCCCGGTCCTGGTACTGGATGGCCGTGACCTTGCCATTCTCGGCGAGAATTTCCTGCGTCGCGACATTTTTCAGGATCGTCACGTTGTCGCGCTTTTCCGCCTGATCGATCAATACCTTGTCGGCCTTCAACTCGGGCAGAAATTCGAAAACCGTCACCGATTTGACGATCCCGGCCAGATCGAGAGCCGCTTCGATACCGGAGTTGCCGCCGCCAATTACCGCTACGTCCTTGCCCTTGAAGAAGGGGCCGTCGCAGTGCGGGCAGTAGGCCACACCGTTGCCGATGTTTTCTTTCTCGCCGCGACATCCCAACTCGCGCCACTTGGCGCCGGTGGCGATAATCACGGTCTTGGTGTCGATCATTTCGCCCGATGACAGGGTGACGGTCTTGACCTCGCCGTTTTCAATGGCGTCCACCCGGAAGTGTTCCTTCAAGGTGATGTCGTATTCCTTGAGGTGAGCCGCCAGATGGGCCGACAGTTCGGGGCCGGTGGTCTTCGGCACCGAGATAAAGTTTTCGATTCCCACCGTGTCCTTAACCTGCCCGCCGATACGGTCGGCGACCACGGTCACGGCCAAGCCTTTACGGGCAGCGTAAATGGCTGAGGCCACACCGGCCGGGCCGCCGCCGATCACCAGAACGTCTTGCAGAGGCATCTTCTCTTTGGGCGCGCTGTTGGTGACAGACTGAGGCTTTTTCTCCATCAGCTTGCCGACCAGGACCGAGGGATCGATCTTGCCATTGGCGAAGATTTCACCGTTCAGGTAAACGGTCGGCACACCTTGGATGTCGCGTTCTTCGATCACCTCGGGGAACAGGCCGCCGTCGATCATCTCCGATGAGATATTCGGGTTCAAAACGGCGAACTGGTTCAACGTCTGCACCACGTCGGGGCAATTGTGACAGCTCAAGCTGACGAAAACCTCGAAGTGCAATTCTTCATCGATCCCGCCGACGATATTTTTCAGGCTGTCGTCCAGCTTGATCGGTGTGCCCGAGGCGTGGAGGATGGCTAAGACCAGCGAGTTGAATTCGTGTCCGCCGGGAATGCCGGAAAACCGGATGCCGCTGTCTTTACCGTCGGCTTCGACGGAAAAGCTGATGGGACTGCGCAGGGTTTCCGGCGCGTCCCGTTCTTCCACCGAAATACGCTCGCTGATCGAGGCGATATCGGTGAGGAAATTCTTGAGCTCGGTGCGCTTTTCGTGCTCACCCGTTTGCAAAACCAGGGTGACGCCGTTTTTCATTTCCGCCGTATAACTCTTCAGCGCGGTCAGGATGTCTTTGCTCAACATGGGTCTTTCCCTTTTCATTGCTTGCGGCATTCGCCGGTTTTCTAACGTTCGGTTTTTGTTTTTTAGGGGGGACCCGGCCCGCCAGAGGCGGACCGGGCTGGGGAGGGGAACTTAGATTTTGCCGACCAGATCGAGGCTCGGGGTCAGGGTTTCTTCGCCCTGCTCCCATGCCGCCGGGCAAACTTCGCCGTCGTGCTGGGCGACATACTGGGCGGCCTTGACCTTACGGACCATGTCCTTGGCCGAGCGGCCGATGCCCAGGTCGTGGATTTCACAGACCTTGATGATGCCGTCCGGGTCGGCCAGGAAGGTGCCGCGCAGTGCGAGGCCGTCTTCCTCGATCATCACGTCGAAGCCGCGGGAAATGGCTCCGGTCGGGTCGCCGAGCATCGGGTAATTGATCTTGCCGATGGCCTCACTGGTGTCGTGCCAGGCCTTGTGGACGAAGTGGGTGTCGGTCGAGACCGAGTAGACTTCGACGCCCAGGCCCTGAAGCTCTTCATAGTACTTGGCCATGTCTTCCAGCTCGGTCGGGCAGACGAAGGTGAAGTCGGCCGGGTAGAACAGGAAGATCGACCACTTACCCTTGACGTCCTCGGAGGTGACTTCCTTGAATTCGCCGTTGTGGAATGCCTGTGCGGTGAACTCGGGAATCGATTTGTTGATCATGCTCATGCGTCTATCTCTCATTGACTAAAAAGGTTCAAACTAACCGGGCAAGCCGTTCCTCTCGCCGCCCGTCTTGATGAACAAACTATGCCCAAACCCAATCAATTAATAAAATGGTATATTTCCATCGCAATCATTGATAAAATAGATCAATTGGTTTTGCTTCCCTCAATACAGTTCAGGTGAGACATGAAGCTCCTACCGACGATGAAACAACTGCAGTATTTGACAGCCTTGGCTGAGCACATGCATTTCGGCCTGGCCGCCGAGGCTTGCTTTGTCACTCAATCGACGCTCAGTTCGGGTATTCGGGACTTGGAAGAAGTGCTCAATGCGCCGGTTGCGGAGAGGACCAATCGCTCGGTGATGCTTACGCCGCTTGGCGAAAAGCTGGCCGAGCGGGCCCGGCAATTGATCAACGATGCGGAAGCGATGGTTGAGCTGGCCAATGAAAAAGCCGCGCCGCTATCGGGGCTTCTGCGGCTCGGCGTCATTCCGACAATCGGACCTTATCTTCTGCCTCGGGTGGTGCCCGCTTTGCACCGGGCTTATCCGGATCTCGAGCTTTACCTGCGCGAAGACTATTCCGATCGGCTCTTGGACTGGCTTGGCACCGGCAAGCTCGATGCCCTGTTGATGGCCTTGCCCTTTCCGATGGATGGTGTCGAGACCGATGTTTTGTTCGATGACGGTTTCGTTTTGGCATGTCCACCCGACCATCCTCTCGCCAAACGAAGCTCGGTCGGGATGGACGAGTTCGCCGACGAGCCGTTATTGCTGCTGGAAGAGGGGCATTGCCTGCGGCAGCATTCGTTGGCCGCCTGCAGCCTGGAAGGCCGGGCCAAGAGCAAAGGGTTTGAGGCCACCTCCATGCCGACGCTCATTCAAATGGTCGTTGGCGGCATCGGCATAACCCTGTTGCCGGAGATGGCGGCCGAAGCCGGAATCGCCAAAGGGCTGGACTTGTCGCTGGTGCCTTTAAAAAAAGGGACGGGAACCCGTCAGATCGGCCTGATCTGGCGGAAAACATCGTCGCGTGGCGAAGAGTTCAGGCTGCTCGGCGACTTCATCAAAGGCCGCATGGGAAAAGAAGACGGATAGGCTTCAGCCGCAGTTATTCGGCACCAAGCGCTGTCATTCCGGGTTCTCACTACGTGAGCCCCGGAATGACCGACTTTTGAGTGTCCAATCTAAACCAGTCGGAAAGGGATCAAGTCCGGGCACGACGGTAGTTTTCATAAAAAAAGATAGGTTAGCCCGCCGTCACGTCGGCGCTGAACAAATAGCCGATGCCGTGGACCGTCTTGATGATTTTCGGATTGCGCGGATCGTCGGCGATTTTTTTGCGCAAATGCCCCACATGAACGTCGATGGAGCGGTCAAACGGCGTGCCGGTGCGGTTGCGGGCGAGATCGAGGATTTCGTCGCGGCTGAGCGTTCGGTTGGGGTGAGTGACCATGACCGCCAGAATGTCGAACTGGGCGGTGGTTAGCTTGACCGAATCGCCGTCCGGCGAGGTCAGGATGCGCCCCGTTAAATCGAGGGTCCAGCCATCGAAGCAGAGGCTTTTCGGCGGTGCTGTTTTTTCCTGATCCTTGGCCTTGGTGCGGCGAAGCACCGAGCGCACTCTGGCGAGAAGTTCGCGAGGCTCGAAGGGTTTCGGCACGTAGTCGTCGGCGCCCAACTCAAGGCCGACGACCCGGTCGACCGGTTCGCCGCGCGCGGTCAGAATAATTACCGGGACTTCACGGGATTCGCGGAGTTTTCGCAAATAAGTCAGGCCGTCCTCGCCTTGTAGGTTGAGGTCGAGAACAATGAGATCGTAAGCGCCGCTCTCCATCTCTTTGAGCATATCGACGCCCGTATGGGCCGCGGTGACCGAATAGCCGCCGGGTTCCAGGCAGCGTTTGACCAGAGCGCAGACTTCTGGTTCATCGTCAACGACAAGGATCATAGCGTCACCTGCTCCAACTCATCACTTACCCAATCCGGTCTATCGCATTGCGCACGTATTGGGCAAGCGCGGCTTTCTCGAAAGGCTTGGAAAGTAGGTCGCTTTCGGAGAGATAGACGTCGTCGCGGCCCAATGCCTTGTCCGGATAACCCGACATGACCAGCGTTTTTGTTCCGGGCCATCGGTTGCGTACTTCGCGCACCAAGTCGATGCCGTTCGTGCCGCCGGGCATCTCCACGTCGGTCAAAACGAGATCGATGTCTTTGCCCGATTCGAGGATGGCGATGGCTTCTTGTGTGTTGGATGCCTCAAGCATTGAATAGCCGAGGCCGATCAGGATTCGCCGTACATAGGCGCGAACTTCGGTTTCGTCCTCGACAAGCAAAATGTTTTCCGAACCGCGGGGCATATCCAGAACACGCGACTTTTTTTTCTTTTTGACCGATTCTTTGGGGTCCTGGTGGCGTGGCAGATAAAGGATGATGGCGGTTCCATCGCCTTCGCGGCTGTCGATGGCTGCGTAGCCGCCCGAACGGCGGGCGAAACCGTAAACCATGCTGAGCCCCAAGCCGCTGCCCTGACTCATTTTCTTACTGGTGAAGAAAGGCTCGAAAGCGCGTTCGGCGACCTCGAAAGGCATGCCGCAGCCGTTGTCGGCCACTGAAATCAACACATAATCCCCCGGCGGCACTTTATGGGCGTTGCGTCCCACATGTTGTCCTTTCACCGTGACCAGCAAATGTCCGCCGTCGGGCATGGCGTCGCGGCTGTTGATTGCTAGATTGAGAACGGCGCTTTCCAACTCGTTGGGGTCCGAGGTGATATTCCAGTTTTCGCCGTCGAGGCGGATTTCCACCTCGATGGAGCTGCCGAGCGTCCGCTGTAACAGATCGGACATGCCGGCGATGGTCCGCTTGGGGTCGTAAACGTCCGAATGGAGCGCTTTCTGGCGGGAAAAGGCGAGCAGACGTTTGACCAGACCGGCGCCGCGCCGGGCCGAAGAAAGAGCCGCGCCTGTCGCATCGGCGACGTTTTCATCCAGGTCGTC
>Ga0209475_10005777_pt1 | contig 9994 bp, 5 predicted proteins | sample tdDd471_FD_187128 | JGI IMG/M metagenome (GOLD analysis project Ga0209475, IMG submission 187128) | Marine sediment microbial communities from the Atlantic coast under amendment with organic carbon and nitrate - tdDd47.1 (SPAdes)... | ecosystem: Environmental > Aquatic > Marine > Coastal >...
GTGTCGGCATAGGACACGGTGAACGAGGTGATGCCGTTCCAGTCGCCGGGGTTGAGGGTGGCGATCGCGCCGACGATCGAGCCGCTGTTGTCGGCGATCGTCACCGCAGTCCCGGTGTTCGGCGTGAAGGTGTAGTCGGCGCCGGCACTCAGGTTGACGAATTCACCCAGCTGGAACTGAGTGACGTTCACCGACGTCGAGAACGTCACGGTGTAGGATATGTTGCTCGTGGTGAGCATGTTGCCCGGATTGAGGAATCCGGAACTGACGTTCAACTCACCGCCGTCGGACCTGGTCACGCTCAGCGTGACTCCGCCCTCGTTCGAGGTCAGCGTGGTCGTCGTGTTCAAGGTCGTGACAACCCCGAACGTCGCGACGATCAGCCGGTGCGGATAGGCGGCGAGGGCTGCCGGCGCGTACGGCAGATCCGGTCCGGTCAGCCCGTCCCAGCCGGCGGACCCGCCCAGCGGCTCGGCCGATGCCTCGACGCGGGCGCCGAGAGCGCTCGACAGCGCGGCCACGAACATCCGGCCTTCCGGGCCGGCAGCGACCGAGCAGGCCTGCAGCACGACGGTGGCGTCGGCGGACAGCGTGCCGCGGACCGCGAGCAGCCGGGAGGCAGAGGCGGCCAGCAGATCGCGGTCGACCAGGGTTCCGGCCAGGCGCACCGCGCCCGGCTGGCCGTGCGCGACGATGTGCAGCGCGTCGACCCCCCGCTCGCCGGCCAGTGCCGTCGCGATCTGCCCCAGCGGGTCGCCGTCGAGCTGCAGGTGCACGATCGTCACCGGCCGGATCAGCCCGGCGACGAGGATGTCGGGATCGGCTACGTCCGGATCGACGAACAGAAACGCCCGGGCCGGCACGTCCTCGGAAGACCGAGATGTGGACAGTGGGCTCTTTGCGGGACGTCGTTCGGCGGCCATTTCGGTGTCTCCGTCTCTTGAGGAACGCTGGGTGGGACGCGGGCGTCTGTGGTTCGGGTAACGGTGTTCCGGTGCAGGCGGACGGTGGACCGACCGGTTCGCGAGGTCGCGGCCGGTCCGCCGCAGAGCGGTTCAGGTGAAGTTGCCGATGAGCAGGTCCCGGTAGTCGATGCCGAGCAGGGTGATCCTGTCGCCGTTGCCGAAGTCGAGGACGGCGTTGCCGGAGCCGTCGTCGGAGGCGACGGCGTCGAGCGCGGTCTGGTCGGTGATGCCGAAGGCGGCATCGAGGTCGACCACGTCGTCGCTGGCCAGGAAGTCGAGGACGGTGTCGGCACCGTCGCCGGCGTTGAACACGAAGGTGTCGGTGCCGGCGCCGCCCGACAGGATGTCGGCGCCGGTGCCGCCGGCCAGGGTGTCGTTGCCGGCCTGTCCGGACAGGCTGTCGGCGCCGTCGCCGCCGAACAGCAGGTCGTTGCCGGTGGCGCCGTACTGGATGTCGTCGCCGGCCCCGCCCGACAGGGTGTCCTGGCCGTCGGCGCCGATCAGGGTGTCGACCCCGCCGCCGCCGTCGAGCAGGTTGTTGCCGGCCTGGCCCTCCAGAACGTCGTTGGCGTCGCCGCCGGACAGGGTGTCGTTGCCGGCCCCGCCGAGCAGCACGTCGGCACCGCTGCCGCCGCGCAGCAGGTCGTCGCCGGCCTGGCCCGACAGATGGTCGGCACCATCGCCGCCGACCAGCAGGTCGTTGCCGGTGACCCCGTACAGCACGTCGTCGCCGTCGCCGCCGGACAGGGTGTCGGCACCGTCGGCCCCGATCAGGGTGTCGACCCCGGCTCCGCCGTCGAGGACGTCGTTGCCGGCGACCGCCTGCAGCAGGTCGTTGCCCTCGCCGCCGGACAGCGTGTCGTCGCCGAGTCCGCCGGACAGCAGGTCGGCCCCGGAGCCGCCGTACAGCAGGTCGTTGCCCTGCATGCCGGAGACCGCGTCGGCGCCGTCGCCGCCGTACAGCACGTCGTTGCCGGTGACGCCGTACAGCACGTCGCTGCCGTCGCCGCCCGACAGGGTGTCGTCGCCGTCGGCGCCGATCAGGGTGTCGACGCCGCTGCCGCCGGCCAGCAGGTTGTTGCCGGCGACGCCGATCAGCAGGTCGTTGCCCTCGCCGCCGGACAGGGTGTCGTTGCCGAGCCCGCCCGACAGCAGGTCGGCCCCGGAGCCGCCGATCAACAGGTCGTCGCCCTGCATGCCGGAGACCGCGTCGGCACCGTCGCCGCCGTACAGCACGTCGTTGCCGGAGACCCCGTACAGGACGTCGCCGTCGGCGCCGCCGGACAGGGTGTCGTTGCCGTCGGCGCCGACCAGCACGTCGCTGCCGATGCCGCCGTACAGCAGGCCGGGGCCGCTGCCGGCGTACAGGGTGTCGTTGCCGCCGTCGCCATACAGGCTGTCGGCACCGTCGCCGCCGGACAGCAGGTCGTTGCCGTCGCCGCCGTACACCAGGTCGTCGCCGGCCAGCGCGGAGACCGTGTCGTTGCCCGCGAGCGCGCTGATCACGTCGGCGACGCTGGTGCCGTACAGCAGCTCGTCGGCCGAGCTGCCGACGATAAGGCTGCTCGCCGCGGTCGATCCGACGATGTCGATGCCGTAGGCCCCGTTCTCGATCGAGAAGGTCAGGCCGGCCCCGCCGCTGATCCGCAGGGTCATGTCGGCCGACAGGTCGCTGTCGGTGTCGAGGCTCAGCAGGGCATCCGACCCCATGCTGGTCGCCGTCAGGATGCTCGCCACCGTCACCCCTTGGAGGGTGATCGTGTCCTCGCCGGCCGCATAGTCGCCGATCACGTGCGAGGCGCCGGTCGCGACCTGGGCGGCGAACACGAACCAGTCGCCGCCGCTGCCACCGTACATCTGGTCGGAGCCGTCCTCGGCCAGCAGGGAGTCGTTGCCGTCGCCGCCGTACAAGGCGTCGGGACCGTCGCCGCCGGTCAGGAAGTCGTTGCCCGATCCGCCGTACAGCGTGTCGGAGCCGTCGGAGCCCGACAGGGCATCGCCGCCGTCGCCGCCGGAGATCAGGTCGTTGCCGCCCCCGCCGAGGAAGGCCTCGCCGATGCTGGCGCCGACCAGCGTGTCGCCGAACGCGGATCCCGCAACCGCACCGACTACGCCGGTCCAGGTGTCGGTGTCTCCCCAGGCGTCGAACGCCGTTCCGGTCGACAGGTTGACGTAAGCGCCCTGGGAGGCGGCCCCGGTGGTCTCGAGGCCGGTGTCGTTCATGTACAGGACCACGGAGGCACCGGGCGATATGGTCAGTTCGTCGTTGCCGCTGCCGAGGTTGACCCCGACATAGCTGCCGCCGGTGACCGAGACCAGGTCGTCGCCGGCGCCCAGGGACACCGACACGGTCCCGTCCGTCGTGACCACGTCGCTGCCGTCGCTCGCGACGAGCTTCTCGACGCCGGTCAGCGTGTCGGTGTAGCCGAGGCCGGTCTCGACGACGGTGCCGCCGGCGGAGGCCAGGGTTGCCGAGATCCCCGAAGGGGTTCCGGTTCCGTCGTACAGCACGGCATCCGCTCCGGAGCCGCCCGATACCAAGTCGTTGCCGGCGCCCGGGTTCAGCACGTCGGTCCCGGCGCCGCCGGACAGCGCGTCGTTGCCGCTGCCGCCGATCAGCGTGTCGGACCCGACGCCGCCCACCACAGTGTCGTTGCCGAGGAAGCCGAAGACGTAGCTGCCGGAGTTGGCGGCGACCAGCAGGTCGTCGCCCTGGCCGCCGAGAACGTCCTCGATGCCGGAAAGGGCGTCGCCCTGTGCAAGCCCGCCGGAAGCCGATCCGGTGCTCAGGTTCACCGAGATCCCGACCGTGTCCTGCAGGTACTCGACCGCGTCCCGGCCGGCGCCGCCGTCCAACAGATCGGCGCCGTCGCCGCCGCCCAGGATGTCGTTGTCGGCGCCTCCGGACAGCGTATCGTTGCCGCCGCCACCGTACAGGATGTCGTGGCCGGCGCCGCCCAGGACGAGATCGTCGCCGTCCAGGGCCGACACCGTATCGGCTCCGTCGAGTGCGCTGATGATGTCGCCGGCGGACGTCCCGGTGATCAGGTCGTTGCCGGCTGTGCCCGAAATTGCTGCCGGCGCCGCGGCCAGGGTGATCGTCGTGTTGCCACCACTCAGCGTCGCGCTCCAGGTCCCGCTCGCCGAGGTGATGCCGGTCAGGGTCAGGGTCTGGCCGCCTCCCAGATCGATCGTCCCGCTGGCCGCCGTCCCGTTCAGCGACGTCAGATCGGTGCCGGTGACGACTATGCTGTCGCCGACGGAGAAATCGGAGATCGTGTCGCCGTTCAGGTTCGCGACCGAGCCGCGAAAGATGTCGTTGTCGGCGCCGCCGGCCAGGACGTCGTTGCCGACGTTGCCAGACAGGGTGTCGGAACCGGCGCCGCCTGAGAGCGTGTCATCGTTGGCGCCGCCGCGCAGCACGTCGTCGCCGTCGCCGCCATACAGCAGGTCGTCGCCGGAGAACCCGCTCAGCGTGTCGGCCTCGTTGCCGCCGTAGATCGTGTCGGCGCCGTCGCCGCCGGAGAGGGTGTCGGAGCCGGATCCGCCCGACACCACGTCGTTGCCCTTGCCGCCCCACATCCAGTCGTTGCCGTCGTCGCCATACAGCCGATCGTGGCCGGAACTGCCGATGAGCGTGTCGTTGCCGGCACCGCCGTAGATCGTGTCGTCGCCGTCGCCGCCGGACACGCCGTCATTGCCGTCCTCGCCGTACAGGAGGTCGTCGCCGGTGGCGCCGTAGTCGAAATCGTTGCCGTCGCCGCCGTAGATGGTGTCGTTGCCGCCGCCACCGTACAGCGTGTCGTTGCCGAGATCGCCGAACAGCGAGTCGTTGCCGTCGAGCGCCGAGATGATGTCGGTGCCGCCGAGGCCGGAGAGATCGTCGTTACCGGTCGTACCGGTCAGCGTGTCGTTGCCGCTGGTGCCTGTGGTGCTGGCCATCCACACCCCCATCGCGAAAATTAAAATTCAACGATAACGCGCTTCAATTGTTGTTTGACTCGTCGGATGACGCAACCTGCTATTGAGCTCAAGTTGGTGATTTAATTCTAATAATCATCTTGTTATACGTTACGAATATCAGGTAATTCTCTGTTTTCATGCAGAAAGACCAGACCCTGAAAGGCCGGATCAAGCGTCGTCCCGCTGACCCGAAATGAGGTCGCGGAAAGCACGTCTTCGAAATGAGTGCTATCGTAGGTCGTGCCGTCGGGCATGACCCGGGCAGGGGGTCCGGACGGTGGCGAAGGAGACCCGTGCAGGGCTGGCGTGCAGCATCTCGCCGGCGATCATGGCATGATATCTGCCAGACCGTCCGGAACGGTTCTGGCGAGGGTGCATGAGACAACGCAGGCAGAGGCTCGACGAGCGCGTCACGATCGACGATCTGGCAAATGCGTACGACCGAACCATGGCGGGCAAGCCGGCACGGTTGCCGGCCGCGCGTTCCGTGGCCGGGCGCGTTTCCAGCAAGCCGCGCTCGTTCACCGTCAGCCAGGGGGATGTCCGGCTCTCGCGGCTGAAGGCCCGTGCGGAAGGGATCCGCTTTGCTCTGCAGTACGAGAACCAGTCCGCCTCGCAGGCCAAGGTCCTGCGCCAGATTCTGCACAACCTGGAACTGGCGATCCGCGGGATGGAGATGACGCTGCGAGAACCCTGATCGTCGCGGCGCGCACAGAGGCCGGGCGACGACGTATGGCACGCGACCTTTCGAACCTCATATCGACCGTCAACGAGCATCTGGCGATCTCGGAGATCGCCGGGTGCCCCGTCCTCGACAGTGTCCTTGGCTGGTGGCGGAGCCATGGCGACGCCTTGCCTTCCGACGTCGATCCCCTCGGTCTGCCGCCGAGGTCGTTGAGGCACCTGATCCTTGTCGACCTTCCTAGCCCGGACGAGGCCGTCATCCGGCTGGCCGGCACGTTGGCCTGCGACATCTACGGCCGGGAGCTGAAGGGAACCTCGGTCCACGAGTTCTTCGACGCGGACGGGGCAAGGCAGGTCCTGACCGATCTCCGGCGGGTTCAGGAACAGCGCTCCCCGTTGCTGACGCGGCGACATTACGTATCGATCAATCAAAAGATGTGGAGCTACACGCGACTTCTGCTGCCGATCCAGCCCGATGCCGGCGGTGTCGCCCGCGTTCTGAAAGCGCTGGAGCCGACTACGTTTCGCCGAGCGGCCGCTTCGGCTCCCGAACGCTAGATCAGGCAGGTCGCGGCCGGACTCGACGGCAGTTCGCGCAATGGTCAGTATGACTGCGACGAGGTCTCGGCGGAGTCCGGTGTGCGCCTCAAGTGGCTGGTGGTCCTCACCGTCGTCGGTGTCCAGCTTGCGGCGGCGGCCTTGGTGGTCGCCGCGACCTGGCAGTCGGTCTCGGACGGGGTCAGTGCGAATGCTCGGGAGTCCATGCACCGGCTCGGCAGAGCGGCGCGCGACCGGTTTCAGCGTTTCATCTCGCCTGCGGAAGGGGCGTCGGAACTGCTTCGTCAGCTGATCTCCGACGGCGTTCTCGGCTGGTCCGACGTCGATCGGCTGGAGCGCTTCATGATCGAGCCGCTGCGCCTGAATCCCGGCTTCGACGCCATCTACTACGGCCTGTCCGACGGCGATTTCCTGTACGTGGCCCGCGATCGCGATCACGGCGGCTTCCTGGTCAAGGAGATCCGCCACGTGGACGGGGAGCGTCGCGTCACCTTCCGGCGCCGCGACGGCCGGAACCGGGTGGTGGAGACCTGGCAGGATCCGGAGGACCGATACGATCCCCGTCTCCGACCCTGGTTCTCCGCGGCAACCGAGGTCGACGCGCAGGCCTGGACGGCGCCCTACGTGTTCTTCACCTCGCGCCGGCCGGGCGTCAGCACGGCCACCGCGGTGATCGACGTCGAGGGCGGTCGGTGGGGAGCCGTCGCGGTCGACATCGAGCTCAGTGCGTTCGAGGCCCTGCTGTCGGAGCTGTCGACGGGGTCGGAGGTGGCATTCGTCGTCGACCGGGCCGGTGGGGTCGTCGCGGTGCCGGAGCGCCCGGAACGCTGGCCGGCTCTGTTCGCATCCGACGCCATGACCCATCGCGCTGTGGTCGCCGGTTCGCAGTTCGACGATCTGGTCGGGGATGCCGGACGGCTTGGCAGCCGGTTCGGCGCGATCGACGGCGGCGGCGTGGATTATTGGGTGGACCTGCAGCGGTTCGAGAACGTGTCGCCGCCCTGGCTGATGGTGGTGGCGATCCGGGCGGAGGACCTGTTCGGGTGGGCCAACATGCTGCGCGACCGCATCATCGTGGTCGCTCTGGTGATCGCCGCGGCGGCGGTGCTGCTGACCCTTGTCGCCTGGCGATACGGGGTCGAGCGTCCGGTGGCGCATCTGACGGCGCGACTGCGGCGGATAGCCGACGGCGGTCTCGATCGGACGTCGGCGCTCCGGGGGCCGCCCGAGCTCAGGGAGCTGGACGCGGCGGCTCTGGAGGCTGGCAGTCGAATTCAGGACCGCGAGAGCGCGAACCGGAAACTCGTCGATACCCTGAGGGAGTATGAGCAGGCGGTGCAACAGGCCCCGGTCGGCATTGCGATCCTCGAGCCGGATGGCCGCATCGTGTTCGCGAACGTCACGTACCGGCGGATGGTCGGTCCCGAGGATCCGCTCGGGGAACTGCCGCTGGTCTTCGCCACGTCGGGCGGCTGCGCCCTCGGTATGGCCGAGCGGCTGACGGTCCTGCGCGCGGGGCGAACGGTCCGCGAGGACCTGACCCTGTCGCGGGGGGATGACGGCGACGGGATGGTCCTGCAATGCATGCTGTCGCCGTTGACCTCTGACAGCGGGCAGGACGGAAGGGCGGTCCTCGTGGTCGAGGACATCAGCGGCCGGAAGCGGATCGAGAGTCATCTGATCGAGGCCCGCAACGCCGCCGAGCGCAGCGACCAGTCGAAGACCGCCTTCCTGGCGCAGATGAGCCACGAACTGCGGACGCCGTTGAACGCGATCATCGGTTTCAGCGACGTCATGCGGAGCGAGATCTTCGGGCCGATCGGCTCCCGGCGTTATGCCGAGTACGTCGGTCACATCGAGACCAGTGCCCGGCACCTGAAGGATCTGATCGAACGGGTGCTGGACGTCTCGCGGATCGAGCAGGGGACGCTGCAGGTGGCGCCGCAGGACAGCGACCCCGTGGTTCCCATCCAGGAGGCCCTGGAGATGGTGCGCCCGTCCGCCGAGGAGGCGGGGGTCACGCTGGAACTCACCGTCGATCGCGCGCGGCTGCCGGAACGCATCTTCGCCGATCCGTCCGCGATCCGTCAGATCGTCGTCAACCTGATCTCGAACGCGGTGAAGTTCTCGCAGCGCGGATCGCCGGTGCGCACGGCCCTGTCCGGCGCCCCGGACGGCGGCATCGAGGTGGTGGTCGCGGACAGCGGGGCCGGGATCGCGCCGGAGGACCTGCCGCACGTGTTCGAGCCGTTCTGGCAGGGCGGATCGGCTTGGGACGCCGGCCGTGCCGGCGTCGGTCTAGGCCTGTCGATCGTGCGCACCCTGGTCGAGCTGCATGGTGGCAGCGTCGAGATCGACAGCGCGCCGGGCGCCGGGACCCGGGTCAGGGTACGATTGCCGCTGAGGGCCGCGGCACCGCCGGCCGGGTAGCCGGCGGCCCGTGCGCCCGACCGCGCGCGGTGCGGGATCAGCCCTGGGCGTCGATGCGTTCGCCGTGCCTGGTGCAGGCGGGGTCTGCGAGGTCGACGAACACCGGGGCGATGTCCTCCGGGGTCTTCAGGGTCATCGGGTCCTCGCCCGGGAAGGCGGTGGCGCGCATCTTCGTGCGGACCGCACCCGGGTTCAGCAGGTTGACCCGCAGCGACGACTTGCGGGTCTCGCCGGCGTAGCAGCGCACCATCGCCTCAAGCCCGGCCTTGGAGACCGCGTAGGCGCCCCAGTTCGGCCGCTCGCCGATCGCCGCGTTCGAGGTCACGAACACCGCCCGGCCGGCATCCGACTGCCGCAGCAGCGGGTCCATGCTGCGGATCAACCGCTGGCAGGCCGACAGGTTGATCGCCATGACCTCGTCCCACATCTTCGGGTCGTACATGGAGATCGGGGTGAGCACACCCAGGCTGCCGTGGTTCGCCACCAGCACGTCGAGCTTCTTCCAGCGCTCGTAGATCGAGGCGCCGAGCCGGTCGATCGCCGGGTAGTCGGTCAGGTCGAGCGGCACCAGGGTGGCGCTGCCGCCGGCCCGCTTCACCCGGTCGTCGGTCTCCTCGAGGCCGCCGACCGTGCGCGCCACCAGGATCAGGTGCGCACCCTCGCGCGCGAAGGCTTCGGCGACCGCGGCACCGATACCGCGCGACGCGCCGGTGATCAGGGCGAGGCGCCCTTCGAGACGTCCAGACATGACTTAAGGCCTCAGGAAGCTTCGGCGAGCAGCGAGAGCTGCCGGGCGGCGTTGCCGCCGTCGCGGTCGGTCAGGGCGATCGGGTAGTCGCCGGTGAAGCAGGCGTCGCAGTACTGGATCGCCTCGGGGTCGCGGCGCGGCTCGCCCATGGCCCGGTACAGCCCGTCGATCGAGATGAACGCGAGGCTGTCGACGCCGATCACCCTGGCCATCTCCTCGACCGACATCCGCGCCGCCAGCAGCTTCTCGCGCTCCGGCGTGTCGACGCCGTAGAAGCAGGAGTGCGTGGTCGGCGGGCTGGCGATCCGCATGTGCACCTCGCGGGCGCCGGCCTGGCGGACCATCTCGACGATCTTGGTCGAGGTGGTGCCGCGGACGATCGAATCGTCCACCAGGATCACGCGCTTGCCGGCGAGCTGCGCCCGGTTGGCGTTGTGCTTCAGCTTGACGCCGAGGTGGCGGACCTGGTCGGTCGGTTGGATGAAGGTGCGTCCGACATAGTGGTTGCGGATGATCCCGAGCTCGAACGGGATGCCGGCGGCGGCGGCGTATCCGACGGCTGCCGGCACGCCGGAATCCGGCACCGGTACCACGACGTCGGCCTCGACCCCGGACTCCTTGGCGAGCTCGGCGCCGATCGCCTTGC
>Ga0209475_10005780_pt1 | contig 9992 bp, 9 predicted proteins | sample tdDd471_FD_187128 | JGI IMG/M metagenome (GOLD analysis project Ga0209475, IMG submission 187128) | Marine sediment microbial communities from the Atlantic coast under amendment with organic carbon and nitrate - tdDd47.1 (SPAdes)... | ecosystem: Environmental > Aquatic > Marine > Coastal >...
AAAATATATCAGGCAAGATTCAGGTATTGAAATACCTAAATATGAGGCGATTTATATGGAGTCTAAATAAGATATGGAGACAGCTTGAACTTTCAATAATTGACCAAATATATATTATATTAGCAAGTGAAAATTTAATAATTTGATGTTTATCCAGAGCTTAAATTTAAATGAAGAAAATTTTAGTAATAACGTGTTTTGCATTGTTTTTGCAATCAATAGTTTATGCTCAGGGATCGGATTCAGCAGGGACCCAAAAAGAGACCGCTGATTCAACAAAACTTAGCTTTTGGAAAAAGCACAATGTAAAGTTTGCTGCTGTACCTATGGTTAATTATGATCCATCATTAGGGTTAAATATGGCGGCATTAACCAATGCTTTTTTCAGAATAACTCCCTCCGACACTATTTCCCCATTATCTATGGCTGGTGCTATGATAGGTTATACAACAAACGGAACATGGTATTGGGCCATTTATACTAAACTATATTTTAATAGAGATAATTACCGAGCTACTATAGGTTATGGAGATGCTTCAGTAAATTTCCAGTATTATGAAGAATTAGTGTCGGCCTTCGTAGATTTTAATTCGTTACATGACCTATTCTTAATTGAATTACAGCGCAGGGTATATAAAAGATGGTATTTAGGAGCTAAGTATGTAAATAAAAAAACACAAACAACTTACGACATCGAAGACCAGGCAATAGATCCTCAAACAGTTAATATGACTCATTTGGGATTTGTGGTCTCACATGATTCACGTGATTTTATATATAATCCACATACTGGAGATTACATAAACTTCAAAACAGGTCATTATCGTGATGCATGGGGTGCAACATATAAATTTGATAAGTATGAATTTGATTTTACCAAGTTTTTTCCAATCAATGATGGTAAAACAATTGCTGCCAGAGTGACGGCCCTGGTGGCGACGGGTGATGTGCCTTTTGAGGGGCAATATGTTGTAGGCCGGGAAGATATCCGTGGCTATTCCAACGGAAAACACAGGGCTGATCAGGTTTATGATGTACAGGCCGAATATCGCTGGAATTTTTACAAAAAGTGGGGTATGGTGGCTTTTGGTGGTGTTGCTGTAGCTGTTGACAGCCCCGGTGAAATTACCTGGGAAGGCCTTCTTCCGGCTGTAGGTACTGGATTAAGATTTATGGCTATTCCATCTGAAAAAATTAATATTGGTGTTGACGTTGCAGTAGGAAAAGATGATTGGGGCCTATATTTTAGGATTGCAGAGGTTTTCGGTGATAAGTAATTTCAATTATTGCAGCCGATTTAGGAGAAGAATACTGAAGTCCTAAAGTTTGGTAAAGTAAAAGAACAAGAAATAGAAATATATTAACCGTTTTTAATGGTATAATTATGAAATTATTAAAACCCTTCATGGTATTTGCAATTTTTTCCTTTGTCGCTATTGCCTGTACACAGCTTGCCCAAAAAGAAAAATCCGAAAAATGTTGTGAGCCGAAACCGGGCCCTCAGGATATAATATTGGCTGAAGGTGCCATCATGCATCCTGAATATGTAAAAACCATTGGCCGGATGGCTTATGTATGGGGCTGGCCATTGGTAAATATGATGAATCGTCGTGCTACAATCACGCAGGCTCCGGAACCAGGATTATTAGGTGGAGTTATGCCAGTTGCGCCTATGGGACGATTGGCAATGTTAAACGATTATGTTAAACCCGATCAGCGATTTGTTGCATGTCCAAATCAGGATGTCGCATACGGACTTGCGATTTTTGCGTTAAATGAGGGACCTTCGGTTATTCAAGTTCCTGATTTTGGAGATCGTTTCTGGGTGTATGCCATTTATAATGGCCGTACCGATCAATTTGGAGAATTGGGTAAACCTTATGGGACCAAACCTGGATTTTATTTATTGGTAGGTCCTGAATGGGATGGTGAAACCCCGGAAGGGATCACAGGAGTTATTCGTTCGAGCACAGAACTTGCCCTGGCAGGCCCTAGAGTTTTTATGGATGATACAGAAGAAGACAGGGAAGCAATACAACCATTGGTAAACCAGATTCTTTTTTATCCATTATCAGAATTTGATGGTACAATGAAAACTAAGGATTGGAACGAACTTCCAACTTTTCCCGTTCCTCAGACTGATGAAGAAAACAAATGGGTAGTGCCGGAAATCTTTTTTGATCAACTTGCAGGAGTGATGGAATTAGTTCCACCATTACCTGGTGAAGAGGCACTTTATGCCTCAATAAGACAAGTATTGATTGCTGCAGAGAATGACCCTGAACTTAAAAAAGCGCTCGTAGAGGTTGCCATTGAAACAGAAGTAGACGTGATATCTCCAATGTTTAAATGGAAATATAATGGGATCCCTGCAGGTAACGGCTGGAGTAGATCGTTTAACAATGCGCAATGGGGGTATGATTACCTTATGCGCACAAGTACAGCGCGCTCCAATATGTTTGATAATAGACCTACAGAAACGCAATACTTTTATACTGACAACGATTCAGAAGGCAATCAATTGAAAAGCGAGAAGTTATATTCGGTAACTTTTGAAAAAGGTCAACTTCCTCCGGTTAATGGGTTTTGGTCATTATCCCTGTATAATAATCATCACTTTTTTACCACGAATGAACTGAATCGCTACTCCTTAGGAACAAAAAACAAAACTTTGATCTATAATGAGGATGGTTCCTTAACACTTTATGCGGGTGTAAACCCACCAGACAATGGAATGGATGCTAACTGGCTTCCGGCCCCTGGGGAGACTTTCTCATTATATATCCGTTGCTACTGGGGTAAAGAAGCAATTTTAGATCGTTCATGGATTCCACCAGTAATTGAAAAATTATAATAATTTATATTCATATAAAATGAAAAGAGTATTTCAATTTGCAATTGCCATTTTCACCATTTTAACCTTTAATTTTTGTGACATACAGGTCAATAAAGAGACAAGTGATGAAAAACAAACTGAGGAAGTTAGTGCTCAACCCGATAAGCCCACAGTAGCAGAATTACACGCCTATAAAGCGTATCATCATGCCCGTTATATGCAACAAACCGCTGCTCAGGCTGGGGGGACAAATAAACTGCTTAATACTAAAAGTCTACCTACAGAAGGAACAGACCCGGTTGTTACACCTGCATTGGATCACCTTTATAGCAAAGCTGTAATTGACCTCACAAGTGGACCTGTATTTGTTGAGTTTCCTCAATGGACTGACACAAGGTACTGGTCAATCCATATCACGGATCAGGAACACTATACAATATATGACGAAATTCGTCCTACGGGTAAATATGTATTTATCCGCAATGGCAAGGACATGGAAGTCCCTGAAGGGGCAAAAGTGATTGACTGCCCGGAAGATTATCCTCATCTATTTATACGAATTCAGGTTAAGAATAAGGAAGATATGGCTAATACCCTTGACATGCAAGAGCAGATCATCCTTACCGGAGAATCAAAACCACTGGAAATTGACAATTTTATTGAATTTACTATTGCCACACATGATATTTATCCTCAAAACGAAGGGTTACTAGCTTCTGTTACTGACTTTAATCAAGATGACTATATGCGGGTGGCACAATATGTAGGCAGAAGGATCACTACAATACCCAATAATATGGGTGGTTTTGGTCCGATAGACAGTAAGGAGCCTAATAGCAATGATCCTGAATACCGGGCAACAGCAATAATAGGCCATTTGGGATTACCTGCTGAGCATGCTATTTATATAGCCGGATTTGTCAACTGCGAAGGGCAATTATTCAATGGAGATAAAACAGAAGTTTTTACTTTCCCATACGTTCCACAAGGTGTTAAAGAATTCTGGTCAGTTACCCGATACAGTTTCATTACAAGAAATACGATGCCTGGCAAAAATGATTTATATAACGCTTATAACACTAAACCTGATGAGAACGGCAATGTAACTATCACCTTTAGTGTGGAAGACCCTAAGGACGGGACCTACTGGATGCCTGTAAATACCGGTGAAGGTTTCTACTTTGTTTGGCGCTTATATAGTCCTGATCTTGACAATCTGCCTCCTGGTTATTGTGATTAGGATTTCAATATATTTCTTGCACTCATAACAAAGACAGGTTTTAGTATTAAATACAGAATATTTATAATAATTATATTCCTGATTTTGTTGGTCAATAATATGACCTCTGCTCAGGACGGGAATTTCAATACTGTTAATAATCAGTTTTGGGTTGATTTCAATCCATCTTATAATATTTCTGATAGATTTGATCTCAGTTTTAAGGTAGGGGCCAAAGCCAATTATCCACAATCCTGGTATAAATTTTATACAAGCCCAGAAATATCATATAAGATACCTAAACTAATATTTGAAAAATTAAAGTATAACGAAAGAGTATACGCAGGATTTGACCTCTATTTCATTTACTTTACAACAACTCCTAATGTTCTGGAAATCTCTCCATACCAGGGATACACACTTTCCTGGCCAAACAGAAAAAGAATAATAATTAAGCATAATGTCGAATTAGGCGAACGGTTCCAATGGGAAACCAGTAATTGGAATTACTCTTTTGGAATGCGGGTGAGTTATGAAGCATCTATCACTTTAAGATTTCATGGTGATATATTGAAATACAGTAAAGGATTTTACCTGACGGCTAGTATGAAGTTTTGGTGGGACCTGATAGCTGCTGCTGTATTTAATGATGTAGTACGAATTACACCGGGTATCGGGTATGTGATCAACTCCAAATGGAAAGCAGCATTTCTGATCGGATACAACTATACTCGTAACCTATCATCTGATAAGTTTAATACGGATAATATCATTTATCGGTTCCGAGTGTATTACAGCCTGAATTAATAATTAAATGACCTATTGGAGAAGTCCAGTAATCATCAAAGGAATCTAATTGGTATGTCTTTTTAAAGAATAAGATGAGATTACCAGCTTCCACCGGCACCACCACCGCCAAAGCCTCCTCCTCCGAAGCCACCAAAGCCACCGCCGCCACCTCCACCGGAGGATCCGCCCCAGCCACCGCTGCTGCTTCCACCCATCATAGTGCCTATCCATAAGGCAGTCCATGGTGAAACACCACGGCCGCCAATGGTTCGCGAACGACGTGACAGCCTGCTGATTAGCACAATAATGGCAATTATTATAATGATTGGTGGGATCGACCAGATGGCTCCATCCCGCTGGCTGGCATATTCATCAGAAGTGTATTCACCTGCAGCCAACTCCATCAGCACTGTGGTGGCTGCATCTAGGCCAGCATAGTAATCATTTCGCTTAAAATGGGGTATCATTTCATGATCGATGATCTTTCCTACAGTAATATCAGGGATCGCTCCACCTAGTCCATAACCGGTGGAAATCCAGACATCACCCTGGCTGTTTCCAGTTTGGGGTTTCAGGACCACGACAACGCCATTGTCAAATTCTTTCTGACCAACACCCCATTCATCACCAACCCTGTCGGCGAGATCAGAGATGTCATGACCCCAAAGATCATTGGTCACAAGAACAAGTATCTGATTTGATGTAGTATCATTGAAACTGACAAGCTTTCTTTCTAAGGCATTTTCCTCCGATGCAGATAATATCCCTGCAAAATCAACCACAAGCCGAGGAGGTACAGGTCGATTGGGGAGATCCTGTGCACTCATAGAGGTGATGCCAAGGATAACTATTAATAAGGATAATATGTATTTAGTAATTGTCATGTCTTCTTTATTTATCGCCAAAAGATATTTCGTCAGGAAGCTCATTTACATCATCAGTCTGGTAAGGGAAATGCTTTTTTAAATAGCTTCCTATACTGGTAATTCCATCTACCAGGCCATCAGTGAACTTCTCTTCACGGAAAGCATCCAGCATCTCCAGTTTCAGGGCTTCCCAGTAGTCATCAGGGACCACTTTATTGATCCCTTCATCTCCGATGATGGCAAACTTCCTGTTCTTGATGGCCAGGTAGAATAACACACCATTGCGTCGTTCGGTTTTATGGATCTTGAGCTTATTGAATACCTCATACGCTCTGTCCATCACCTCGCCCTTGCATTTGGAGTCGATATGCACCCTGATCTCGCCTGAGGTGTCCAGCTCGGCATTCATAATGGCCTGCTTAACATCGTCACGCTGATCTTTGGTGAAGAAATCTTTTGCTGATCTTGACATGCTAATTATATTTATTCGTCAAAGTAATCATCTACGTCGGGCGCTTCCTCGGCACCTTCCTGTGCTTCGAAATAGCCTTTGGTTTCAAAGCCGAACCATCCTGCCAGCATACGTGGAAAAAATCTCCTGATATAGGTATTATAATCCCTGGTGGCTTCATTAAATTTTCGCCTGGCATTGCTGATGCGGTTTTCTGTTCCTTCCAACTGCCGTTGCAGGTCCATAAAGTTTTCATTGGCTTTCAGGTCAGGGTATTTCTCGACCACAACCAGAAGCTTTGAAAGTGCACTGGTAAGTCCTGCCTGTGCCTGTTGAAACTGTTGTATACTTTCGGCATTTAAGTTTGCTGGGTCTACTGTCACCGAGGTAGCTTTAGCTCGTGCTTCAACAACCTCTGTCAGTGTTTCCTGCTCAAATTCGGCATAGTTGCGAACGGTCTTAACAAGGTTGGGGATGAGGTCGGCACGTCGCTGATAGTCGTTTTCTACCTGAGACCATTTTTCGGTCACGCCCTCATCGAGCCTTACCATCTTATTGTATGTAGAGATGCCGGAAAAGACCAGGATCAGCCCGATCAAAAGGATGAATCCGAGAAATCCGAATCCGATTATAGCTTTTGGGTTCATATATCTTATTTTTAAAGTTAGTCAATCATATCAATGCTTCGCTTCACAAAATCTGTTAGCGACTCGCCTTTCAAAAGGTTCTGGGATAACAGTGCCAGGTCGTAAACCTGCTTCACGATCTTATCCTGACCTCCATCTTCATTCTCCTCAAGGATCCTGTTCATGATAGGATGGTTGGCATTGACTACCAGGTTATACTGGTCGGGTAAGTTATCCATCCCCATCATGCCACCACCCAGTGCTGACATGTCCTTCATCCTGCGCATAAATTCAGGCTTAGTGATCATAAAGGGTATATCGGTTTCACTCAGGTTTTCAAAAACTACAGCAAACTGCTCCTTGTTGATATTCCTTTCGATGACAGGCTTGAGCTCATCTTTTTGTTTGTCGTCGAGCTTCGATGGGATCTCTTCATCCTTATTGATCAGTTTATCAACGGTGTCAGAGTCGACACGAGTGAAGCGTACTGAACTCTCCTTCTGCTCCATGGTGTTGATGAAGTGGCTGTCGAGGACACCGTCGAGCACCAGTACTTCATAGCCTTTGCCATTGGCAGCTTCAATGTAGCTGTGCTGCTCATCAATATCGCTTGTATATAGGATGATCAGGTTTTTGTCTTTATCTGTTTGTTGAGCCTTGATGTGCTTTTCATATTCGTTTTTGGTGAAATATTTGCCCTCAGTGGTTTTATAGAGCATAAATTTCTGTGCACGTTCAAAGAATTTGTCATCGGTGATGATACCATACAATATGAATACACGGATGTCGTCCCACTTCTTCTCGAAGCCTTCGCGGTCTTTTTTAAATAACTCTTCAAGTTTGTCAGAAACCTTACGGGTGATGTAGCCGGAGATTTTTTTCACACTGGCATCACTCTGCAGGTATGAACGAGAGACGTTCAAGGGGATGTCGGGGGAGTCGATGACCCCATGCAGGAGCGTGAGGAAGTCCGGAACGATGCCTTCAACGGAATCTGTCACAAACACTTGATTGCAATAGAGCTGGATTTTATCCTTCTGGATCTCAACATTCTTTTTCACCTTGGGGAAATATAGTATTCCCGTGAGGTTGAAAGGGTAGTCAACATTCAGGTGAATCTGGAAGAGTGGCTCTTCAAAGGTCATGGGATAAAGCTCATGGTAGAACTTCTTGTAGTCCTCATCGCTGCAGTCGGCAGGTTTCTTTTTCCAGAGTGGATCTGTATTGTTGATGATCCGTGGCTTTTCTACTTCGATGGTCTTATCGTTGCCATCCTTATCTTTTTCACCTTCTACAGTCTCTGTTACCTTTTCCATTCCAAACTGTATCGGCACTGGAAGGAACTTACTGTATTTGCTCAGTAGGCCCTGTATACGTTGATCTTCGAGGAATTCTTTGGAGTCATCATCAAGGTAAATGATAACTTCTGTTCCGCGGTCCTCTTTATCTGTCTCTGTGAGCGTATATTCAGGACTACCGTCACATTCCCATTGCATGGCCTTTGTTTGCCCTCCCTTTTTATAGGTCTTGGTACGTAGCACCACCCTGTCGGCAACCATAAAAGCAGAATAGAAGCCCAGTCCGAAATGCCCGATGATCGCATTCTTTTCGGCTTCACTCTTGGTTTTAAACTTTTTAACGAACTCTTCAGCGCTTGAAAAAGCGATCTGGTTGATATATTTATCTATTTCTTCAGCATTCATACCAATACCACGATCCCTGATGGTGATTGTACGTGCCTTCCTGTCTACTTCTACCTTTACTGTCAGGTCGCCAAGATCGCCACTTACTTTACCCACTGAAGACAGTGTCTTTATCTTTTGTGTGGCATCAATTGCGTTGGATACGAGTTCCCGGAGGAATATTTCATGGTCTGAATACAGAAACTTTTTAATGATAGGAAAAATGTTTTCTGTCTGTACGTTTATCTGTCCTTTTTGCATGTTTATAAGTTCTTTTGTTATATGAAACAGCAAAATCAAAGCCTGTGCCATAAGCCTATATCTGCCATTTTGACGCGTTTTGTATATTTACCCTCTAATATTTCAGAATGGGGACACTCATTAATGTAGCAGCAGTGATTATTGGCAGTCTGATTGGTCTGATGATCAACAGGAAGTTGCCCAAAAGGATCATTGCGATCATTTTTCAGGTTATGGGCTTGTTTACCCTGGTCCTTGGTATTAGCATGTCGCTGAAGACAGAGCATTACCTGGTTGTGATCGGCAGTCTTGTTACCGGAGCGGTTATCGGTGAATGGATCGATCTCGATAAGCATATGAGCCGATGGAGTGAGCACTTTAAGAAGCGTATCAGGATGAAAAACGACAAGTTCACCGATGGGATGATCACGGCATTCCTGCTGTATTGCATGGGAGCCATGACCATCCTCGGCGCCATAGAGGAAGGAGTGGAGGGAAGTTATGATATCCTTCTGATGAAGTCACTGATGGATGGCGTCTCCTCCATTGCACTGGCATCGGGCCTGGGCATAGGAGTGATGTTCTCTGCCATTCCATTGTTAGTATACCAGGGCGGGCTCACATTATTCTCTTCCGTCATCGGTGAGCATTTCACCGAAGTGATCATCAATGATCTGAGCGCCACAGGGGGGATATTGCTTATTGGCCTCGGTATAAACATACTTGAGATCAAACACCTGAAGATCCTGAACATGATCCCGGCCCTGGTAATCGTTGTAATATTATCGTACCTCATTTATTAGCATTTATATTTTCATAAACTGGCATGACTTCGACTTCTGTCCATTGGAGACACGGACAACATAAGTCCCTTTGCGTAGTGAACTGATGTCAATCACAGCCACCTCTCCGGCAGCAATATATTTGTTTAAGACAGGCCTGCTCATCATATCATAGAATTCCACAGTCAGAGAGCCATCACTCTCAGATGATACCTGAAGTGTAATTTGATCTCTGGCAGGATTAGGATATATGCTAACAGCAAGCTCATCGATAAGCTTTCCGTTAATAATTATGGTATTCTCTGACGATATTGAGTCATTCTCCACTGTGCTGTTCTTGGAATTATCGCATTCAAAATACATATCTTCATTGGTTTTGATGCTGGCAACACCTCCTCGTAAAACCCTGAAGCCATCGCGCAGCATTACCCGGTCAGATGCTTCAATGTTCAGTGATGCACCCGGATTTACAACGACATCGCCCTGTGGTAATAAACTGGT
>Ga0209475_10005781_pt1 | contig 9985 bp, 9 predicted proteins | sample tdDd471_FD_187128 | JGI IMG/M metagenome (GOLD analysis project Ga0209475, IMG submission 187128) | Marine sediment microbial communities from the Atlantic coast under amendment with organic carbon and nitrate - tdDd47.1 (SPAdes)... | ecosystem: Environmental > Aquatic > Marine > Coastal >...
GAAGATGGCAGCAGTACAGGAGTGGCCCGTGTCGTCAATGCTTTTCAAGGCCTTACTGAGCAGTCTGTCACGCATCTGACTCAGGAAGATGATGGGTTCAGGAAGGCTGTCGTCCTGAATCAAGCTGTGGCGGAGGCACAAGGAGAGTTTCTCGTTTTTATCGACGGGGACTGTATTCTCCATCGGCATTTCTTGGGGGAGTATGCAAGGCGCGCCCGGGAGGGGCACTGCCTTTTTGGCCGGCGGGTGATGTTGGGGCGGGGTATCACGAATTGGCTGATCAGTAAGGGGGAATCATACAAAATTGATTTATTCCGTGTGCTGATATCACAAAGCCGGAAAAAAGAAGAAGCTCTTTATCTACCTATTTTGAACTCTCGAAGAAAAACAGGGGTGTTGGGTTGCAGTTTCTGCGTAAGCCGAAATCATATGAAGGCCATCAACGGTTTTGATGAAGATTTCACGCAGCCATATTATGGCGAGGATACTGATATTGAAAGGCGACTGAAGTTGCTGGGGCTTCGGGTAATCTGTACGCGCTACGCAACGATTCAATATCATCTTTTTCATGATACCGGCGATCGAAGTCGCTCATGGGAGATTAGTGAAAAACTTTTTATTGATAAATCTCAGAATGGCTTAATCTGGTGTGTGAATGGTATCAATAAAAAAGGTTACAGCCAAAATCCTGGGGTATGAGATTGTATGATGGTTTCCGTTATTGCTCATGACTTTTTTGAGGCTATATATTCGTAAACGTAGGGGTTGTGAAGTATGAAGATGTCTTTAATTATTGCTGTTTATAGGCGGAGCGATAGTCTGAGGTTGGTTATGGACTCAGTTTGTGCTCAATCGTATAAAGATTTTGAGGTAATAATTGCCGAGGATGGAAAGGATAGTTCGATCCTCAAAGTGGTTGAGGCTTTTTCTTGCGAACATAGCATCCCGATAACCCATCTGACACAGGAAGATAAGGGGTTTCGTAAAAACAGAATATTCAACAAGGCGATTGAGGCTGCCTCTGGCGAAATGCTTATTTTTATCGATGGGGACTGTTTTTTACATCGCCATTTTATTTCAGAGTATGCAAAACGCAGTCGTGATAACCTTTGTCTTTTTGGGCGTCGAGTCATGCTTGATCATGTTTTGACCAGCAAACTGTTAAATGGCATAAAACAAGTTGAGAATCTGAATGCTGTATCTGTTTTTTTCTCTAAAAGTAAAAAAAAGGAAGATGCCATTTATCTCCCGATCAGAGTGACACGTCGAAACAGGGGAATCAAGGGGTGTAGTTTTTGTGTGCCCAAAAAGACAATGCTTCGGATTAATGGTTTTGATGAAGATTTTGAGGAACCATTTATAGGAGAAGATACAGATATAGAACGTCGGCTGGTGCTGGCGGGGGCAGCACTTCAATGTACCAAGTTCAATACGATCCAGTATCATCTATACCATGATTCAGGGGATAGAACGGAATCGTTTTATAAAAATTTGTTCCTTTATTCTGAAAAGGTAAAACAGGAATCATTTTGGTGCGCGAATGGTATCATTAAAATAACCGATCCGTCTATTATGAATGATAATATGATTTGATATTCTGACTTGATTGGTGGGGATTATATGACGTGAAAACGATGCTTTCGGCTGTGATTATTTCAAAAGATGAGGAAAAAAATATTGGCATGTGCCTGGCATCTCTGCAGTGGGTGGATGAGATTGTTGTTGTGGATTCTGGTTCAACAGACCGCACCATGGAGATTGCCAGGGAATACGGGGCCAGGGTCATTGACACCCCCTGGCTCGGTTTTGGGAAGACCAAGCAGCTCGCTGTGGATGCCGCAACCCACGATTGGGTGTTTTCCATAGATGCCGACGAAGAGGTAACGGAGCTGCTTCGGTGCAAAATTCAATCAATTCTGGAAAATCCCCGAGACCAGGGGTATCGAATCGCACGGCGCTCTTATTATCTGGGGCGCCCCATCCGCTTTTCCGGGTGGCAGAGTGATGCCCCTTTGCGGTTGTTCAACAGGAAACATGGCTGGTTTAACGATAAAATTATTCATGAATCGGTTGAGATGGCCTCTAAACCAGGTATCATTAACGCCCACATGCACCATTATACCTATCCAAGCATTTCCTCTCATTTTGCAAAAATCGAAAGCTACTCCGAGCTTGGCGCAAAACAGCTCCTAAAAAAGGGAAAAAAAGCGAATTTGGTTTCCGCCTGTTCCCATGGAGTTATGAAATTTATCAAGATGTACCTTTTAAAGTTAGGATTCCTTGATGGGAAAGAGGGCTTTGTGCTGGCTGTGATCTCCTCCTTTGGTGTGTCGCTCAAATATCTTCGGCTCTGGGAGCTGACTTATAAGGGGGCGCGTCGTGGCTAACAATCCACCCGGAGTGTTTCATATCGATCCTGAGAAGAGCTGGCGTGGGGGGCAGCAGCAAGCTGCTTACCTTCACGAAGGGCTTGTGGTGCGTGGATTTCCCAGCTGGGTGGTATGTCGACCGGGGTATCCCCTTGAGGCGTATCTCAAGACCAAAGGCCTTCCTCATCTCCCAATTTCCATGAGAAATGAGGGGGATTTCATCGCCGGGTGGCAGATTGCTAAAGCCGCCAGGGATCGTAATGTCTCCATTCTGCATCTGCACTCTGCTCATGCCCTGGCCATTGGTTTGTGGGCATCTCTCTTTAACAAAAAATTGAAATTGATCGGTGCAAGAAGGGTTGCACTTCCCATTCGCAAGAATTTCTTGAGCCGTTACAAGTACACGTCGTCGCGCATGACACATCATGTTGCTATCTCGGAAGTAATCCGTCAGGTGATGATTGCCGATGGAATTGCCCCAGAACGTATCATAACGATTCATAGTGGCGTGGATACCCAGCGATTGCTTTTGGAAAAGCCGGCGGACGATTTTCGAAAACAGAACGGCATCCCGGAGGATCACCTGGTCGTTGGGATGGTGGCTGCCTTGACCGTTGAAAAAGGGTACCCCACCCTGCTTGAGGCAGCGGCAGAGGTCTTAAAAGCACATGAGAAGGTAATCTTCTGCGCTTTGGGGGAGGGGGGTGCCAGAGAGGCGCTTCTTCGTCAGGCTGATGGACTTGGGCTTGGGAATCGCTTTCGGTTTATGGGGTTTCGTAAGGATGTGGGGGCATTTTTACATATGTTTGATATTTTTGTTTTGGCTTCCCATATGGAGGGGTTGGGGACCTCCATTCTTGATGCACAGTCTGTTGGCCTTCCGGTGCTTGCCTCTCGGGTTGGTGGAATTCCTGAAATCATTGAAGATGGCGTGAGCGGGCTATTAGCGGAGGCGGGAAACCCTGATGATTTTGCGGCTAAATTGTCTCGGTTGATTGATCATGCCGCCCTGAGAGAAAAGTTGGGCACAGAGGCACTGGCATCGGTTAAGAATTTTTCCATCGAGCGGACCGTGGAAAAGAATATTGCTCTTTACCATGATATTTTGAAGAAAGATTCTTACCTCTAAAGAGGGGGGTAAAGTGTTAATAGGGCGAAAACGAATTTTCGCCCTGTTTTTTATAGCAAAGCAGGGGGCATTACTGGTCGGTCTTTAACCCCCTGCTCTTTTGGTCGTACAATGGAAAGCGAATTGTCAGCCCTGTTAAAAACATTGGCGTAAAGCTGTCACCCATTTTAGGTATGGGCAATTAGCCCTGATAGAGTCACGTCTACCAACCCTAAAGCCTCCAGAGATCCACTCCACACGTCTGAGCTTCATCTGTGTCAATAACAGATTTCACATCGATAATAGACCCCTTTGGCTTCAGCTTCATTGTAAACGCCTCCAGGGGCATTGCTTTGTACTCACGGTGGGCGGTGGCGATGATGACGGCATTTACATCTTTGATCTCATCCCACGAGCTCAGGGTAAGGCCATAGTAGTTTTTTGCCTCCACCGGATCCGCCAGGGGGTCGTGGACCTGAACAGTGATGCCGTAGGACTGAAACTCCTCAACAATATCGACAACCCGGGTGTTGCGTAAATCCGGGCAATCCTCTTTAAAGGTAAGCCCCAGAATGGCAACGGATGAATCACTGCTCAGGCATCCGTTGTTCATGAGGCGCTTGACCGTTGTCTGGGCAATGTATTTGCCCATGGAATCGTTTCGTTTGCGGCCGGACAGGATGACCTCGGGGTGATACCCCTCAATTTGCGCCTTGTAGGTCAGGTAGTAAGGATCCACACCGATGCAGTGCCCCCCCACGAGGCCGGGCCTGAAGGGGAGGAAATTCCACTTGGTGCCGGCCGCTTCCAGGACATTCAATGTATCAATGCCAAGGGTATCAAAAATGATGGCCAGTTCGTTGATGAGGGCGATGTTTAGGTCCCTCTGGGTGTTCTCAATGACCTTTGATGCTTCGGCCTCTTTGATGGTCGTTGTGGGGTGGACCCCGGCGGTGATGATGGAGCCGTAAAGAGCGCGCACTTTCTCAAGGGTTTCAGGGGTGTCCCCAGAGACAACCTTGACAATGGTGGTAAGGGTGCGCTCTTTGTCTCCCGGGTTGATTCGTTCGGGAGAGTATCCCACAAAGAAATCTTTCTTCCACGTTTTCCCGGACTCTTTTTCCAGGAGAGGAACACAGATGTCCTCTGTGGCACCGGGAAAGACGGTGGACTCGTAAACAACCACAGCCCCCTTTTTCATATGGCGCCCAACGGTTTCGGACGACGAGACAAGGGGGGTCAAATCGGGTTGGTGGGCCTCATTGATGGGGGTGGGCACCGCCACGATGATGAAATCGGCTTTTGTGATCATGGACGCATCGGAGGTCGCCGTAAATTTTACGGCCGCTTCAAAATCATCGGCATCTACCTCACCGGTATAATCCACTCCATTGGTGCAGTTCGCAACCAAGGTCTCCTTGATATCGAAACCAATGGTCTCAAAGTATTTGCCGAATTCCAGGGCCAGTGGAAGGCCAACATATCCCAAACCGACTATCGCAATAACTGGGTTGGTATCTGAATTTGTATTCATAAGTATTTTCCGCAGTTCATTATTCAAGGAGTTCACTCCGTTTATAGGCATATTGTAAAGGCTGATACGTTCCCTTGGTTTCGAGTCCGTCGTTTCGCTTTTCACAGTTAAGCTTGAAAGCCGTTTAATGCCCTTGAAGGTAGGTCATATTAACGTATCGCGGGATCCTAAAACATTCAAGTTGGTATTACAAGTATCACGTCGTTAATACAGGCTTATGAAGTCTGTTGTTTTGTTGCTTTGAGACGTTTTTCTACAATGGGAATATCATCGGGGTGATCCACCCCTATGCTCTGGTGGCGTGTGATGCCCACATGAATATCGATCCCGTTTTCAAGGAGCCTGAGTTGTTCGAGTTTTTCGATGCCTTCCAGCTTTCCTTCCCGAAGGTTTGAGAATGCCTCAAGGGCCTTCATTCGAAAGGCGTAAAGCCCGACGTGGCCCAGGTACCCGTCGAAGGAGTCATCCCGGGGGTAGGGGATGGGAGAGCGAGAGAAGTAGAGGGCGCGGTGTGCTTCGTCAAGGACCACTTTGACCCGGTTGGGGTTTTGAGCCTCTTCGGGGGATATAGGGGTGGCCAGGGTGGTGACCTGAACCGATGGGTCGGTGAAGAACGGGGCGGTCAGTTCGGTGAGCATGGCGGGTGCAAGGGCCGGCTCGTCTCCCTGGATGTTGACGATGATGGCATGGTCTGGCGCACCGATACTGCGGGCCGCCTCAAGAACGCGGTCTGTGCCGCTGGGGTGATCGGATGCGGTCATGATCACGGGAACTCCGGCTTCCTTTGCTGCTTCCTCGATGCGGGCATCGTCGGTGGCAAGGACCACCTGTGTGATCTCGGGACAGCTTGCCGCCCGTTCATAGACGTGTTGAAACATCGGCTTGCCGCAGATGAGTGCCAGGGGTTTTCCGGGAAATCGGGATGATGCGTAGCGTGCCGGGATGATGCCGATGCAGGGGGTGGGTGAGGTCATGGCTATTTGTCTCGATTTAGAAGTGAACATCATGTTTGACGAATAATCGTCCATATACCATTCATGGGCGTTTTCGTGAAGCTCTGAAACGGGTCCTTCAGCCGTGTGGACGGTCTCGGACATCAGGCAGACGACAGAATCTCTTAAGTACTTACGGCTCATGGACTGTTGATACACATTGCATGGCACCGTGCTTTGAGCGAATGCAGACGCAAAGTGCCTGTAGGAACGTCACTCGCAGCGCATTCGCGTTACACTTCTGAGGTGGCCCATATCGCTGCAGGAGGCTACGTTTTGCAAAGCAGCCGTGTGAGGTGACGGCAGGTGGCTTGTGTTCCGCCGCGTCGGGTTTTGATGAGTTGTTGAAAGCTCTGCAGAATCTCCTGTCGGCTGATTTTATCGGCTGCGAGTCGAACCAGGTGGTCTGCTGCCTCGTCCGGGGTGTGGCAGAGAATGAGCAGTCCTGCTTCTTTCAGGTCGTCACCTACCCAGGAAAAGTTGCTGTATGAAGGGCCCATGACAGGTATAAGGCCTGATGCGAGGGGTTCCAACATGTTTTGTCCGCCTAAGGGGGCAAAGCTGCCTCCCACAAATGCGGCACTTGCCTGTGGGAAGGCGTGTCCCATTTCACCGAATCGATCCCAGACAATGAGAGAAAGGTCGGAATTGATGACCTCACATTGGGAACGCTTCGCGTGGGGAATGTTGTTTTTATGAAGCTCCAGGCACAGTGGCTCTACCCTCTCCATGTGACGTGGAAACCAGGCGATGAGGGCTTTGTTGTCCCGGTCAAGGACTCCCCTGGCCATGTGGATGACCTTCTGTTCTTCTTCTTCCCGTACGGATGCCAGGAGGTAGACTGTTCGGTTTTCAGCTCCGGGAAAAAGGGTAGGGCTCCTGTCAGTCGAGCTGCTTGACGTTGGAATTCGGTCAAATTTAATGTTGGGTATCAGCTCAATGGGTGAGTCCGGAAAAAGATCTGCCAGGCGAGCTGCATCCCCCTTGGAGATGGCTGAAATGAAATCAGGTGCCAGGGGTGCCAGCAGTCTTCTGGCGCGGGCATACCCTTTGAAACTTGATGGGGTCAGGCGGCCATTGATGACAGCAATGGGGACCTTGCATCTCTTTGCAGCGGCGAGCATGCCCGGCCAGAGCTCCAATTCCACCAGGACAAGCAGGCTGGGATCCACTATTTTAAAGGCCTTTTCCATAAGGCAGGGGGCATCAAAGGGTGCGTAGCAGGCTGTTGCGTGCGTGGCGCCGATTATCGAAAGCTGTTGGTCAAGAACCTCCAAGCCCTGCTTCGTGTGGGTGGAGATGAGAACAGTGGGTGCATCGGGTCCCGCCAATTCTTCCACCAGCTCTGCGGCGATGTAGGCCTCCCCAGCCGATGCTGCGTGGATCCAGATGTCTGCCGGCTTAAGCCGGCTTCGGGTCAGGGTGCGCTCATTATGCCCCTCTTTGAGGCGTTTGTGGTTTCGGGTCCAGGGAACGGCAGCCTTCCAGAGAAGGTTGTAGGCGGAAAGAACAATGCCTGTGCCGGAGAATCGTGGGATGGTCATGGAAAGCTTGGCTCCGGGGTGCGGATGATCAGGGTAAGTTGACCACCAGGGGAGATTAAGAAAGAAAAATGGGTCAGTAAACGTTTAATGATAAGAGAAGCGTCGGAGTGTGTCAAATTAAATGGGAATTGCATGGGTCAGGTCCATCTGATATAGATAAATATTTGCAGAAAAAGCAACGTGTAATCCGGTCGGCCCCTCAGGGGTGACTCGGACGACATCGGAAAATTAGGTCGTAAACACCTTGTTGCTGCATTGTATAATGGTATGTTTTGTCACGAAAAGACTTGGTTCGCTTAATGCAAGGCCATCAAAATAAAATGAATTGGATATTCTCATGACGATTTCTCAGGAACTGATCGAAATTCTGGCGTGCCCCAAATGCAAAGGGAAAGTGGAGCTTAACGAGTCCGGTGACGGGCTGGTCTGTGGTTCATGTAAACTGGTCTATGAGATCAGGGAAGGCATTCCCGTGATGCTGGCCGAAGAGGCCAAGCCCCTGGCATAGAGCATGCGTCCGAAAGAGACGTTGCCGGCCAAGCTGGTGATCGGTGTGCTTACCGAGGAAAAGGGCCTGGTTTCAGATGTGGCTTCAGCCCTGGTGGATCGATTCGGGCCTGTGGACATGGTGAGTTGCTGGATGCCTTTCACCGATACCTCATATTATGAGAAGGAGATGGGCGGGCCTCTTTTACGGCGGGTTTTTGCCTTCTCCCATCTCGTGGACCAAGGGACTCTGGCTGACATCAAGCTGTGTACCAATGCCCTGGAGGACGGTTTTTCAAAGGCCGGCCACCGGCGGGTGAATATTGACCCCGGGTTTCTGCTTCACTCCCGGTTCGTGCTGGCTTCGGCCAAAGATTACACCCACAGGATCTATATCGGCAAGGGGATCTACGCGGATCTTACCCTCACCTACAGTGCCGGGGCGTTTCGTTCTTTGCCCTGGACCTTTCCCGATTATACAGATCAGGCGATGATTGATTTTCTGACCGATGTTCGGAGGCGATACGATGCATCGTTTCACCTGCCGGGGTCGTTTATCCCTGCGACAACAAAACAATGAAAGATGGGCCGAAAAGAGGTTGATGTAACGTGCTGCTGATATTCATGCGACGATTGCACCGTGGGGTGGGCTTTGCATGAAACACTGGCCGATACCCTGACTTTGAATAGAGCCTTCATCGTTATAAAAGGAACAAGTACCCAAATGGTAAAAAGCATGACCGCCTATGCGCGGGCTGACAAAGTGGACGGCAGCGTCACAGTTGAAGTGGAACTTCGCAGTTACAACAGCCGATTTCTCGACACCAATATCAAGGTTCCCCACGGCTACAGCCGATTTGAGGAGAAGATACGCGGCGTCATCGCTTCACGCCTTGTGCGTGGGCGGGTGGAAGCCCGTGTGGTGATCAGAAACGAGTCCGACGAGGCCATCGCGTATCAGGCCGACACGGCCAAGGCCAGGGCCTATGCCGTGGCACTTACGGAAGCGGCGGAAGCGGCGGGCCTTGATGCACAGATCAGCCTGGATCAGCTGCTTCACATCAACGGCCTGGTGGTGCCCAAGGAAGTCGAGACAGATTTTGCCTACCACTGGCAGGTGGTGGAGTCATGTCTGACAGACGCCCTTGAAGGGCTTGCCGACATGCGATCCAAAGAGGGCGAGTTCCTTGCCGGTGACCTGAATGATCGCCTGAACAGCGTGGAAGCCTCCCTTGAAATCATCGAGGAGGGAGCCGGGGCTCTTCCAGCCATCTATCGTCAACGCCTGCTGGATCGTATTGCCACCCTTTGCGGGGGGACCGTGGAGGTGGATGAGGCTCGGATTGCCCAGGAAGCAGCCCTGCTGGCCGATCGAAGCGATATCTCAGAGGAGATCACGAGGGCAAGGTGCCACATCGAACAATTCCGCGCCATCATGGCAGGCGAAGAGGAGGCGGGCAGGAAGCTCAACTTCCTTCTTCAGGAATTCAACAGGGAGTTCAACACCATGGGCTCCAAGATCGGCAAGGCTGAGATCTCTCACACCATTGTCTCGGTGAAGTCCGAACTCGAAAAGATGCGCGAGCAGGTTCAGAATATTGAGTAAGGGGCCAGGAAAGAGATAAGGGGCACTGAAAAAAAAGTAACTATTGAGACCTTGGAAGAGAACGCCTCCGGCGACCCTGCCGGGGGGCAAGCTTTTGCCACATTTTATGAGCTGGCTTTGATAAACAGATCTTAGGATGACTTTTTAAAGAGCTTTGCGGCTGCTCTCGCCCCTCGTTCCTCGGAGCGAGAGCAGCCGTTATCTGGGGTCCAGGGGATCATCCCCTGGCTGCCGGAGGCACGTTTTTTGCCCTTTCCCTTGCCGCCCTGTCTGGCCAGGGCACATTAGACATCACTCTTATTTGGACAGAACTATGGAACAACAGGCGTTATTGAATATCGGCTGT
>Ga0209475_10005789_pt1 | contig 9978 bp, 7 predicted proteins | sample tdDd471_FD_187128 | JGI IMG/M metagenome (GOLD analysis project Ga0209475, IMG submission 187128) | Marine sediment microbial communities from the Atlantic coast under amendment with organic carbon and nitrate - tdDd47.1 (SPAdes)... | ecosystem: Environmental > Aquatic > Marine > Coastal >...
GAAGAAGCTCAAAAGCTGCTTAACAGATACACTAAAGATTTTACCGGAGCCACAATGCTTCGTTGGAAAGAATTAGAAGAGAAATACTGGGCTAAATTTGGCTTGGGATTTTAAGCTTCAATCGCTTACACCAAAGGCCTCTTATTAATTTAAGAGGCTTTTTTATGAACTTAATTTTAACTTCAAACTTGTTTTGGAACTGCCACATTTGACTGGACATTCAATTAAGCCTTAAAACTATAGTTTTGCAATATGAGTACACATCGAAGAAATTACGATACAATGCTATTGCCCACTGATTGGCCTCTTTTACTCTTACAATGAATGCTGTCAGCCTTACATAGGCATCTGACAACCTTACAATGGATATTGCAGGTTAAACATTAGCATGTTTAACTATCCTTACTTAACAAATGAGGGCCAAAGGTTTTAATACCAATAGCACCCAATGGAGCTGTTACAACAATACTTAATACCGCCATGGCCAAAATCACCTGACCTGTTTCAGAGCTTACTTCTCCCAGTTTTCCTGCTTCTATCATAGTTAAAGGCACAGCACCAATAGCAGCCTGAACAGTTGCTTTAGGCCAATAGGCAATGACACAAAATAAACGCTCGCGGATATTTAACTCAGATCCTAATAAAGAAATCCATACACCTGTACTTCGTGCCAATAATCCTACGAATAATATAAGTAAACCAAGCCCGACCAATGAAGCATCCAACTGATTTAATTGCACTTCGGCACCAATATAAACAAAAAGCAGTATCTCCGATAAAACCCACACCTTATTAAATTTGGCTGACAGGCGTTTAGCCAGCTTACTGTACTTCTCGAGTATAACAAAACCAATTGCTATTATACCTAACAAACCAGCCAGTGGAATGATGGCTTTCAAGGAATCTAGCTCAGTAAGCTCATAGAATACTACAGCTACGATCATAAATATGATCACCTTTTTGGTATCACGAATATGAAATTTCTTAAAGAACCATACTAAACCTATTCCTAGTATAGCGCCGAATAAGGCCCCCAAAACTATACCAGCCGGTACACTCCATAAAATATGTCCAATATTAATGGATGAGCCTGCTGCCAAACCTGTAAACACACTAAAAATAGTAATTGCAAATACGTCATCAACAGACGCTCCTGCTAGAACCAGCGTTGGTACTTCCTTCTTTTGACCATAGCCTTTGTCTTTTAAATCGAGCATGGTTGGTACAACAACTGCAGGCGAAACGGCTGCAATAATAAAACCCAACATTCCACCTTCTATCCAGGTGAAATCAAATAAGAAAACTGCGGCTAGTAATACAACACTACCTTCCAACACACCTGGTATAAAACTCATATTTATAGCAGGTCTTCCAACTTTATGAAGTGTCTCTTTGTTAATACCCAGGCCAGCACGAATTAAGATCACAATAAGAGCTGCCGTCTTAAGCTCTTTGAATATTACACTAACCTCAGGATCCACTACATTTAATCCACTAGGACCAACCAAAACTCCTGCCACTATTAATCCCAATATCCCAGGGAGTTTTACCAACGAAAACAAATAATAGAAGATTAATGCTATAGAAATGATTAATGCAATATTTAGTAACATACAAGTTGTATTAACAATTAGATTAAATACACGACAAAGATAAAGGAGATTATGAGATTCAAAAAAGGCACAAAACCTATGTCTGTGCCTTATTCATTTCGTTTTTTAGCAGCTCTAATTTTTCTTTACATACTGCGTTAGTATCACAATTTGTTGGCCACTCACTTTTCCTTCAATATGTTCCGGATTATCATGTACAAGTGAAATGTTACGAACAGCTGTTCCACGCTTCGCTGTAAATCCTCCACCCTTAACATTCAAATCTTTTATCAATACTACGGTATCACCAGCCTGAAGTACTACGCCGTTACTATCAATATGCTTAATAGCATCTTCATCCTCTTCTCCATCACCGTCAGCCTTAGCCCAAGCCATTGTTTCATCATCTAAATAAAGCATATCAAGTAAATCCTGAGGCCAGCCTTCAGATTTTAAGCGGTTTAACAAACGCCAAGCCATTACCTGTACAGCAGGCTCTGTACTCCACATGCTATCATTTAAACAGCGCCAATGGTTGGCGTCCATACTATCCGGATTCTCTATTTGAGTATGACAGATACCACAGACCAAAACACATTCGTTGGCTTCCCCATCTTTAACTGGAGTTACCTTATATACTTGCAAATCATCTTCACTTCCACACAGTTCACACTTCGACGCGCTACGTGCCATTAAGGCTTTTTCTACACTCATTATCGCTTTATTCTAAAATAATTGTTTGAGAACTTCTTCAACATCCTCTACTAAAGGTGTGATATCAAATACATGAGATGGCTTTAAGAAAGTTATCTCTTTCTCTCTTTTGAAACGCTCTTCACCTCCACCTGTAATATTCAGCATGATACAATCATCTTTATCCACAACTCCATCTTTAACAGCTTGAATTAAAGTTGCTGTTGCAACAGCTGCTGCCGGATGAATATCATTTCCTTCTGTTTCTTCAAAAATTCGAGCTGCTTCCTCTGCGGCATTATTACTTGCAGATAACACATCACCCCCCGCCTCTTTCATTGCATCATATAAACCTCCGAATATGGCATAAGGTGGTTTACGGTTTGATAAAACTTTAGCATCAATCTCTTCTACCTGCTTACGAGCCACATCATCATCCAACGGTAACATTTTACGCGACTGCGCTTTCCATGCATCATGTATTGGCAAAAATGGCGTATTCTGCGACACCATTAACTTCATGAAGTTAGAACCAAAACGCCCATCTTCAATCAAGCGTTTATTTGCTTCCCAAGCTGCGATGGCTCCTGTTCCACTGCCTACTGCTTGAAAATAATATTTTGGTATACGTCCTATTGTTGTTACAGCCGATAAGGTGGTTGTTCCCATGCCATCACGTCGCGCTACATTTTTTGCACCACCCTCTGCTATAAAACCATCTAACTGACAAGCCAGATTGGATAAATGAATGGCATCAAAATAATCGCTTCCTGACTTGGTTACAATCAGTTTAACATTGTCTTTGATCGGCTCATCAAACCACAAGGCATCAATATTATCTTCTGGCACACAAAGCAATAAAGGAATATTATTGTCGGAACAAACGCGAGCAAAGGCACGTGCTGTATTACCCGCTGATGCAACTACTAAAACTGTTCCATCATCTGTTTTTAATCGCCCGCCGACCGAATAAGCTTCCGTTTCTTTAAAAGAACACGTTCGGAAATTAGCTCCTCTTTCGGGCCAATAACCACTAAAAGTAATATGTAAATCCGACAGACCTAAATACTTTGCTAAACCTTCACTTTTATACGTTACCGGAGCTGAAGAGCCCTCTAACATTTTATGAACAGGCAACCAATCGGCAAAACGAAATACCCCATATGAGGCATCTTTTACTTCAATCTGCTTTTTCTCATAAATGGCTCGCACCAAACTACACTCATGCTCATTAGGAGCATCTAATGTCCATCCGGCATCGTCAAATTGATTACCGCTTTTCACAGACTCCAGTTTATATGGAGTAGGTTTGAATTCTTTAATCATAATAACGTATTGTTCTTTGAGCCACAAAAATAGAAGTTTTGACCGGCTTGATGAAGAAGAATACAGAAAAACATAGAAGTTTAATAGCTTTAACCAACTAACCCTTGTGATACAATTACTTACCTTTATAAAATATAGTATTTTATAGTTGAGTCGATAAACAATCCACCTCTGTTTGAAACATTGCACCCCTAATAATGGCCATAACTTTTTATAATTTTGTTGAAGATTAACCATAAAACACCAATCAAGAATGAAAGTAAAGTTCCTTTTTTCATTAGCTCTTCTTGGATTAACATTATCCAATTGCCAAAACAAGCAAGAATCCATTACGCCAAACATCATTTACATATTAGCCGATGATATGGGTTATGGTGATGTGAAAGCTATAAATCCACAATCGAAAATTCCAACACCTAATCTCGACCAACTCGTTAATGAAGGCATGTACTTTACCGATGCTCATAGTAATTCAGCGGTATGTACGCCAACACGTTATGGCACACTTACGGGCCGATACTGCTTTCGTTCTAGTCTTAAAAGCGGTGTTTTAGTAGGGCACGAACCTGCATTAATTGAGCCTGACAGACCAACAGTTGCCACATTACTTAAAAAGGCGGGCTATCAGACAGCCTGTGTTGGGAAATGGCATTTAGGTCTTAACTGGGCAAAGAAAGATTCTACTTTACCTTTATTCCATGGAGGTAATTTGTGGGATATTAAAAACACTGACAACGTAGACTATATGACACAAGTTACCGGTGGACCAAATGCATTGGGTTTTGATTATTCATTCATAATACCATCATCATTAGATATCGCGCCATATGTCTATCTGGAGAATGATCAGGCAACAGCATCAGTTAGCAAACACATACCTGCATATTATAACAACAAAGCAAGAGGAATGTGGTATCGACATGGAGATACGGCTGAAGATTTTGACCATACTACAGTGCTACAATCCCTAACTGATAAGGCCATTAATTATATTAGCAATACCTCAAAAGATCAGCCTTTCTTTCTCTATTTCCCTTTAACATCGCCACACACGCCCTGGTTTCCTTCAAAAGAATTTGATGGCATATCCGAAGCAGGTGTTTATGGTGATTTTGTAGCTATGACAGATGACGTAGTTGGTCAAATTATGAAAGTACTAGACAAAATGGATATTGCTGACAATACACTGATCATATTCACTTCAGATAATGGCTCTCATTGGTTACCATCTGACATTAGTGAATTTGGACACCTGGCCAATGATGAATTTAGCGGCATGAAATCAGATGTTTGGGAAGGCGGACATAGAGTTCCATTTATTGCCCGATGGCCGAAAACACTTAAGCCTGCTACGAAAAGTGATCACACTATTTGCTCAACAGATTTAATGGCCACTTGTGCCGAACTAACAAATCAAAAACTTCCACAGTCAGCAGAGGACAGCTATTCCTACTTAACAGAATTAACAAAGAAAGAAAGCGCTGTACCTAAACGGACGTTTACCATACACCATTCAGTTAACGGAACCTTTGCTATTCGTATGGAAGATTGGAAGCTTATTGATGCAAAAGGTTCGGGTGGATGGAGTTTACCTGAAAACCAATGTAATGCCAAGGCTTTGCCTCAACAGTTGTTTAACCTTAAACAAGACCCAAAGGAAATGCACAACGTTTATGCTCAATATCCTGATAAAGCAGTGGAGTTAAATACATTGCTTCAATCATTCAAACAAGATAACGAGGCAAAAACAAATTAGAAACATTTATAAGCTCTAAAAATAAAGAAAGGCTGCTCCACGATGGAGCAGCCTTTGATTTATCTAATTGTATACTACCTCATTAAGCCTCAGCCAAATCAGGCTTATAAAAACCTAAATCATCAATTGAAGAGTTAAAGATAAAACCAGCTTTTGCATGGTTATCAGCTTTTCCTCTTTTAATTGTTATATCAGCCGAAATTCTGAATTTGTCATCGCGCTGTGTATCTAAAAGCAATAGATAACCCATTACAATGTTACCAGCCATCTCAACTAAACGACGTGCATGGAAATCCAGATACTCAGTGTCTTTAACATCAATTACAACTTTAGCTGCACGTTCATACTCATCAGTCATTCCAATTAAGGTACGACGGTAAGCATGCAATTCCGGTTTTAATTCAGTCATTTCAAACTCGTGAATACGATCTAAATAACCACCTGTAGTTACACCACGAATAGCTGCAACCACTTGAAGCTGTGTTGTTCCTTCATAAATAGAAGTAATACGAGCATCGCGATAGATACGCTCAACCGGATAATCCTTCATAAAACCAGAACCACCGTGTATCTGAACCGCATCGTAAGCCAACTGGTTACTGTACTCACTTGTAATACCTTTCAATAATGGCGTAAAGAAGTCAGCCATCTTCTGGTAACGCTTCATCTCCTGGCGCTCTTCTTTGTCAAGTTTACGCTCTTCCGAAATGTGCATATATGTTTTGTAGATATCTACATAGCGAGATGTTTCGTACAATAGTGTACGAGATGCATCTAACTTCGCTTTCATTGTTGCCAACATCTCATATACCGCAGGAAACTGAATAATTGGCTTACCAAACTGCTCACGCTCTTTGGCATAAGCTAAAGCTTCGCGATAAGCTGATTCAGAAACACCAACTGACTGCGCTCCAATACCTAAACGCGCACCATTCATTAATGCCATTACATATTTGATCAATCCCATTTTACGTGAACCAACCAATTCTGCAGGAGCATCTTTGAATACTAATTCACAGGTAGGTGAACCTTTAATACCCATTTTATTTTCTAAACGACGAACGATAACAGCTTTATGGTTACGATCATAGATAAACATAGAGAGACCACGTCCATCTTGTGTACCTTCTTCTGAACGTGCCAATACCAAAGCAACGTGTCCATCACCATTAGTGATAAAACGTTTCACTCCATTAAGAACCCACTTACCATCTTTTAATTCAGCTTTTAACTGAACCGCCTGAAGGTCAGAACCAGCATCAGGCTCTGTTAGATCCATTGCAGCCGTTTCTCCATTTGAAATACGTGGTAAGAAACGTGCTTTCTGATCATCATCCGCAAATTCGTTGATGGTTTCAGCACAATCCTGAAGTCCCCAAATATTTACGAAACCGGCATCTGCACGCGATACAATATCCGCCGCCATAATGTAAGGTACAATTGGAAAATTCAATCCATCATATTTACGAGGAAGCGTAATACCCATCAATCCTGCCTTAACTAAAGCATCAAGATTTTCCTGAGTTCCTTTAGCATAAACAACTTCGTTATTTACAATATGAGGTCCTTCTTGATCAACACTTTCAGCATTAGGCGCAACTATATCACCACAAATCTCCCCTACAATGTCCAATACTTTTTCGTAGCTATCCATGGCATCTTCGAAATCCAAGGGAGCGTAATCAAATTTATCTTTGTCAGCAAAATTGCGCTCTTTTAGAGCTACAATCTTTTTCATTAACGGATGTTCCAAATGGAACTTTAAATCCGGGTTGTCTGTGAAAAAATTTGCCATTTTGTTTTAGTATTATTGATTTCCGTCAAGCGGAATCATGATCCAACATTAAATTAATTGTATACTGATTATTTAGTGTTCTGCTTATAGAACTTAATCAGTTTTGGCACCACATTAGCAACATCACCTGTAATAACGTAATCAGCTAATTTATTAATTGGTGCGTTAGGATCATTGTTAATGGCAATGATCAAAGATGAGTCTTCCATCCCGGCAGTATGTTGAATCTGCCCAGAAATACCACAAGCAATATAAAGCTTAGGGCGAACAGTAACACCCGTTTGTCCAATCTGACGGTTGTGATCAGCATATCCTGCATCAACAGCGGCACGTGAAGCACCTACTTCACCACCTAAAACATGAGCTAATTCTTCTAACATGACAAAATTCTCTTTAGAGCCAACACCATATCCACCAGCAACAATAATAGATGAATTCTTAATGTTTACTTTTGATTTTTCCATGTGACGCTCAATCACTTTAACCACTAAATCTTCTGGTTTAAGTGTTTTGGCAATATCAAGGTTGTTTACTTTGCCTTTATAAGCTGCATCGTAAATCTCTTTCTTCATCACACCTTCACGCACAGTTGCCATCTGGGGACGACAGTCTGGGTTTATAATGGTTGCAACAATATTACCACCAAAAGCAGGACGAATCTGATATAATAAGTCTTTGTATTCTTTCTTCGCCTTTTTATCCTCGTGGTCACCAATTTCTAAAGATGTACAGTCAGCCGTTAAACCACTCACTAATGCTGACGAAACACGCGGGCCTAGGTCACGACCAAAGGTAGAAGCTCCTAATAAGGCAATCTGTGGCTTTTCCTTCTCAAAAAGCTCAACTATAACTGCTGTGTGTGGTAAGGTAGTATAAGGATCCAAACGCTCATCATCGCCAACATGCACGATATCTGCACCGTAAGGATATAATTCTTTCTCTACACCTTTTAAGTTATGACCTAACACTAAAGCCTCTAGCTTACAATTTAGTTGGTTGGCAAGGGAACGACCTTTTGTCATCAATTCAAGACTGACATCGGCAATTTTTCCCTCATCTATTTCGCATATAACAAATATGTTATTCATTTTCTCGAATTTTTACCGGTTACCCGGCGGGTGTTAAACAATTATTAAAACATTAACCGATAGTATGATTCGCAATAAGATCTTTCATTAGCTCATCAATCTCTTCATCAGCCGGTGTCAATCGTTTGGCTTCTTTTGCCTGAAACACCACGTTTTCGATTTTCTTTACTTTTGTAGGTGAACCTGATAAACCAAGCCACTTAGTATCTGTTTCAATATCATTAACACTCCACTCCTGGATGTTTAGATATGGACGATCTGCAGTTAAATCAATATAATCTTCTGCTTCACTCTGACGCTCTGTAATGGTTTTAGCATGTTTGTATTTCATCAACAGCCTAGCATTGCGCGGACGACAATCAGGTGCACTTGCATTAACAGTGATTACCCCGGGTAATGGCATTTCAACTGTTTCAACACCATTTTCTAAACGACGTTTGATAACAATTTTCTTTTTGTCTGCTGAAAGAACTTCTTCAGCATAGGTTACTTGCGGCAGGTCAAGTTTTTCTGCTACTTGTGGCCCTACTTGCGCAGTATCTCCATCAATAGCCTGACGACCCGCAATAATTAAATCGCAATCTGTCATTTTTCTGATAGCACAAGAAATAGCATAAGATGTGGCCAGAGTATCTGAACCAGCAAAAGCTCTATCAGTTAATAAATAACCGTTATCAGCCCCTCTATATAAACCTTCGCGAATCACGTCAGCCGCTCGCCCAGGTCCCATTGTTAAAATAGTTACTTCTGATCCCGGATACTTATCTTTCAATCTCAAGGCTTGCTCTAAGGCATTTAAATCCTCTGGATTGAAGATAGCTGGCAATGCCGCACGATTCACAGTTCCGTCTGCTTTCATGGCATCTTTGCCCACATTTCGGGTATCAGGTACTTGCTTCGCAAGAACAATAATGTTTAATCCCATTGCTTCAATTTTTGGTAAAGAATTATTAACGGATGACAAATATATAAAAACAAGTCAATTAACAAAGCTAGTCGTTTAATACTGAATATCACCTTAATACACCTTTTTGTTTAATTTTAAAATTGTAAGTTGAGCACAACATAACAACCTAAATACCAACATAGCACTCACATTTACTGACAATTAGCACTTACTACAAATTCCTTTCGAACAAAATTGTATATTGATAATATTGATGAACAAAAAGCCAGTAGAATTGCTCTATTTATAATTAGTTTAATTAATGATCATTTATTCCACTTAACGCAGATTAAAAGTTTATAGCAAAATAGTTTTAATAAGCGTGCAATATAGCAAAGAAAAGTACCGATGGTCAACACTAATACCTAAGAAAATGATTAAGTTAATTGCCTATATATTTCTATTTACAATTAGCATTCGCGCGATGGCTCAAGATTCCACACACATTAAATTAAATCCTCTCAACGAGGAGGAAAAACGTGTTATTATTAACAAAGGAACTGAATACCCTTATACTGGAAAGTATACTAATACCAAGGGAAAAGGCCAATACACTTGTAGACAGTGTGATGCACCTTTATATAATTCTAATGATAAATTTGATTCGCATTGTGGCTGGCCCAGTTTTGATGATGAAATTGAAGGAGCTGTAAAACGGGTGGCTGATATTGATGGAAGAAGAACAGAAATTATTTGTGCCCGTTGTAATGGTCATCTTGGCCATGTGTTTATGGGCGAAGGATTCACTCCTAAAAACACACGCCATTGTGTTAACTCAATTT
>Ga0209475_10005803_pt1 | contig 9961 bp, 1 predicted proteins | sample tdDd471_FD_187128 | JGI IMG/M metagenome (GOLD analysis project Ga0209475, IMG submission 187128) | Marine sediment microbial communities from the Atlantic coast under amendment with organic carbon and nitrate - tdDd47.1 (SPAdes)... | ecosystem: Environmental > Aquatic > Marine > Coastal >...
TTTCGGTGTCCGAGGCGCTGAAGACCCTGCGTCCGGCTTTGTCCGGTCTGGTTGCGGCCCACGAGGCGGGTGTCGTCCACCGCGATCTCAAACCCGCCAACATCATGGTCGAGCCGTCCACCGGTGAGAGCTACATCATGGACTTCGGGATCGCAAAGGCCGATGACAGCATCAGCACCGAAACGCTCGAAGGGGCCTCAAGGGGAGGAGCCGGGGTGCGCCAGAGCGACAGTGGCGAGACCGCGGCCGGAGGGATCGTCGGAACGCTTCAGTACATGGCGCCAGAACAGATGAGCGCCAGCAAGGAAGTCGATCAGCGGGCCGATATCTACGCCTTTGGGTTGATTTTCTACGATCTGCTTGTGGGCCGGCGCCGGATCGAGAAGGCGGCCAGCGCCATCAGTGAGTTTCACGGTCGTGTCGAGCAGGCTCCGGCTGCTCCGCGCTCCATCGACGCCACCATACCCGAGCCCATCGACGCGATCATCTCGCGCTGTCTCGACCCCGATCCCAAGAATCGGTTCCAGACATCGGCCGAACTGGAAGAGGCTCTGAATCGTCTCGATTCCGAAGGCCAACCCCTGCCGGTGAAGCGGTTGCTCACCGGCAGGCTCATGGCGGCCGCTGTTGCTCTGCTCGTGGTTCTGGTGGGTGGCACATGGTGGTTGGCCTCGTTGAGAGGTCCCAAAGCTGCGAGCGAACCGATCTCAGTCCTGGTCGCCGATTTCGTCAACGAGACCGGTGATGGCGCTTTCGACGGTGCTCTGGAACAGACCCTTGCGATCTCGATGGAAGGGGCGTCGTTCATCAGCGCCTTCCCGCCGGCGAACGCCCACAAGATCGCCGAGCAAATCCAGCCGGGCAGTGCGCTCGACGAGAATATGGCTCGGCTCGTCTCACGGCGCGAGGGGGTGAGTGTGATCCTTCTCGGATCCATCACCGGCGACGAGGGGGGCTACTCGATCTCGGTCCAGGCCCTCGATCCCGGGGTCGATGCGGGTGAGGGCCGCCCGTTGGCGTCGGCCAGGGTATCCGCTGACGGCAAGGATGGTGTTCTCGCAGCGGTTGCGAAGGCCGCCGCCGATCTCCGGGGCGATCTCGGCGACACCACGCCAAAGAGCGATCGGCTCGCGGCGGCGGAGACCTTCACAACCGCTTCGCTCGACGCCATGCGGGCGTATGCGATGGGTCAGGATCTTTCGGTTCAGGGCAACTTCGAGGAGGCGTTGACGTCCTACGAGGCGGCCGTCGAATACGACCCGGAGTTTGGCCGAGCGTATGCCGGGATGGGCGTGGTCTACGGCAATCTCCGCCAGGAGGATCAGGCGGAGGCGAGTTATCAGAAGGCGCTCCAACACCTCGACCGGATGTCGGAACGCGAACGCTACCGGACTCTCGGCGGCTACTACCTGCTGGTTTCGCACAACTACGAAAAGGCCATCGAGAACTACGAGACACTTGTGGCGCTCTTCCCGTCCGACGGCGGGGGACACTCGAATCTCGCGTTCGCCTACCTCAGCATGCGAGACTTCGACAAGGCGGTCGCTTCGGGCGCCGAGGCGGTTCAGCTCGACCCCAACAACGTGATCAAGCGGATGAACTACGCCATGTACGCCATGTACGCCGGCGATTTCAAGACATCCATCGAGGAGTCGAAGATCGTTCTCGAGCAGAACCCGGCCTTCGGTTACGCGAAATTCACCCTCGGGCGTTCGGCCATGGCCGCAGGCGATGTCGATGTGGCGCGGGACGCGTTTGAAACGCTTGGGTCCGACGGCGGTATGGGCTCGTCCCTCGCCCCAATCGGAAGCGCCGATCTCGAGATGGTCCTCGGTCGCGTCGACCCAGCCGTCGAGGTCCTGGAACCGGCCATCGAAGCGTCCGAGAACCCCTTCGAGCAGGCTGCCATGCTGGTGGCACTGTCCGAGGCGCAACTCGCTCGAGGCGAGGCGGAGAAAGCAATCGACACAGCGCGACAGGCGGTGGAGGCGAGCCGACACGACAGCGTGCTCTATCTCGCCGCTCGAGTTCTTCTTCACGCCGGAGACCCCGACGGGATGGATGAGGTCGCAGTCAAGCTCGACGACAAGCTGCAGAGCCAGACCACCGCCCTTGCAGGGATGCTTCGCGGCGAGCGGGCGCTGCGCGAGGGTTTCCTGCCCGCAGCCATACGCGAGCTTCGCCAGGGGTGGCAGGAGTACGACTTCTGGTTCGCCCACTACCTCATGGGTCGCGCCTACTTCGAGGCCGGGCACTACCCCGAGGCGATCGACGAGTTCGATCTGTGCATCCGCCGAAAGGGCGAAATCACTGATGTCTTCCTGGTCGATAGCGCGACCCTGCGTCACTTCCCACCCGCGCTCTACTGGCTTGCCCGGACCCAGGAAGCCATGGGAAGCCGAGACTCGGCGATCGAGCTTTACGGACAGTACCTCGAGCTCCGCAAGGATGCCGACACCCCCGATGAGTTGGCCGTTGATGCAAAGGCGCGGATCGCAGCATCACAGGGTTGAATCGCTAGGAGGCGGGGCGGCGCTTACTGTTGGAGTGACGGGGGGCGCCGAAAAAACTGTCATTCTGAGCACCGCCATGCCACCGGGTGGCGCCTACTTTTGGAGTGACGAGGGCTGCCGAAAATACTGTCATTCTGAGCGAACGAGTCCGACGAGTGAGTCGAAGAATCCCCCGAGGGTAGGTATTCCCTTCCAGTCCAGATCTTCATTCCTTGCTTCGGGGGACCCTTCGATTCGCTCGGCGGCACTCGCTCACTCAGGGTGACAGTGGGAATGTCATTGGGATCGAACGATCCCGAAGAGTGAGTCGAAGGATCCCCTCAAAAATGAACAGTGAGTATTCTTTGAGGTTACGCCGAAGTTCGGGGGATCCTTCGACTCGGCCAGGGGGCCTCGCTCAGGATGACAGATGAGGAAAAAAATGGCGCCGCGGATGCGGCGCCATTGTTGATCGAGATTGTTCCCGGCTATTTCAGTTTGATGTTCAGCTCATCGCCATTTTCGGAGTGACGGTCGAATTGGTTGGTGACCGGGTGGTAGACGCCGAGTTCGTAGCACCCCACCGGTAGGCCCGCCGTGTCCCAGTTGAACTGCCAGTTGCCGTCGACATAGCGAAGATCTGATGAGCCCGGATCCTCGACCACTTCAATTGGGACGCCGTTGTAGTCGCAGTCCTCGTAGCCGGTAATACGGATCTCGAGCTGAGGCTCTGGTTCCGGGAGGGTTGAGCTGTCGACAAGGTCTCCGGTGTCCGGATCGGTGTAGTACCACTTGAGCGGGATGGCCGAGCCGGCGTTGACCTTGTAACGGGGTCTCCAGGGCGTCGCGAAGCCGATGAAGTCCCAGTTGGGAGTCGGGTCAATGACGGTGATGGTGATTACCCCGGTATCCGATGCGTCCGAACCGTCGGTGGCGGAGTAGGTGAAGGTGTCGACGCCGGCAAACCAGTCATCCGGTGTGTAGGTAAACGTCCTTGTCGAAGGATCGTCGATCACCACGCTGCCGAACGATGGTCCGCTTTCGATTGCGAGTGAGAGGCTGTCGCCGATATCGGCATCGGTGGCTGGCAGGACGGCGGTCAAGGGAATGTTCTCGTCGGTCGAGAACGAGGCATCGGCGGCCACGGGCACGTCGTTGACCGGTTGGACGAGGATCGTGACCGTGGCGATGTTGGAGTCCAACTCGCCGTCGTTGGCCTTGAACGTGAATGTATCGGTGCCGAAGAAGTTGAGGTTGGGCCGGTAGCTGAAGTTGCGCTGGTCAGTAAAGGTCAGGGTTCCGTTGCTCGGACCCGTGACGAGGATGTAACTCAGAATATCGCCATCGACATCGTTGGCCGACAGCGTGCGGCCGATCGCCGTGTCCTCGGTGGTTGTGTAGCCGCCGGCGTCAGCCACCGGCGCGTCGTTGACCGAGGTGACCGACACATCGACGGTCACCGTCACGTTGACAATGGTGTCGCCGACCGTGACAGTGAAACTGTCGGTTCCGTTGAAGTTCAGGATCGGTGTGTAGGTAAAGACGCCGGTGACGGGATCAATTGTGGAGACGGTGCCGTGCGCCGGAGGCGTCGTGACGTTGAAGCTCAGGGAATCGCCCTCGTCCACATCCTCGGCGACCACCGTGCCCGTGGCGACTCCATCTTCACCGACCACGATGGGAAGAATGGTCACCGTGGGCGGATCGTTGATCGGGGTGACGGTGAGCAGCACGGTAGCGGTGTCGGAGTCCACGGTTCCATCGTTGACCTTGAAAGTGAATGAATCACCGCCGTTGAAGTTCGGGTCCGGCGTATAGGTGATATTGGGAAGGGTGCCTGTGATGGTGCCGTCGCTCGGGTCGTTGACGATGGTGAAGGTCAGGGCATCACCGTCGATGTCGTCGCCGGTCAGAGTGATGGCGAGCGAAGTGTCCTCGTCGAACGCCGGCGGGAACTGATCATCGGCAGTGGGTTGGTCGTTGACCGGATCGACGGTAACGGACACCGAGGCCACGTTGGAGTCATCGGTGCGGTCGTTAGCCTTGTAGGTGAAGGAATCGCTGCCGTTGTAGTCGTTGGCCGGTGTGTAGGTGAACGAACCAATCGGGTCCTCGCTCACAACACCATGAGTCGGTTGAACGACGACGATGAAGGTCAAGTCGTCCTCGTCCACGTCCGTCGCCGAGAAAACGACCGCTGAAGACGTGTCTTCAGCGGTGGTGAGGGAGACATCGGCCGCCACAGGGGCGTCGTTGACGGGATTCACGGTGATCGTCACCGTGCCGATGTTGGAGTCGAACTCCCCATCGTAGGCTGTGAAGGTGAACGCGTACGTGCCGTTGAAGTTATCGGCCGGGTCGAAGGTGAAAGACCCGTCGAGGTTGTCCGTCACCGATCCGTCCACCGGGGGACCCTGAGTGACCGTGAAGATCAGAGCATCTCCGTCTGGATCGCTGGCGGGCAGCGCAGTGTCGATCAACGGTGTGTCCTCCTGGGTGGTGAAGGTCGTGTCGGTGGCCGTTGGTGGCTCGTTGGGTTCCTCGATGAAGATTGGAACCGCAACCCAGTTGTTGACCTCGTTGAACTCCGAGACCTCCCGCGTGTCGTCGACATACAGCACGACGTAGTAGTCGCCCTCGGCGAGCAACGGAATGCTGAGGTCGATGGGATCGACGGTCTCGAATCCAGGTTCGAGCGGCACGGTGTCCGAGACGGTGTGAACAAACTCAGCGATCGCAGTGCACAGGGGATTGCTCACGTCCAGCGGTTGATTGTCCGGGTAGCCGGTGATGTAGCCGGATTCGCAGACGTAGAAGCCGTGCCGCAGAATTTCGTTCTCCGCGACGGCGTCACCGTAACCCTGGTTGCGGAGTATCCACCCTTCCGAGGGGAAGCCGACCAGCGTGCCGCCGGCGTCGGCGGTGACCTCCGAGAGATCCACCCCTTCCGGGATGAGATCGGGCGCCAGTGATACCACGTTGCAGTTTACCGGGTTGTAGGGATCACACGGCAATGGAACGACGACCAGACTCGGTGGGTCCGCGAGCGGATCGTAGATGATCGGGTCCGTTTCTCCGTCCTTTAGAGTGTCGCCGAGCTTAAAGGCGCGCAGAGTGACCTTGACGTCGTTGGACGCCGGCGGAGCCTCTGTGGTGCCATCCGGTGTGTATTCATCCGATGGCGCCATGGTGAAGGTCGAGTTGATGACGAAGGGGTTGATGACAAACGGGTTGATCACAAAGGGATTGATCACAAAGGGATTGATCACGAACGGATTTTCGATATCGTCCTGTGGATCCTGAACGACGTTGGCGAGGATCTGGGGTTGCGCCACGTTGACCGCGCCACAGCCGTCGAGACCGCCATAGAGCGAGCCCTTGTAGACGATGAGCTGGAAGGCGTAGCCCGCATCGAGGTAGGCCTGGGCGTTGTCGATGTTGATGAGTGGCAGATAGCTCGAAGCGGTGTTGCTGCCACCGGCCGTCACCGTCCAGGTCGTGTCGGTCACCGCCGTGATGTCTCCGATGGTGCTGTTGATAACAAAGGGATTGATGACGAAAGGATTGATGACGAACGGGTTGATTACGAAGGGGTTGATGACGAACGGATTGATGACAAAGGGATTGATCACGAAGGGATTGATGACGAAGGGGTTGGCCGCGCCGTCATTGATGACAAAGGGGTTGATCACGAAGGGATCGGTGATCTCGGGGTACTGGGAGTCCTCGAATCCGTCCAGGGCGGCGATGGGCGGGTTCTCCGGATCGAGGTTGAGAGTGATCGTCCCGGTCGGGCAGTCCGTCGTGCACGACGTGATCTGGGATACCTGGATCTTGATCGGGGGTGTGGCGAAGGGTTCGACGTAGACCATTAATGCCGTGCCCGAATGGGCGAATAGCTGGATCTCGCCGTCGTCGATTCCGGGATTGTTCCGGACAAAGGACGCAGCATCAAATCCCTCGGTGATTTGGACAAAATATGATTGCGTATCGCCGGTTTCATTGCTGATTGAGATCGGGAACCCGCGCTGGTCGTCGAGCTGCTTGAAGCTTGTCGGGGCGCTCAGCACGAGCCCGGCATCGATCTTGGATGTCAGAACGTCGGTATTTCTTGAACCCGCGTTTTCGCACTGCTCATCAAAAGGAGTGGTGTAGAACGGGTAGCCGTTCCACTCAGCGGGTCCCGGCGGTGGGATCAGGTGGCGGTTGTCGGCGAAGATGGAGTGGAAGCCCTGGTAGGGCACGTCGTCGACTGATGTTGCCCACTTCCAGGCGCCTCCGTCAAAGGTGAACTGGGCCAGGGGCGCGAGATCGACGTAGTCGCCGATAAAGGGCGAGGTTCCGGCCGCCGACTGTGGCGCGTTGATCCGGTTGACCTGACGGATACATGGCGGATAGGGCTCTTCGCCGGGCTCTGAGTCGCCCGAGTCGGGGTAACAGGGAGAGTTCACGGCCGCCACATCGGTGAAATTCTCGCCGTCGGAGAGATCGGCACCGGCGCGGATCGGATAGCGCGAGATCTGGGTCGTTGAACCCGGGTTCAGCAGATCGCCGGATGCCGGGTCGAGCAGGGCAGCCCGAAGGTCGACCACGCGATCGTAGCCGCTGATGAAGGTGGTGTACGGGCTGACATCGGCGTCGGGTTCGATCCACTCGTTGTAGGTTCCGGATCCATAGTTGACGATGCGCCCACGGGATTCGTAGTAGGCGAGCATGAGCCGCCCGCCGCCGAAACTCAATTTGGGCATGACCTGTGGTCCGGATGGGCGCTCCTCGTATAGGGTGCCGAATCCGGGCGCGGGCGCCGCGCCGGTGTCACGGTCGGCCATGTCGACGGCACGGCGGTCGTCCACGATGCCATCGACGTCGGTCCAGGTTCCGCCCTCATTCTCCGAGCGCACCACGACGACGCGCGGTGACCCGCCCTCGAGGGGGCGGCCGAAGGTCGCTGTGTCGGAGGGGTCGATCCCCACTCGTTCCTGCCAGGCGACGAAGAGCGTGCCCTGATCGGTCACCGCGGCGGTGGGGAATCCGTTGGAGCGGAAAGCCACCTCCGGGAAACCCGGGTTCGGTGAGTTGCTGGGTGGCGCCATGGTCGTGGAGATCGTCGGCTGGTCAAACGCCGCCATGGGAACCTGGTCTCCGGTGACGACCACCGGTTTGCTCCACTTTTTGCCGTAGTTGCCCGACTTGACCATGAGGATTGCGTCCGGCGCCCAGAAATGGCGCCAGATCATGTAGATGGTGCCGTCCGCGGGATCGACGGCAAGGGCCGAGCCCTGATTCTGCTTGTAGGGCGGGTTGAGCTTCTGAACCGAGAAGGTCTGACCACCGTCGAACGAGCGGGCGAAGCTGACCTTGCTTTGAAATTTGCCATCGTTGTCGAGTCCGTTGAAGGTCGAATAGCTGACATAGACCTGGTCGGCGCAGATGTCGGGGTTCGAGTCGCGGAAGATGTCGACCTCGATGTCGGGTTTGTCGAGGAAATAGCCGTTTGTGGCGTTGTTGCCCGACTCGACGACCGTCATCCCCTGGTAGACGATGGAGTCGCCCCCCTCGTTGTTGTTGAGGTCCTGATAGCGAGCGACGACGAGCTTGCTCTCGTCACCTCGGTTGAAAGCCATGAAGACCACATAGAATTTGCCGCAGGGGCCGGGAGCGACCACAGGATCTGTGGCAGCCTGGAGACCGTAGACCGGAGCGGCGAGTGAGGCAGGTGAGGCATCGAACGGGCCACCGGGGACAAAGGCGCCGCTCCACGTGAGTCCGCCGTCATAGGAGCGGCTCATCCCAACCCACGCCTCAGCAGCCGCAATGGGAGGTAGGTGAATTTCGGGAAGGGAAATCCATGAGGCCGCCATCATGATCTCTCTGGCGATGTTGACCAGTGCGACCATGGTTTCGGTTTCGCCGAGCCCGATGTCATCGGCGATATCCACCGCCCGGTAGTCGTTGAAGAACGCGACGAGGTGGTCGGGGTTGCGGGTGGAGGCTGCGATGGATGGTTCCACCTGCCGCTGGAGATAACCATCTCCCTTGAGCTCCCACTCCGGGTCGTCCTGGGGGAAGACGACGGGGAGCACGTTGATGTTCTCTCCGGCCTGCTGTGCCAGGGCCAATGGTTGCACCAATGCGAACATTGCCAACACAAAAATGAAAACCGGTCTCATTATCAACCTCCCGCACATCTGAGCGATCAACTGGGTTCTGTCTATTTCCTGCATTTGTGGCGGGAGTTTAGCACAGGCTGGAGACGATTATGCCTTGAGAAGACTGTATTGTTCCCGGCCCTGAGAAAGAGTCTCTTTCTATCGAAGCAAGAGCAGGAGAACGGCCGCCGAATAGGCCACGAAGACGACGGGTAGGGTGCGGCGGCCCAGTCTGGTCCAGAACGACGTGCCCTTGAAGTTGACCTGGCGAAGGGAGATCAGCGCGAGAACGAGACCAACCAGCACGACGAGGACCTGGAACGCGGTCAATAGGCTGAACTCGAGGGTCGGCCAGGCTTGAAACCACGATGGTGGAGCGATGGTCGCCCTGGCCTGGTCGAAGAACGCGACATTGGCGAACTGACCGGTCATCAACGCGGCCCACCCGAGGAGCATCATGACCATCGCGATCCTGATCATGATCTCGGTGCGCCTGTGGGTCACCGCGAGGGCCATGATCACGTGGTGCAGAGACACTCCCGCGATGAGCACGAGGATTGTGAGCACGGTGAAGCGAACCGGGCCGTGCAGAACGTCGAAGGCGCGTGCCGCGACCCAAGCTAGGGCGAGGAGGGTCACGGTCGTGGCGAACATGGCGAGGTCTCTGGCGTCTGCGTCGAGGCGCCAGGATGCCATGAGCGGCGGTCGCAGCTGGAGATTCGCCGAGTGGTGGGGACAGACCTTGAGACAGTCAAAACAAAGCTTGCACCGATAGGCCTGTTTGCCTTCCAACGGGTGGTGATAGACCGGACAACCAAAGGCGTCGGGCGTTCCCTTGTAGCAGATATGGGTGGTGCACGATGAGGCGCAGACGCTCTTTTTTGCCGTCACCTGAAGGGGTGAGGCCGGCGCGAGAACGGTGCCCAGTCGACCCAGCGGGCAGAGGTGGCGGCACCAGACTTCTCGTTTGAACAGCACTCCGAAAATCACCGCCAGAACAATGAGGCCGGCGAGGAGTAATCCCGACGCTACGGGGTTCGCCAGCGTGTCGAAGACGCGCTCGACCCAGACGATGAGAGCAAATCCGATGATGGCGATCCAGGGGCCGTGTTTGACGATCCAGGCCGGCGGCGGTCGATCCAGACTCTTGGCCCTCTTCGCCAGCCTGGCGGCCGACGAGAGGGGACAGATGGTGCACCACACCGGTCCGGCGAGAAAAAACAACGCGAAGACCGCAGGCTCCCACACCGACCAGATGATGCTGTTGGCGACATTACCGGCCTGGGTCAACGGGAACGCGAGGCAGAGAAGGATGCTGGC
>Ga0209475_10005805_pt1 | contig 9959 bp, 9 predicted proteins | sample tdDd471_FD_187128 | JGI IMG/M metagenome (GOLD analysis project Ga0209475, IMG submission 187128) | Marine sediment microbial communities from the Atlantic coast under amendment with organic carbon and nitrate - tdDd47.1 (SPAdes)... | ecosystem: Environmental > Aquatic > Marine > Coastal >...
TTTTCAGGATGGATTTTTAGTCCTCAATTGTCAAAAATTAAACCTAAAAATATTCAAGATTATAATAATTATATAGAAAGATATATTTCTAAAAAAGAAGGTGTTTATCTTCACAAAACTTATAGATCAAATTCAATCAAATCTTTATTTGTTCCTTATAGAAAAAAGATCAAAATTTTAAAACAAAAAAATGAATACGAATTAAAATGATTAGAACAGCAGTAATTATGGCAGGTGGAGTTGGCGAAAGATTTTGGCCTCTCTCAAGAAAAAATAAACCTAAACAATTATTAAATTTAGGTAAATCTGATAAAACAATGCTTGAAGAATCTGTACTTAGAGCATTAAATGTTTTTGATGCAGATAAAATCTTTATTATAACAAGTGAAAATTTAGTTGAGCCAATTAGAAATGTCCTAAAAATTATCCCTGAAGAAAATGTTTTATCCGAACCAAATAAACGAAATACTGCACCGTGTCTGGCACTATCGGCGGCTTATTTAATTGATAAATTTGGACCAGCAGAAAATATTTCTATGGCAGTTTTGACTGCTGACCATATTATGGAAACTGAGCAACAATTCTCTGATACAGTTACAGATGCAATGGATTATGTAGAAAAAAATAATGTAATTGCAACTATAGGAATTAACCCAAGCAGACCAGAAACTGGCTATGGATATATAGAACTTAGCAATGAATTACAGACTAATAAAGCTAAGATTTATAAAGTGAATCAATTTAAAGAAAAGCCACAATTAGAAATTGCAAAAGAGTATTTATCTAAGGGTAATTATTTATGGAATAGTGGAATGTTTTTCTGGAGACTTGACACATTTTTAAATCAATTATCTAAACACCTTCCAACAGTCGGTAATACTATTATTGATTTATCTATAAATATTAATGATAAATCTTTTATCGAAAATACTTATAATAATTATCCAAGTATTTCAATTGACTTCGGTTTAATGGAAAAAGCTGATGAAGTTGTGTGCGTGAAAGCACTTTTTGAATGGGACGATTTAGGTGATTTGAATTCATTAGAACGCACAAAACAAATTGACGATTCTGGCAATATTAAAATCGGAAAAAACTCTGTAATAAATTGCAATAATTCTACAATAATTAATGTTAGTTCTGGTGATAAAATAATTGCAACTGCACTTGGAATAGATAATTTAGTAATTGTAGTTACTGATGATGCAGTGCTTGTAGCAAATAAAAATGACGTACAAAAAGTAAAAGAAATAGTCGAAGATATTAAGTTAAATTATGAAGGAATATATTTATGAAATTAGTATTTAATACCTCTGAAATAATTACAGTAAATGCTAACGGAAAAGGAAATAAAGTAAAAGATGAAATGCAGGATTTGGGGATTGTACCAAAAGGGGCTATGATATTTGACGAAAAAGTTCATTTTATTGGTAGCGAAGTAGAATGTAGAAAATATATTGCTGATAATAATATTCCTATTTATGAAGAAATTAATGCTCATAATAAAACATTGATGCCCGGTTTTGTAGATGCACACACTCACATTGTTTTTGGTGGCGATAGAACAAAAGAATTTGCAATGAGATTGCGTGGTGCAACATATAAAGAAATTGCAGCAATGGGCGGAGGAATCCAAACTACTGTGAAAGGAACTCGTGAAGCAAGTATCGAAGAATTGTACAAAACTGGCTTTGATTTAGCACAAAATGCTATAAAACATGGCACGACAACAATGGAGGTTAAGTCGGGATATTCACTTAATTTCAAAGGTGAAATCAAGCAATTAGAAGCAATAAAACATTTAAATAATAACATAGATATTGATATTGTTCCTACATTTTTAGGTGCTCACGATTTTCCACTTGAATTAAAACATGACAGAGATAGATACATTGATTCAATTACTCAAGAAATGCTACCTTACATAAGAGAGAATAACTTAGCACAATTTTGTGATGCCTTTATCGATGAAGGATATTACACAGTTGAAGAAGGCAGAAGAGTATTAAATGCAGGTTTAGCACTTGGATTTGACCTAAAAGTGCATTGCGATGAACTTGCAGATGTGGGTGCAGCAAAATTAGCAGCCGAATTAGGTGCTATATCAGCCGACCACTTGCTTTATATCAATGATGAGGGTATTGCAGCAATGCAAAAATCAGGAACTGCTGCTGGACTTTTACCAGGTACTGCTTACTTCATTAGATTACCTTATGCACCTGCTCGTAAATTAATCGAACAAGGAGTAATCGTATCAATAGCAACAGATTGTAACCCTGGTTCATGCTTTACAGAAAATATGCAACAAATAATGTCATTATCAACAATAAATATGGGAATGACAGCCGAAGAAACAGTAGTTGCATCAACATTAAATGCCGCTTATGCACTAAAAAAACAAGACACAAAGGGCTCATTAGAAAAAGGAAAAGACGCAGATTTTATATTATTAAATGGCTCATCTTACGTAGATTTATTCTATCATTTCGGAATAAACCACGTCGGCTCAGTCTATGCCCGTGGTAAGAAATTAGTGTGAGGATGATAAATAAAATTGTAGTGAACGCAAATTTGCGTTTACTACGTTAATAGGTCATTGAGCGAAGTCTAAATGTCATCATTCAGAGCAAAGCGAAGAATCCATTGTATTGTAGGGAACGGTTAGAAAACAACAAACTAAAACTCGTAACCATTATAAGACTAAATGAGATGATATAAACTGCCTTAATGCTCAAAACCGTTCCTACTTTTTCCATTCCCAACGTCATTCAGAGCAAAGCGATGAATCCATTGTATTGTAGGGAACGGTTAGAAAACAACAAACTAAAACTCGCAACCATTATAAGACTAAATGAGATGATATAAACTGCCTTATTGCTCAAAACCCTTCCTACTTTATCAATCATTAAAACATTGTTCTTTGAAAAACCAAAAAACACCATTTTTACTGCAAATACTGCAATTTTCTATAAAAAATAGATCATTCAGAGCAAAGCGAAGAATCCATTGTTTTCAGCTCCGTAGAGACGCAATGCTTTGCGTCTTTCTCCATATAAACCAATATTTAAAATAAATTGTCAATGAATATAATTTACCATTTTCCTAAAACTGAAGCGCAGTTTCATATCAATAGCAAAATACAGCCCAAAACCCACAACTACGCCGTAGGTATAGCACTCTTCAGATCCGTAAAGGATATATCTCAGGTGCATATTTGATTAATTTCAAACTTGGAGACACAAATAAGAGTGAGTCGATAATAATTGAATAGATTAATAGTAGTGAACGCAAATTTGCGTTCACTATATTTTTTAATTATTAATATTTAATCTTTTTTCAAGTTGTCTAATTAAACTATCCATTTCAATATTTGGTAATTCCTTTACTACAAAAACTTGTGTTAAACTATTATAATTCACGTAGGGTTTAACTCTAATATCTAAGAAAAGTGAATTTTTAGATTTATTCATATAGCTAATTTCACCAATTGGAATGCCTTCTGGATATCTATTTGAATAATTTGAAGTTGTAATTAAATCGCCCACTTCTACATCATAAGAATTAGGAATATTCGTAAGTAAATATTCTTCACCACCTTCCCACTCTATCAAACCATAAACTGAAGTTCTTAGAACTTGTGCCGCTATTTTAGTATCTCTATTTTTTAACGATTCAACAATTGAATAATTTTCAGAAGTCAGAATAACAGTTCCAACTAAACCAGCATCAGTCCTAACAGGCATATTTCTTTCGATACCATCCTTTTTACCAACACTAATAGATAAATACATTTTGAAATTATATTGAGAAAAGCCATTAACTTCAGCCGGGATAATGTCTTTATCATAAGTTTCTTGGAATCCAATGATACCTCTCAACCTATCATTTTCCGCAATTGCTTTTCTATTTTTAATTAATTCGTCAGAGAGTTGTAAATTATATTCACGGAGAGCTTCATTTTCAGCTTCAATTGAAGAGCTATTTGCTAAGAAAGGAGCAATATCTTGTAAAGCAACAATTTGGCTAATTAGAAAAAGTCTAAATCCGCTAATTTTGTTAGTATTTCCAAAATTTAGCATAGCCATAGAGATAATTATTAGTACTAAGAATATAAAGTAATCTTTATATTTATTTAATATCTCTGTAAAATTGGTCATTTATCAAAATCTTGTACTTTTAATTAATACATCAGAATACTCAGAAAGATTTTCTAATACTTTACCAGCACCTCTAACTACTGCTAATAATGGTTCTTCAGCAACATGGACAGGAAGTTGAGTTTCAATTCTAAGTTTTTCGTCTAATCCTTTTAATAAAGCTCCTCCACCTGTAAGCATTATACCTCTATCATAAATGTCAGCAGATAATTCAGGCGGAGTAATCTCTAATAAGTTTAATACTTCTCTAACAATCAAAGCGATTGGTTTTTCTAATGCTTCACGAATATCAACCGATGATACTTGAATCATTTTAGGAACACTATTAAGTAAATCCCTACCTTTCACTTCAATCTCGATTTCTTCGGCAAGCGGAACAGCAGATCCAACTTCACATTTAATAGACTCAGCAGTTCTATCACCAATCAATAAATTATGATCATTTTTGAAATACTCAAAAACGGCTTGTGTTAATTCATCGCCTGCAACTCTAAAAGAATTATCTTTAACAATACCAGATAATGCAATAACTGCTATTTCAGTAGTACCTCCACCAATATCAACAATCATATTACCAAGAGAATCTTGCACATCAAGCCCAACGCCGATAGCAGAAGCCATTGGCTCAGCAAGAAGATGAACTTCTTTTGCACCTGCGTGTTCACAGCTATCTCTAACTGCTCTTTTTTCAACTTCGGTTAGTCCAGAAGGCACAGAAACAACCATTCTACGAGCTGGTTGCCAAGACATTGAAATCTTCCTTATAAAAGCTCTGATCATACCTTCAGTAATCTCAAAATTTGCAATAGCACCATCAGATAATGGTCTTACAATTTCGATATCCTTGTGAGTTTTGCCGAGCATCGCCTTTGCATCATGCCCAATAGCAATAATATTTTTTGAACTTTTGTTATAAGCTACTATCGAGGGTTCATTCAAAACAATACCCTTATTCTTCATCCAAATAAGTGTATTTGCAGTGCCTAAATCCATAGCTACGTCGTTTGAAAAAAAGTTGAATAATCCCATTTGTTGATTAACGATTAGAATTGTGAAGTATTAACTTACAAAATTACTAATTTAATTTGAGAATTTAACATTTCTTTAAATTTTAATTTGAATAAATATTTTTTAGTACTAATTTTTAAATAAAAAAAGCTGAACAAATGCCCAGCTATTCAAATAAAATATTTAATTCACTAATTAAATTATCTTTGCTTTACGCAATGCTTTTTCTAATTTTTTTCTATTATCTTGATGAATTGGGAACATAGGAGAACGATAATTCTCTTCAATTTTACCCATAATAGCTAAAGCAGCTTTCACTGGAATAGGATTTGACTCAATAAAATTCATCTGAATTAAATCAAATAATTTATAGTGCATTCTTGCAGCAGTTTTGATATTACCTTTTAAAGCATGGCTAACTGCTTCTGAGAATTGTTTAGGAGCATAGTTTGGAATAACACCAATAACACCATCAGCACCCATAGCAATCAAAGGAATAGTCAAAGAATCTTCCCCAGACAGCACATAAAAGTCTTTTGGTCTTTTATTTATTATTTCCATCACCTGATCCATATTACCAGACGCTTCTTTAGTCGCAATAATATTAGGACAATCTTTAGCAAGTTTTAATTGAACTTCTGCCTGCATATTTACACCAGATCTACCTGGAACATTATATAATATTTGAGGAATATCTACAGCATCAGCAATTTGCTTATAATGATAATATAAACCTTCTTGAGTTGGCTTATTGTAATAAGGGCAAACTAATAAAAGTGCATCTGCACCAGCTTCTTTTGCGATAAGTGATAAATCAATAGTAGCTGCAGTATCGTTTGAGCCAGTTCCAGCAATTATCTGAGTTCTACCTCTTGCATGTTCAACTGCTAAAACAATAAGAGCTATTTTCTCTTTAGTTGACATTGTGGCACTTTCACCAGTAGATCCACAAATCACGATACCATCAATACCATTTTCAATTTGAAAATCTATCAACTCTTTCACTTTGTCAAAGTCTATAGTTAAGTCCTTTTTGAAAGGAGTAACTAATGCAGTATAAGTTCCATTTAGTACTAATCCAGGCATAATATTCAACCTAATTTAAAAAAAGTTTTTTTAATTCATTATTTATAAAGGCAATATAAGAGTTTTATTTTTAAAAAACAAAAACTCTTAAAAAAAATTATTGTAATCTAAAAATTATTCTCTACCCATCGAATCTTTTAATTGTTTAATAGAATCTCTTAAACCCTGCATTCTATTAAAAAATCTCTCTCTATCTTCCATTAATTCAAACATTAAATTTCTGAATTTCTTCTCACTTAAATCTCTACTTGCTAAAATAGAATCAATACTATTTTTAGCTAATATAGAATCAATACTAAATTCACGAGCAATTAAAATATCTTTATATGTTTCAAAAAATTCTTCATATTTTTTATCATCTGTATTACAAGAGAATAAGAAGAATGTAATTACACTTATTATTATTATTTTAGAACGCATAAAATAGTGCTTCCATTTCTGATACAGCAAAAGATAACATAAACACCGCATAAAATCCAAGAATTACTGTTTGCCATTTCTCCCAAAACTCTAATTCAATTTTATTATTAAAAATAACAAATAATAAGAAAGGTACTGCTGCTACAAAATATCTACCTTGGAATCCAAAAATAACATTAGAACCGACAGGTGAGCTAATAAAGAACCCAACAGTTACTGCTAAAAATGTAAGTAAACCAAGAGTAAATATTCCATATTTTACTAATTTTGGAACTTCATATTTTGTTCCACTATCTAAAGCAGCTACTCCTATTAAAACCAAACCATGAACAACAAAAAAACCATCAGACAAATTAGAATAAGAGTAACCAAATCTACCTATTGCACCTGCAAGCCATTCTTGTCTAAACCACATCCAGTTTTTCAAATAAAGCCCAATAAATCCAATTGGATCAGATAAAATCTCATTATTTTGTCTATATGCAGAATCAAATTTAAAATCTTTTTGGAATCCATGAACTTGCTTATATCCTTCTTTTACATCTGATAATGCAAAATTCCAAATTGAATATCCGAAATTAATTATTATTAATAAAGCTCCAAGAATAATAGCTTTAAACACCCAAGGATTAAGCGATTTATCAAACTTACCATTTGGAATAAATAAGAATATAAACGCTAATAAAAAGTAACCATTTTTAACTGTTCTTTGGAAATAAAACAATACAATTAACCAAATTAAATCTTTTATTCCAAATTTCGCATCTTTATCAAAGATATAATACAATGCAAGTGCCATCATCAAATATGTCAAAGATGTACTCATTACATCATAAGTAACTGATGCGGACTGGTATAAAACCATAGGAGTCAAGCCATAAAGGAAAAATACAGATTTCCAAACTGGTGTTGTTCTAATAATAAAAAACATAAAAATGATATAAAAAATCAACATCCCAATTCTACCGGCATACCCTAATTCAACTGGAGTAGTTTCTTCGGAATCAGCAATCATAATTGCTAAAGAAGCTGGAAGATATGGTACTGGAAAAGTACTCCACTGGAAATTATGTTCAAATTTCTTGTTATTTCTAAGTTGTGGAATTTTTGATAATTCTTCTACTCTTCTTTTATTTAATTTCTGTCCTTGGAAGTATGGAACCCCTTGAAATGACATTACAACAGCAGGAATATTCGCTGGAATCTCTGAGCCAACTTTTGTAGAGTCAGGGCTTAATTCTGGTACTAATCCCTCTTGAGTAATGTGATATGCTTTTAAAAAGTGTCTGTCTTCATCATTCGAGTGGAATGGTGGATTTAAATAAACGAACCACATCCCATAAATAAATGCAATGATTACAAATGTTAACTCATAAGACATTGGAAATGTAAACATTCCCTTAAATGGACTACTTTTTTTTACAACTTGAGATTTCTTTTCTTTTTTTGACATTATAAAACAATCACTAAAATTAATAAAATGAAAGGAGAAACTGCTATTAAACTATCTACTCTATCTAATACTCCACCATGTCCAGGTATCAGATTTGAACTATCTTTTACACCTACATCACGTTTTAATAAGGACTCGACTAAATCACCGATTTGTCCTATCGTTCCACAGATGAATGCTATAATCAAATAGATATAATTAGCAGCAAAATCATCAGCATAATAGAATATTGTACCTACAATAATTGCACCAATAAAACCACCAGCAGCACCCTCGATTGTCTTTTTTGGACTAATTTTTTCGGCTAACTTATTCTTCCCAATTGCCTTTCCTACAAAGTATGCAAATGAATCGCACACCCATATACTTACAAAAATACAAAAAAGAATTTTAGCACCAAAAAAAGATTTTAATTCTGCTAATTCTGATATGTTTTCTGAGTTAGTAATATTGCTAAATGTAGCACTTGGATTGAGATATAAAATCAAATCATCAATTTCTCTTATAAAATAAAATGTGATAAGTGAAAATGTGATATATAAAAAGCCATGTAATCGCCCCGAAATACGAGTTAATCCCCAATTAGTATTTGACTTTAAATCAAAAAATGCATAAAAAATAGGTAATATCGGTATCACAAAAAGAAAGTAAATTAATGCTTGATTATTAAATAGATAGTAGGCAGTCGCAAATAATATCTGCGAACTGAAAATATATAAAAATCTATAAAATAATGTTTCAGTTTTGAAACGAAGCATATTAAAATATTCATCAATAGCAAAAGCATTTACTAAAAATAGCAATGTGTAAAAAAACCACCCACCAAACCAAATCGCTGCTATCACAAGCGGAATGCCTACAATTGCTACTAAAACTCTCTTTGTTAATTCACTCATTTGAAAAATATTTTTGATTTTTTTTGTTTTAAGAAAGCATATTAATAATTTTGAACTTAAATAAAAAATTTTATCGAAAATTGTTTATAAATAAAAGGGATAAATATGAGCGAGAATGGATACGTTAAGTCAGAAATTTTAAATAATGTTGCGAGAATTGAGTTTTATCATCCGCAAAGTAATTCATTACCTTCAAAAGTACTAAGCGAATTGGCTGAAACAATTACTTCAGTTTCCAATGACCCAAGTGTAAATGTAATTAAATTAGAATCAGCAGGAAGAAGAGCTTTTTGTGCAGGTGCATCATTTGACGAATTGATAGCAATTAATGATTTTGATAATGGAAAGAAGTTTTTCATGGGATTTGCGAATGTAATTAATGCAATGAGAAAATCTCCTAAAATAATTGTTGTAAGTGTCCAAGGTAAAGCAGTAGGTGGCGGAGTTGGCTTAATAGCAGCCGCAGATTATGCACTTGCAACTAAAGATTGTGGTGTTAAGTTAAGTGAACTAGCTTTAGGAATAGGACCTTTTGTTGTAGGCCCTGCAGTAGAAAGAAAAATAGGTAAATCTGCCTTTGCTCAAATGTCAATCGACTATGATTGGTATTCAGCTGAATGGGCTTTAACAAAAGGATTGTACAATCATATCTATGATAATATTGATTTTATGCACGAACAAGTAGATGTTTTGGTAAACAAATTAGCAAATTCAAGTCAAGAAGCAATGGCTGAATTGAAAAAAATAATTTGGGAAGGAACAGAAAATTGGGATTCATTACTTCCTGAAAGAGCAGAAATCAGTGGACGATTAGTACTTTCCGAATTTACTAAAAACTACATAGAAAACTTTAAAAATAAAAAGTAAAAATCTAAAGACAAGACCTAAAAAATCTTGTCTTTTTCTATTTAGAAAATAGCCCCGTCATTTCGAGCAGAG
>Ga0209475_10005809_pt1 | contig 9958 bp, 7 predicted proteins | sample tdDd471_FD_187128 | JGI IMG/M metagenome (GOLD analysis project Ga0209475, IMG submission 187128) | Marine sediment microbial communities from the Atlantic coast under amendment with organic carbon and nitrate - tdDd47.1 (SPAdes)... | ecosystem: Environmental > Aquatic > Marine > Coastal >...
GACCCTGGAGTCCGCGGTCTTCGCACGGTACCAGAATGGGGTCGTGGGATTGTTCCTGGGAGCCGGCGCGCTCTGGATCGTGTTGTTGACCCTCTCGGTCCGCCCACTCATCGGGGTGGTCTGGCCGGGATTGCCCGAATTGACCAGCCAGTTGACCGTGCAGATGCAGCTCGCCATGGCCGTGCCGGCCGTGCTGCTGATTTCCAACAATCTGACCATCGCGGTGCTCAATCTGCACCAGCATTTCCGTGTGGCAGGCGCCATGCCGGTGCTCAACTCCGTCTGTGTCCTGGGAGCCCTCGTCCTCTGGCACGACAGCATGGGGATCTGGTCTCTACCGGCGGGTTTCGCCCTGGCCCAGGTCGTCCGCTGGCCCGTCATTCATCTGCGGGCCCTCATTTGCCGGGCCTGGCGCCCGGTGCGGCCGTCGCTCAACGGCGCCGACATGCGCCTGATCCGCGAGCTGGTGGCGCTGATGGCCATCTCCGAACTGCTGCTCACGGTGAATCTTTTCCTCGACCGCTGGTTCGCCACGGGTCTCGAGGCTGGAAGCATCTCATCGCTGCACTATGCGTTCCATCTCACCAACACGGTGGTGGTGTTGTTCGCCACCAGCCTCATCACGGTCATGTTCCCGCGTATGAGTGCTGCCATCGCTGCGGGCGACCTCGAGGGCTGCAGCCGCGATATTCGCGCCAACCTCAAGCGTGCCGCCCACATCGTGGTGCCGGCCGCCGTCATGGTGGCCGTGGCCGCACCCGAGATCGTGTACGTGCTGTTCCAGCGGGGCGAGTTCGACGCCACCGACGGCCTGCGCACCTCGGGCACCATGGCCATGTACGCTCTGGGTTTGCCGGCGCTGGTGATCAACGGTCTGGTGGCCCGGGTCTTCCACTCCCTGCAGCTGTTGCGCGACAAGGTCTGGCTGTCGGTCCAGTATCTCGCCACCAACGCCCTGCTCAACGCGGCGCTCATCGGGCCGCTGAAGGTGCGGGGCCTGGCCCTGGCTTCGACCGTCGCCATCGTCGTGCACCTGGCGCTGTCGTTGTATCTCCTGCACAGAAGACACACGGGACTGGCCACCGGTCAGTTCACCCGCATCGTCAGCGAAGCCTTCCTGATCGGCGGCCTGACCATGGGCGTGTACTGGTTGCTGCCGGTGGCGGAGACCCTGGCGCGTTTCACCGATCCGAGCATCTGGACGGCCCTGGGCCTGGGCATAGCCAAGGGGGCCGTGGTCGCGGTCATCTACGTGGTGTTCTGGTTCATCCTCTGGGCCATCGGGCGGTCGCGCCGATGAGGCGTCAGCGCCCCGTCGCCAGCTCCCGATAGACCTGCTCGTAGGCCTCGATCATGCTCCGCAGGGAGTAAAGGGTGCCGATGATCTCCGGCCCTCGACCACGGCAGGTCTCAAGCCAGTCGGCGTCGGCGAGGATGCCGGCGGTCACCTCGGCCCATTCTGCGATCCGTTCCGCCGGAACCTCTCCGGTGGTCGGCGGCGGGGTGTAGAGTCCCCGGGACAGCCGCTCGTCGGTGCTGATGAGTTGGCGGATCTGGTCGAGGCCCGGCCCCACGAACGGCGCCCCGGCGGCCATGGCCTCCATGATGTTCAGGGGCAGTCCTTCCACCCGGGAACACGAGACCACCAGATCGGCGGCGCCCAGCAGCTCGGGCACGTCGTTGCGCAGGCCCAGCATGGTGACGCCGGCCTCATCGGCGCGAGGCTCCAGCTCGCCGGCCAGCGGACCGGTGCCGCAGAGGAATCCCCACACCCGCGGGTCGCGCGAGCGCAGTTCATCGATGAGCGAGAGAAATGCCTGGGGCGCCTTCTGCTCGGCCAGCCGACCGACCTGCAGCAGCATGAGTTCGTGCGGCGCGAGGCCGAGTTCCTGCCTCTTGGCCAGGCGCTCGTCGTCGGTCAGCGGGCGGAATCGCTCGGTGTCGATGCCGTTGACGATGACCCTGATCCGGTCGGCCTCCATGTGTTCGAAACCGATGCTGTGCTCGCGAACGGCGTCGGACACCGCGGCCACGACCGGCACTTCTCGTCCCAGACTCCTGTAGCGCCGCAGGAGCCGCGGGCGCATCTGATCGTAGACCAGATGCCGCGTCCACATCCGATGCGGGACCCCGGCCAGCTTGCCGATCTTGTAGGCCCAGGCGTCGGTGGGCCGGTTGTGCCCGTGCACGATGTCGGGGCGGTGACGGCGGAAGAAGCGGAACATGTCCCAGAGGGCGGCGAGGCTGCCGTAGCGCTGGTGGTAGAGTCTGTAGGCCGGCACGCCGGCGTCCTGGAAACGTCGCAGCATCTCCGGCGCGCCGTCGGTGCGCGGCTCGGCCACGGCCACCACCAACGACTCGTAGCGTTCGGGATCCAGCCCGCGGGCCAGATTCAAGGCCACGGTCTCGGCGCCGCCCACGTGATAGCTGTTGATGACCTGGCAGACCTTGATCCTCGACATGTCACGCCTCGTGGAGCGACCGGAAGAAGCCTTCCAGTTGCCGGCAGTTCTCGATGAGATTGAATTCCGCCTCGACATGCCGGCGGCCGGCGCCGGAGATGCGCGGCGCCAGGTCGGGGTCGTCGATCAGCCGCTTCATGGCCGTGGCCAGGGCCTCGTGGTCGTGGGGGGGCACCACCAGGCCGGTCTCGTCGTCCCGCACCAGCTCGGGGATGCCCGAAACCGCCGTGGAGATCACCGGGCAACCGGCGGCCATGGCCTCCATGAGCACCACCGGGATGCCGTCGATGTCACCGTCGGGGGCCTGGACGCAGGGCAGGACGAAGACGTCGGCCCGGTTCATGAGGTCGCGGATCCCTTCCTGCTGCAGGGCGCCCGTGAAGGTCAGCGACGTCAGGCCCAGCTCGGCGGCCTGCCCCTGGAGGGCCGGCAACAGCTCGCCGTAACCCACCAGGTCGGCCTCGTAGGCCAGCCCCTCCTGCTGCAACACGGCCAGGGCGTCGAGGAGGTGGGCGAAGCCCTTCTTGGTGGTGCACCGGCCCACGCTCAGGATCCGCAGGGGCTGCCCGACCCGATCGCGCTGCCGGAAAGGGAAGGCGTCGGGATGGATGCCGCAGTGAATGATGGCTGCGTGCTCCAATCCCGGGTGAATTGTCCGGTAATAGCGGAGGTTGTAATCGGAGATGGCCACGGCGCCGGCGGCGTGCTCGAGCTTGATGTCCAGGGCGCTCGTGTCGCGGTACAGATCGGCTGCGTGCCCGGTGAAGCTGTAGGGGATGCCCGTCAGCAGGTGGATGAAGAGGGCGTAGTTGGCGGAGGGGTTGGCGAAGTGGGCGTGGATGTGCTGGACGTCGCTGGACTCGACCCATCGCACCTGGGTGGTGGCCGCGGCCAGCTGGTACAACAACCGCAACTTACCGTGTAGGCCCGTATTTCCGGCGGTCAGGGCCACGCCGACGGCCCGGCAGAAACGACCCGGCCGCGTCGCCAGCTCCCGCAGCGCGCCGCCCAGGACGGCGACACGACTCACCGGGTGGACGGCGTGCAGGCCCGACAGGTCGCACTCCGGCACGCTGGCGTTGGCCTCGCCGGCCTCACCGCTCAGGGCCAGCAGCGACACCTCGTGACCGGCGTCCCGCAGCTGGGCCACTTCCCGGGTGACGAAGGTGTGTGACAGGGCCGTGAACCGGGTGGTGATGTAGAGAATGTTCAAGGACCGGCTCCATCGTGACGATCGTTGCCTTGATCGGGCGAGCGCCCAACGATATCACGTCGCCAGGGGTGCCACAAGGCAGCCTGGCCGTGCCGTGAGGACCAGGATCCTGGTGACATCCCGGAGTGGAGAGATTACTCTTGGCCAGGTCGACGAACTCCCACCGTGCCTCCAGCAGCGGATCCGACATGTCCGTCCAAGCTCCTCGGCGCCTGGCCATGGTCGCCTACACCCATTATCAGACCGATCCCCGCTGCCGCCGCGAGGCTGAACTCTGCGTCGAGGCCGGCTGGGAAGTGGACTTCTATGCCCTGCGGAGCAGTGCCTCCGGAGCGGCCCTCGACCTGCGTGGCGTGACCCTCGTCGAACTCGACATGGATCGCTACCGGGGCGGCTCCGCGGCGGCCTATATGTTGAGCTATCTGGAGTTCCTGCTGCGGGCCATGGTCGCCCTGGCGCGAGGCTTCGAGCGTCGGCGCTACGAGGTGGTCCACGTCAACACCATGCCCGATTTCATGATCTTCGCCGCCATCTGGCCCAGGTGGCGCGGCGCCAAGCTCGTGCTCGACATCCACGACGTCATGCCCGAGATCTACATGACCAAGTTCCGACTGCCGGCCGACCACTGGAAGATCCGCCTGATCCGCGCCATCGAGGTGCTGTCGACCCGCCTGGCTCACCGGGTGCTCACGGCCGAGCACACCAAGGCCGAGTTGCTGGCCGAACACGGCGTTTCCCCGGACAAGATACGTGTGCTGCTGAACCTCCCCGACAACCGGATCTTCCCGCGCCGCCATCCGGTCGAAGACGCCGGATCCACGCCCAGCACCGAGGATCTCCAGCTCATCTACCACGGCACCATCGCCCATCGGCTGGGGCTTGATCTCGCCATCGAGGCCCTGGACCGGCTTCGAGAATCGTACCCCGGAGCCCGCCTGCGCCTCATCGGCGAGGGGGATCACCTGCACGACCTGCACGCGTTGACATCGAGGCTCGACCTGGATGAGCGCGTGAGCTTCAGCGACGCCTTCCTGCCCATCGAGACCATCGTGCCCGAGCTTCGCGCGGCGCACCTGGCGGTGATCCCCACGCGGTACGAGGTCAGCACCGACTACATGCTGCCCACCAAGCTCATCGAATATCTGCGGCTGGGCATTCCATCCCTGTTCACGCCCACCAAGACGATCCGCTGGTATTTCGGAGACGACTGCGTATTCTACCTGGATGATCCGACGCCGGAGTTGATCGCCGAGAAGATCGCCTGGGTGTGCGACAACATCCACGAAGCCCGCGAGATCACCGCCCAGCTCCAGCAGCAGTTCTTCGAACGCTACGACTGGGAACGGCACAAGCTCGAGTACCTGGACATGTTGCGGGAACTGGTCGGCTGAAGACCGGATCGCGTGAGGAGAACCGTCGTGCCCATCTTCTACCTGCGCAACGACGACATCAACATCCTGGACGACGAACTCGTGGCCGTCACCCGGCGGGCCACCGAGGCGGACGTGCCCATCACCCACACGGTGGAGCCGGCCAACGTCACCCCGGACGCTGCGCAGTGGTTGCTGGAGAACAAGGCGGCGGCGCCACGCCTGCTGGAGATCATGCAGCACGGCTACGATCACGTGAAGCGCGACAAGGGCGAGTTCGGCGGCAACCGCCCCTACGACGATCAGTATCGGGACCTGGCCCGGGGCAAGGAGATCATGCTCGAGACCTTCGGCGAGCAGCTCTTCTCGTGCCTGAACTTCCCCTTCGGGCCCTACAACCGGCACAGCATGCGGGCGGCCGACGACCTCGGTTTCCGGGTGATCTCCTCGCACTACAACTGTCGGCGGTCGCGGCGCCTGATGTACGCGGTGGGCCACCTGCTGCGGCGTGGCCTGATCCTCGACCGGCACGTGTCCTACCACCTGGATTTCTATCCGGGCACGGGCATGTTCTGCGTGGACATGGCCATCTCGCTCATCGACAAGTACATCGGGCCCTACGGTGGCCGCGAGTGCGTCTTCCATCCCTTCGAGGAGATCCGGCGCCGCATCGACGCCTTCGTGCAGCACACGCCGGTCATCGGACTGCTCCTGCACCATCGCTACCACACCGACCAGGAGTCTCTGGACCTCGTGTCCCGGGTTCTCGATTACGCGCAGTCCCTGCCGGGCGCCCGATTCATGAACATGGACGAGGTCTACCAGCAGCACGCCCCCGACCCCGGGAAGGGATTCCGCGATGTCGGCTAAGGACCCCATCCTCTGCTTCGCGGGCGACAACTACTGGTTCAGCAACCCGCACAGCCGCTACCACCTGATGCACTCCCTGCATCGGACCGGACACCGCGTGTTGTGGGTCAATTCCATCGGCATGAACCTACCCAAGGTTCGCCAGCGGGGTTTCTTCAAGCGTGTCGGCATGAAGCTGCGCAGCTGGCTGCGTTGGCTCAAGGCGGCCGAACCCGATTTCTGGGTGCTCACGCCCATCGCCCTGCCTCTCTTCGGCAATGCGCTCGTCGAGCGGCTCAACGGTGGCTGGATCAGCCTGCAGGTGCGTCTGGCCTGCAGCATCCTGGGCCTCGGACGGCCGCTGGTGTTCGCGTCCATCCCCTCCTTCGCCGACGTGGTGGCGGCGGTGCCGCGCCGCGGGCTCATCTACTACTACTCCGACAAGTACGACGCCTACCGGGATCTCACCGCTCGCGAGACCATCGCCGCCAAGGATCGCGCCCTCTTCGAGGCGGCCGATGCGGTGTTCTGCGCCTCCGATCGGGTGTACGAGGACCTGGCGCCGCGGCGTCCCCATGTCTACTCCATGCCCCACGCCGTGGACTTCCGGCATTTCAACGCCGCGGTAACGGACGACGTCGCGATGCCGGCGGACCTGTCGACCATCCCCTCGCCGCGCATCGGTTACTTCGGGTCGCTCACCGACTCCAACGACATCGACATGATCCTGCATGCGGCCCAGGCGGCGCCCGACCTCCAGTTCGTGCTCATCGGGCGCGTCCTGGGCGACTACCGGGCCCTGGCCGAACTGCCCAACGTCCACCTGCTGGGCTTCAAGGCCTACCAGGAATTGCCGGCCTATGGTCGCCACTTCGACGTGGCCTTCATGTGCTGGAAACTCACCGACTGGATCCGCCACAGCAACCCGCTGAAGACCAAGGAATACCTCAGCCTCGGTTTGCCCATCGTCTCGGTGCCCATCGACGAGTTGCTCAACAACTTCGCCGAGCATGTGACCTTCGCCGAGACGGGGCCGGAGTTGCTGACCGGCGTTCGCCAGGAACTGGCCGACGATTCACCCGCACGCCATGAGGCCCGCATCGAGAGCGTGCGCGGCGAATCGTGGGATGCGCGGGTGACGGAGATGATGGCGCGCTGGCAGGAGGCTAGCCATGGCTGAGCGTCAGGGTGGTTCCGCCGCCGGGCTGCGCCGGCTCGGCATTCGTCTCATGGAACGCGTGCGTCGGACGGACGCCCTGGCCCTGCTGCCCGAACTCGAAGCCTCCCAGTGGCTGACGCGAGAGGTCCTGGCCCAGCGTCAACTCGACCTGCTTCGCCGGCACCTGGCCTACTGTGGGCAACAGGTCCCGTTCTACGCGAACCTGTTCGACGAGCTGGGTTTCGATCCCGAGGCGGTGGCGAGTCCGGGCGACCTGGCCCGGCTCCCGGTGCTGGACAAACCCACCATCACCGCTGCCGGAGACCGCCTGCACTCCCGAGAGATGCCGCGGCTGCAGTCGCGCCATAAGAGCACCTCGGGCTCCACGGGGGTGCCGCTGAACTACTATCTCGACCGCCGTTCCCACTCGTACCTGTGGGCTCAGATCTGGCGAGCCTGGGGGCAGGTTGGCTACACTCCGGGCGATCTCTACGCCACCCTCAGCGGCGGTTCGTTGCTGCCCCGCGAGGTCGATCTCAAGCAACGGATCTACCTGCTGCTGAGCGGTTGTGTGCACCTGCCGAGCTACCACCTCACGGCCAGGGAGATGGACGAGTACGCGGTGGTCTTGCGTCGTCGTCGCGTGGCCTACCTCTACGGCTATCCGTCCAGCCTGGAACTGCTGGCGGACCATCTGCTGGCCAACGACGCCAGGCCGCCGGCCATGCTGGCCGTGTTCACCACCAGCGAGATGCTGACGCCCACCGCGCGGGCTGCCATCGCCGAGGCCTTCGGGGCGCCGGTCCATGATACCTACGGCTGCAACGACGGCGGGGTCTACGCTTTCGAATGCGAGCATCACGACGGCTACCACGTCGGCGACGAGAGCTGCCTGGTGGAGGTCGTGGACGACCAGGGCCGGCCGGTGCCCGACGGCGAGGTGGGGCGCATCGTCACCACCCACCTGGTCAACCGCGCCCACCCCTTCCTGCGCTACGCGACCGGCGACATGGGGGCCATCAGCGCCGAGCCTTGCGCCTGTGGCCGCGGCCTGTCGCGCATCGTCCAGCTGCAGGGGCGAGAGAGGGATTTCGTCGTGACTCCGGATGGACGCCGGATCCATGGCGCCTTCTTCAACCACTTCGAACCGTTCTACGCCTCGCCCTGGATCTCGCGTTTTCAGGTTTATCAAGGGCAGGTGGGGCGCCTCGAGGTGCGGTTGGTGGTCTCGCGACCGCCCACGGACGATGAGCACGAGGATCTGGTCGCCGAGCTGCGCCGGGGTCTCGGGGCCATGGACATCGAGGTTCGCCAGGTGGAGGATCTGGAGCTGAGCCGGACCGGGAAATTCCGGGTCGTGATCTCCGAACTGACAACCTCCGAGACCGGTGGGGGGGCGGGATAGATTTGTGATATTGGTGATTGCGATTGTTGAATGGTGCGCTTGACAGTCTTCCGCGGGCGCAGGTATACTGTTCTTGTCGGGGGAGATTCACCTGCCTTATTCCAACTGCCCAAGTCCAGAGGTCGGCCTAACGCGCATTGGTTAACGCTCAAGGTTGTTTGGTTTTAGCCGAACAATTAAAAGCAACAGTGAGAATGGCTGACTGCGCGCTGGACCAGCGGGCGTCCCAATCGATTCTCTGAAGCATGAAACGACGTGCGAATTCTGTCGTGCGGGCTGATTTGCGCGTTTTCTTCAGACTTGAGGCGAGACTCCATGAGCAAGATTCTCGATGCGATGCAAGACGGGCCGGAGAACCGACCCGATCTCGCGGAGTACCAGCTTGGCACCATGAACCAGACTCCTCTGTTCAGGTCGCCGCCGGAGCCGTTGCTGCTGCAACTGGACCATATTTCCGGATCTCTGATCAGCCGCCGCCGTACGGAAGAGGGCATGTCGCTGATCTTCACGGCCGCCAGCAGTGGCGAGGGCGTGAGCTTCGTGTCGTACAGTGTGGCGAGGCATCTGGCCTACCTCCTGGACGGCAACGTGGCCTGGATCGACGCCAACCATCTGGCGCCGCAGCCGAAACTGGCGGGCGCCAGCCCCAGCTTCGGCAGCCTCCTCCTCGACCCGGACTCGGTCTCGTCGCTGCCCAAGGGCGCGGGTCTGACCGTCATCGGTCACGGCGAGGAAGACATCAAGCTCACCGAACTGCTCACCTGTGGCAACTACGAGCGGCTGCTCCAGCGCCTCAACGAGCACTTCTTCTTCACCGTCATCGACGCCCCGCCCGTGATGGACTCCATGGAGACCGCGCACATGGCCCGTTATGCAGAGGGTGCCGTGCTGGTGGTGCAGGCCCAGCGGCTGAAGTACGAGGTGGTGCGCCACGGCCTGGAGCGACTGCGCTCCCAGGGCGGCGATATCCTCGGGACGGTCCTCAACAAGCGGACCTTCCAGATTCCCGGCTTCCTCTACCGGAGGCTATAGCTGTGATCCATCGAACCCTGTCTGAGGGACGGTCGACGATGAATGGTGATCGGATGCTGACTGCTGGGCGCCGGATGCTTTCGGTTGTGCTCGGCGTGATCTTGCTCGCTGCGACAGTGGCTCTCACCGGTTGCGGTTCGGCCGGCGGTCCCGCCCCGGTCCGTACGGAACTGGTTCCGTTCACCCCTGAGCAGCAGCAGCAGATCTCGGAAGTCCGCGATGCAGAGTATCGTTTCCGCTGCGGCGATCAGGTGGCGCTGGATTTCAAGTTCGAGGACTCCCTCGACCGATCGCGCTTGCTGGTCCTGCCGGACGGCCGGATCACCCTGCCTGGTGGTGTCGATCCGGTGATGGCGCGCGGCCTCACCGTTCCCGAACTGGACAAGGCCCTCACGGCGGCCTACGCCATCGACTACCGCAGCCCCGAATTGTCCGTGATGATCGAGACCCTCGCGGAGCTCCATGTCT
>Ga0209475_10005810_pt1 | contig 9957 bp, 6 predicted proteins | sample tdDd471_FD_187128 | JGI IMG/M metagenome (GOLD analysis project Ga0209475, IMG submission 187128) | Marine sediment microbial communities from the Atlantic coast under amendment with organic carbon and nitrate - tdDd47.1 (SPAdes)... | ecosystem: Environmental > Aquatic > Marine > Coastal >...
CCCTATCCGAAGCCGGTCGAGGCGCATCCGAAACCGCATACGGGCCACAAGCCGAATACGCCGCTCGACGGGCCGCATCTCGGCTATCCGCTCGGCCCGGACGATTTGCAGATCGACGAGGACGGAACGCCCCGGCGCATCGACAAGGCGTTTTCATGGGAAGCGCCGTGCTCCGCCCACGGGATGATGCACATGGTCATCGCCAATGCAGCGGAGAAGGATCCCTACGGCATCGACGTCCTGTTCCTCTACATGGCCAACATGGCCTGGAATTCGTCGATGAACACGGCCGGCACCATGGAGATGCTGACCCGCACCGACGAGAATGGCGACTATGTCATTCCGAAGATCATCTATTCGGACGCCTATTCCTCCGAGATGGTCGCCTTCGCCGACCTGATCCTGCCCGACACGACTTATCTGGAACGCCACGACTGCATTTCGCTGCTCGACCGGCCGATCTCCGAGCCGGATGCTGCGGCGGACGCAATTCGCTGGCCGGTGGTCGAACTGGATCGCGACGTGCGCGGGTTCCAGTCGGCGCTCATCGATCTCGGTGCGCGGCTTGGCCTGCCCGGTTTCGTCGAGGAGGACGGATCGGCGCGCTACAGGAACTATGCCGATTACATGGTTCGCCATGAAAGGCGGCCAGGCGTCGGTCCGCTGGCGGGCTGGCGCGGCAATGGCGAAGAGCACGGGCGGGGCGCGCCCAACCCGAACCAGCTCGACAAATATATCGAGAATGGCGGGTTCTTCACGACGCACATTCCCGAAGAAGCCCAGTTCTTCAAGCCGTGGAACAAGGCCTATCAGGACTGGGCTGTCGCCATCGGCCTCTACGACAAGCCGGCGCCGTACGTCTTCAGCATCTATTCCGAGCCGCTCAGGAAGTTCCAGCTTGCCGCGGAAGGTCATGGGAAACGGCAGCCGCCGGATCATATGCGAGCGCGCATTCGCCAGGCCTTTGACCCGCTGCCGACATGGTATCCGCCCTTCGAGGGCGAACTGATCGACAAGGACGAATTCCCCTATCACGCGCTGACTCAGCGCCCGGCGGCGATGTATCACTCCTGGGGATCGCAGAACGCGTGGCTCAGGCAGATCCATGGCGCGAACCCGCTTTATGTGCCCGGGAATATCGCCCGCAAGGTCGGTCTCGAAGACGGAGACTGGGCGTGGGTGACGTCGCATCACGGCCGCATCCGCGTCCCGGTGCACATTACCGCGGCGTCCAACAGCAAGACGATGTGGACCTGGAACGCGATCGGCAAGCGCAAGGGCGCCTGGGCTCTCGGGAAGGGCGCGCCGGAAACGGAGCGCGGATTCCTGCTCAACCACCTGATCCATGAATTGCTGCCACCCAGGGGCGACGGGATGCGCTGGTCGAATTCCGATCCGGTTACCGGCCAGGCGGCCTGGTTCGATTTGCGGGTCAGGATCGAAAAGGCGGAAGCGCAGGAGCGTGAACTCGCGCCGGATACCGGCTCGCAGAAATCGCCGGTCGGCACCGGGCCCAAGGTTGTCGCCTTCGGGAAGGCGTGGAAGACATGACCACGCTGCCGCAAACCACGAACAAGAAGCTCGGCCTCGTCATCGATCTCGATGTCTGCGTCGGGTGCCATGCCTGCGCGGTCGCCTGCAAGGAATGGAACACCGGCGCCTATGGCGCGCCGTTGTCCGACATGGACGCCTATGGCGCCGAGCCGTCGGGGACGTGGCTCAACCGCGTGCATTCCTACGAGGTGAAGCCGGAAGACAAGCCGGCGCAGATCGTGCATTTCCCGCGATCCTGCCTGCATTGCGAGGACGCGCCCTGCGTCACCGTCTGTCCGACCGGGGCGAGCTACAAGCGTTCGGAAGACGGCATCGTGCTCGTCAACGAGGATCGTTGCATGGGCTGCGGCCTGTGTGCATGGGCATGTCCGTACGGCGCTCGCGAAATGGACATGGATGCCGGCGTGATGAAGAAATGCACGCTGTGCGTCGACCGGATCTACAACGATCACATCCCGCAGGAGGACAGGGTGCCGTCCTGCGTGCGCACTTGTCCCGCCAATGCCCGCCATTTCGGCGATTTCGCCGATACGGACAGCGCCGTCTCGCGCATGGTGGCGGAGCGCGGGGGCTACGACCTGATGCCGGAGCAGGGCACACGGCCCGTCAACAAATATCTGCCGCCGCGGCCGAAAGCCGACGCCATGCCGGCGGGAGAAGGCTGCGGCAAGCACGGGGCGCGCATACCCGCGACGCCCGGCGGTCTGCTCGGCTGGCTCGATCGCGCGCTCGCAGTGCTGGACTAGGAGGGGCAGGCATGCATCCGGCGCTTTCCGTCATCGTCTTCACGACGCTTTCCGGGATCGGCTTCGCACTGATGGGCCTGCTTGGCATCGGGCTTGGCGGCGACGGTCTCGCCTTTCGCTGGACTGCGGTCGTGCTGGCCTACGCCTTCGCCGTGATCGGTCTTTTGTCATCGGTCGCGCATCTGAAAAGCCCGGGGCGAGCGATCCATGCATTCTCGCAATGGCGGTCGTCCTGGTTGTCTCGCGAGGGCGTGCTGTCGATCCTCACGCTGGGTGTCTTCGGCCTCTGGGCGCTGGCGTATCTTTTCATGAACAGAAGCATTGGTTCGCTCGGCATCCTCGCGGCAGTGCTCGCGGTCGCGACGGTCTATTCGACCTCGATGATCTATGCGCAGTTGCGCACCGTCCCGCATTGGGCGACCTGGCTGACCCCGGCTGCTTTCCTGGCATTCGGTGTGGCGGGCGGATTGATGCTTTTGGCGACGTTGCTGGCGGTGTTTGGCGAAGACGGCGCGCGTGCGGTGGCACAATTCGCGCTGCTCGCGCTGGTGATCGCCTGGAGCGTCAAGGCCGCATGGTGGCAGCGCACGGCGAAGACCACGCTTGTCGCCGCAGGGTCAGGCACCGGCGACGCGACCGGGCTCGGGCGGATCGGCAAGGTGCGGGCGTTCGAGCCGCCGCATACTTCGCCCAATTATCTTATGCGCGAGATGGCTTTCGAAGTCGGGCGGAACCGGGCACGTGCCCTGCGCCGGGTCGCGATCGCGGCGGGGGCGGTGCTGCCGACTTTGTTGGTCATTCTGGCCGTTTACGGGCCTGTTGCACCGGCCGCGGCGCTCCTGCTCGCGCTCGCGATCCATCTCGCCGGCATGCTGGCCGAACGCTGGCTTTTCTTCGCCGAGGCACGTCATGCCGTAGCGTCCTATTACGGGATCGGCCAGTCGGATGGAGCCCTGGCCTCCCGCTGAAAAAATCCCGCGCTCCAGAAAACAGGCGCTGGTAAGTCAGGGAGCCGATGATTACCTGAATGCGAATGGCCCATGCGCCATTCGCATTCGAGGGAAATCAAAGGAATGAAGCCTGTCTTCGCCTATCTGCGCCTTGCCTTTGCCGTTACGGCGATAGGTCTCGCGCTGGCCGGATGGCTGGGCTGGCAGACGACCGGGTCCTTTTACGGCACGGCTTCGTTTCTGTTTACGGCAACGGTGCTGGCGGCGCTCGAGATCGCGCTTTCCTTCGACAATGCCATCGTCAACGCCAACAAGCTCAAGGATATGAGCCCGGTCTGGCAGAGACGGTTCCTGACCTGGGGTATCCTGATTGCCGTCTTCGGCATGCGGATCCTGTTTCCGCTTCTCGTGGTCGTTTTTGCAGCGAAGATCGGTCCGATCTCGGCGATTATGATGGCCGCGGGGGATCCGGAACGCTACGGCCACATCATGGAAGAGGCGCATGTCTCGATCGCCGCCTTTGGCGGTACGTTCCTGATGATGGTGGCGCTGACCTATTTCATCGATGATCGCAAGGATGTGGACTGGATCGCCGCGCTCGAGTGCAAACTGCGCCAATGCGCCTCCATCAGGGGCATCGAGATTGCCATCGTGCTCGCCATCATCATCGCGTTTTCAAGTTTCCTGCCGCGCCATGAGGCCGCGACGTTCCTGTTTGCCGGGGCTGCCGGGCTGCTGACCTTTCTCGGCGTGGAGATTCTCGGACATGTCCTCGACTCGTCCAGAGACGCAAAACGGATGGTCCGGCAGGGCGGACTCGGCGCCTTTCTCTATCTGGAGATGCTGGACGCCTCGTTTTCCTTCGACGGGGTGATCGGCGCCTTTGCGCTGACCCGGAACCTGTTCCTGATCGCCATCGGGCTCGGCATCGGCGCCATGTATGTGCGATCGATGACGATCATGCTGGTCGAGATGGGCACGCTTTCGAAATTCCGTTATCTCGAACATGGCGCGTTCTATTCGATCCTGCTGCTTGCGCTGATCATGTTCGCGCAGTCCTTCATGCCGATTCCCGAAATTGTCACCGGACTGGTCGGGGTCGTCCTGATTGCCCTCTCGCTGCGCTCGTCGCTGGTGCATAACCGCAAGCACCAGCGCTCCTGATCGCGAAGCGGTCGGCAAGGCCGATTGCCGCGACCTTTTCTCATTTTCGCTCGCTTTCCATGGGCGTGGGCTTGTCATTCCTTGCCGTAGTGGCTTTATGTCGGTGACCGCGAAAGACCGGGAGGATCAGACTTGAAAATCGGTACGCCCAAAGAGGTGTTCAAAGACGAGAACCGGGTTGCGATGACGCCGGAGAGCGCGTTGCAGCTGCAGAAGCTCGGACATGACTGTGTGATCGAAGCCGGCGCCGGTATGGCTGCTGGCTTTTCCGATGCGGCGTACAAGGAAGCTGGCGTCGAGGTCGTGAAGACGGCGGCGGCGCTCTGGAAAGCGGCCGACGTCATCGCCAAGGTTCGCCCGCCGACGGACGCGGAGGCCAAGCGGCTGACCGCCGGCAAAACACTGATCTCGTTCTTCTATCCGGCGCAAAACGGCAAGCTGCTGGACCTTTGCAAGGGCACCGGTGCCAATGTGATCGCGATGGACATGGTGCCGCGCATTTCGCGCGCCCAGAAGATGGACGCCCTGTCGTCGATGGCGAACATTGCCGGCTACCGTGCCGTCATCGAGGCGGGCAACAATTTCGGACGCTTCTTCACCGGCCAGGTGACGGCGGCGGGCAAGGTACCGCCGGCCAAGGTGCTGATCGTAGGCGCGGGCGTGGCCGGTCTCGCGGCCATCGGCACGGCGACCTCGCTGGGCGCGATTACCTATGCCTTCGACGTGCGACCGGAAGTCGCCGAGCAGATCGAATCCATGGGCGCGGAATTCGTCTATCTCGATTTCGAGGAGCAGGCGCAGGATGGCGCCGCGACCGGCGGTTACGCCGCCCCGTCCAGCCCCGAATTTCGCGAGAAGCAGCTCGAGAAATTCCGCGAGCTGGCGCCCGAGATGGACATCGTCATCACCACGGCGCTTATCCCGGGGCGCGACGCACCGAAGCTTTGGCTGAAGGACATGGTGGAAGCCATGAAGCCGGGTTCCGTCGTGATCGACCTCGCCGCCGAGCGTGGCGGCAATTGCGACCTGACCGTTCCGGACCAGAAGATCGTTTCCGACAATGGGGTGACCATCGTCGGCTATACGGACTTCCCGAGCCGTATGGCGGCGCAGTCCTCGACGCTCTATTCGACCAATATCCGCCATATGATGACCGACCTGACGCCGGCCAAGGACGGCGTCATCGTTCACAATATGGAGGACGACGTCATCCGTGGCGCGACGGTGGCCCATGAAGGCGAAATCACCTTCCCGCCGCCGCCGCCCAAGGTGCAGGCGATCGCCGCGCAAAAGCCGAAGGAAAAACCGAAGGAACTGACGCCGGAGGAAAAGCGCGCGAAGGAAGTCGCGGCGTTCAAGGCGCAGACGAAGAGCCAGGTCACGCTGCTGGCGGTGGGCGCCGTGTTGCTCCTCGCCGTTGGCCTCGTCGCGCCGGCCAGCTTCATGCAGCACTTCATCGTCTTCGTGCTCTCGGTCTTCATCGGCTTCCAGGTGATCTGGAATGTGAGCCATGCGCTGCACACGCCGCTGATGGCCATCACCAACGCGATCTCGTCGATCATCATTCTCGGCGCGCTGATGCAGATCGGCTCCGGCTCCTGGCTGGTCGTGCTGCTCGCGGCACTGTCGGTCTTCATGGCCGGCGTCAACATATTCGGTGGCTTCCTCGTGACGCGCCGGATGCTTGCCATGTTCCAGAAGTCGTAAGGGGGAAGGGGCATGGAATACGGATTCTCCATTGCGGCCTATGTCGTCGCAGCTGTTCTCTTCATCCTGAGCCTCGGCGGACTGTCGGGGCAGGAAAGCGCGAAACGCGCCGTCTGGTACGGGATCGCCGGTATGGCGCTGGCGGTTGTCGCGACGCTGCTCGGCCCCGGCTCCGGCCTGTGGCTGCTATCGCTGGTGCTCATCGCAGGTGGCGGCCTGATCGGCTGGTACGTGGCCATGCGGGTGCAGATGACCGAGATGCCGCAGCTTGTCGCCGCGATGCATTCGCTGGTCGGCCTCGCGGCGGTCTTCGTCGGCTACAATGCCTATATCGAGGCGGCGCGGGTCGCCGTCATGAGCGAGGAGGCGCGTCATGCGCTGACGGGCTTTGCGGCGATCCTGGCGCACAAGACTCCCGTTGAACTGGCGATCCTGCGGGTCGAACTGTTCCTCGGCGTCTTTATCGGTGCGGTGACTTTCACCGGCTCGGTGATCGCTTTCGGCAAGCTTGCGGGCAAGGTGACCTCGAAGGCGACGAAACTGCCCGGCGGGCACATGCTCAATGCCAGCGCCATGGGCCTCTCGGTGATCCTGCTGCTCCTGTTCCTCAACGGGGCCGGCGCCTGGGCGCTTATCCTCATGACGCTGCTGGCCTTCTTCATCGGCTACCACCTGATCATGGGGATCGGCGGCGCCGACATGCCCGTGGTCGTCTCGATGCTCAACTCCTATTCGGGCTGGGCGGCGGCGGCTATCGGCTTCTCGCTCGGCAACGACCTGCTGATCGTGGTCGGTGCATTGGTCGGCTCGTCGGGCGCGATTCTCTCCTACATCATGTGCAAGGCGATGAACCGGTCCTTCGTCTCGGTCATTCTCGGTGGTTTCGGCAACACGACCGGGCCGGCGATGGCTGTCGAGGGCGAACAGGTCGCGATCGACGCGGAAGGCGTCGCGGCGGCTCTGAGGGATGCCGACAGCGTCATCATTGTTCCGGGCTACGGGATGGCTGTGGCGCAGGCGCAGCAGGCCGTCTCGGAACTGACGCGCAAGCTGCGCGCACAGGGCAAGGAAGTGCGTTTCGCGATCCATCCGGTCGCGGGCCGCTTGCCGGGCCACATGAACGTTCTGCTGGCCGAGGCGAAGGTGCCCTATGACATCGTCATGGAAATGGACGAGATCAACGAGGACTTCCCGGATACGGATGTGGTGATCGTCATCGGCTCGAACGACATCGTCAACCCGGCGGCGGAGGAGGATCCGAACTCGCCGATCGCCGGCATGCCGGTGCTGGAAGTCTGGAAGGCAAAGCAGGTCTTCGTCTCCAAGCGCGGTCAGGGCACCGGCTATTCCGGCATCGAGAACCCGTTGTTCTACAAGGACAACACGCGGATGTTCTTCGGTGACGCGAAGGACTCAGTCAGCCAACTGGTCAACCTGGTCGACTGACCGCATAAAAACCGATTTCGCCGCCGACACTTCGTCGGCGATGAAACCCATCACCGTCTGGATGCGTACGGATTCGCGCGCATCCAGATGGGCGATGATCCAGAAGGTGCGGACGAGTTCGACCTCGCCGGGCAGGACCGGAACAAGGTCCGGATCGCCGGCAGCCATGAAATCCGGCAGGATGCAGAGCCCGGCACCGGCCCTCGTGGCGTGGAACTGCGCGAACAGGTTGGTGCTGGAAAGCCGCGGCGCCAGCCCGTCTCCGATCTGGCCGAGATAGTCGAGCTCGGGCGTGAAGATCAGTTCCGGGATGTAGCCGATCATCGGGTGGCGGGCGAAGTCCTGCCGGCTCGATATAGGGCCGTTTTCCTCCAGATAGCGGCGCGCGCCATAGACATGCAGTGTGTAGTCGGTGAGCTTTCGTGAATAGAGCCGGCCCTTGTCCGGCCGTTCCAGCCCGATGGCGATGTCCGCCTCGCGCTTTGTCAGGCTGAAGACGCGCGGCATGGCGACGATCTGCAGTTCCAGCTGCGGATTGCGATGGGTCAGTTCACCGATGCGGGGCGCCAGGAAGAGGGAGCCGAAGCCGTCCGGCGCGCCGATGCGGACCACGCCGCCGAGCGAGAATTTCTCCCCGGCGATCTCGTTCTCGATACTGGCGGCCGAACTCTCGATCGTCTCGGCCTTGATCAGCAGCCGCTCGCCCGCATCGGTGAGCGAATAGCCGCGCGGCGAACGCTGGAACAGTTCGGCCCCGAGCCTTCCCTCCAGCGCCGTGATGCGCCGGCTGACCGTCGCATGATCGGTGCCCATGCGCCGTGCGGCCGCGGTCAATCGTCCGGTGCGTGCCACCGACAGAAAATAGCGCAGATCGTCCCAATCGAATGCCATGACATATGAGCATATTCGCACAATAGGTGGGTGATCAAGCGCATGGATTTGCGCATTCAATCACGATATCCTGCGAAAAATGGCTCATCGGGAGGAGTGCATGCGCGAGATCGGACATTTCATCGGCGGCAAGCATGTCGCTGGAACAAGCGGACGCACCAGCGACGTCTTCAATCCGGCGACGGGTGAGGTCGAGGCGAAGGTGGCGCTTGCCAGCGCGAATGAACTGAACGCGGCGATCGAGAACGCCAAGGCGGCACAACCAGCATGGGCTGCGACCAATCCACAGCGCCGCGCCCGCGTGATGATGAAATTCGTCGACCTGCTCAATCGCGACATGGACAAACTCGCCGAAGCGCTGTCGCGCGAGCACGGCAAGACGCTGCCCGATGCGAAGGGCGATGTCATCCGGGGCCTCGAAGTCGCGGAGTTCTGCATCGGTGCGCCGCACCTCCTGAAGGGCGAATTCACCGAGGGTGCCGGGCCCGGCATCGACATCCATTCCGTGCGCCAGCCGCTTGGCGTGGTCGCCGGCATCACGCCGTTCAATTTCCCGGCGATGATCCCGATGTGGAAATTCTGCCCGGCGATCGCCTGCGGCAACGCCTTCATCCTGAAGCCGTCGGAGCGCGATCCCTCGGTGCCGATCATGCTGGCCGAACTGATGCTGGAGGCCGGCGTGCCGGAAGGCATCCTCAATGTCGTCAATGGCGACAAGGAGGCCGTGGACGGCATTCTCGATCATCCCGACATCATGGCGGTCGGCTTCGTCGGCTCGACCGCGATCGCCGAATATGTCTATGCGCGCGGCTGCGCGGCGGGCAAGCGCGTCCAGTGCTTCGGCGGCGCCAAGAACCACATGCTGATCATGCCGGACGCGGACATGGACCAGGCGGTCGATGCGCTGGTTGGCGCCGGCTACGGCGCGGCTGGGGAGCGATGCATGGCCGTCTCGGTTGCGGTGCCGATCGGCGAGGGCACCGCCGACAGGCTGATGGAAAAGCTCACGCCGCGCGTCGAGAATTTGAAGATCGCGCCCTACACCGCCGGCAATGACGCCGATTTCGGGCCGCTGGTCACCAAAGCCGCTCATGACCGCGTCAAGGGCTATGTCGACAAGGGCATCGAGGAAGGCGCCGACCTCGTCGTCGACGGCCGCGATTTTTCCATGCAGGGCTACGAGAACGGCTTCTTCATCGGCGGTTGCCTGTTCGACAATGTCACGAAGGACATGTCGATCTACCGGGAAGAGATCTTCGGGCCGGTTCTATCGGTCGTGCGCGCCAAGACCTACGAGGAAGGGCTCGATCTCGCCATGAGCCATGAATATGGCAATGGCGTTGCGATCTTCACCCGCGATGGCGACGCCGCGCGGGACTTCGCCGCGCGCATCAATATCGGCATGGTTGGCATCAACGTGCCCATCCCGGTGCCGCTGGCCTATTACACCTTCGGCGGCTGGAAACGGTCCGGTTTCGGCGACCTGAACCAGCACGGAC